>ERZ795053.8052-NODE-8052-length-10001-cov-6.582646_pt1 | contig 10001 bp, 10 predicted proteins | sample MGYA00375137_ERZ795053 | MGnify/ENA primary metagenome ERZ795053 (study PRJEB30182, sample SAMN05720284) | activated sludge metagenome | isolation source: Anaerobic digester | place: Hong Kong | collected 2014-12-17 ... | reverse complement strand
GCGATCGCGCTGGAAGCGGTATTGAGCAGGTGCTTAGAAGCCATGGTTGCCATCCCTATTTGCAGCCGTGTTGCAACGATAAGTCGTCCCCAAAAGGCGAATTTCGAGTTCCCAGCCTGAGGGTAACCACAATCTCGGATTAAAAATAGTACCGTTGTACAAGTTTTCCGTCAGTGTTACGCTGACAGCACATTCCGCAGACGAAGCAATGAGGTTTTGGCCAATGTCCGCACGCCGATTAGAAGGAAAAGTCACCATTGTAACCGGCGCGGGGCAAGGAATCGGGGCAGGAATTGCGGAGATTTTCGCTTACCAGGGCGCGAAGGTGATGATCGCCACGCGCACCCGCGCGAATGGCGAGGAGACGCTGGCGCGCATTTCAGACGCCGGCGGCGACGCGGCCCTAACCGCGATCGATATTGGCAACAAGGAAGCCTGCCGCCGCGTCATTGACGAAACTGTGGCTAAATGGGGCAGACTGAATATTGTGGTCCATAACGCCGCCTCATTTCTCGGCGGCCCAGTTGAAACATACAGCGAAGATGATCTCGAGACCGTTCTTTCCGTCAACCTTAAGGCGTGCTTCCGGCTGAGCGCCGCCGCGATCCCGCATCTGCGAGCCCAGGGAGGCGGGCGACTGCTCTTTACTTCTTCCGTGACAGGACCGCGCGTTGCGATGCCCGGGACATCTTATTACGCCGCCTCAAAGGGCGGCATGAATGCCTTTATCAGAACGGCCGCAATCGAGCTTGCGCGGGACGGCATTACGGTGAATGGCGTTGAACCGGGCTACATTCGCACCAAGGCGATGGAGCTTCTCGCCGATGAAGAAGGCCTCGCGCGAATGGCGAAGTATATTCCCATAGGGTCGTTGGGCGAGCCCGCAGATATCGCTTGGCCGATGGTGTACCTCGCCTCCGACGAAGGGAAGTACGTAACCGGACAAACAATCTGCGTCGATGGCGGATCGACATTGCCCGAAAGCCCGGTATTTCTCGAGGAGCTTGAAGGAATCAAATCAGTATCTGGATCGAATTGACCAGGTAGTAGAGATGCCCCAGCCCGCCACTACCGCCGTTCAAGATGCGCCTGCACCGATTGCGCGGCATCGCCGCGGCACGGCAGTGCAACCGCGCGGACGCGCGCGGATCACAGAAATCATCGAAGCGACAACCGAGCTGTTCCTCGAGCACGGTGAAAGCGCAATCACCATACGCAATGTCGCGAACAAGCTTGGGCTTAGCCCCGGCAATGTCACCTACTACTTCAAGAGCGGCGAGGATTTGTTCCGGTCAATGTTTGACCACGTGAACAACCAATATCTCAATAAATCGGCGAGCATTATCGACCGCGAAGATCTGACAGCGGATGAACGTTTCATCATGTGGGTCGAGTGGTTAATTGATACGGCGCGCTCCTCAGACGCTCAGCGCTTCCATTATCAACTCTGGTCGCTTTCCCTCGCGCACGATTACGTTCAGGAAAAGAGAGACACATTTTACCGGGACTACTGGCGCTTGGCGCGCGATGTCATCAAACAGGTCAACCCGCGAGCCTCCCGAAACGCTGTCGCCGATCTCGCAAGCGAGCTGTGCGTGACGGTCGAGGGGCTATTCGTCATGTTCGGAAACAAACGCGAGGGCGTACGCCCGGCGATGTTGCGCAACTTCCCGCATCGTATGCTCTCCAGCATCAAAGCGTCTTAGCGCATTGTCGACGCGTTCCGCGTTGAGGCAGAATCGAAGGAAGGCCAGCATGATAGACGCGATCATACGCAATGATGGCAAGGTTGATATCAATTCGAGTCTCGGCTTGACGGCCGCTTTAGTCATGGCCGTCGTCGGGCCAGAAGTTTTCATCGTGCAGCCTGGTTTCGTTCAAGGGCTGGTTGCTTACCTTGGCTTTTCCGACCAAAAGGCGGGCTTTGTCGCCTCGGCGGAGATGTTCGGCATCGCCGCGACCACAATTCTGCTGACTTTCGCCGCCAGCCGCTTCAACTGGCGAGTCGTGTGCGCGGGGTCGCTGCTTGTTATGGCAACGGCGAACCTTCTTTGTGTGTTCACCGATAACCTCGCACTATTCACGGCTCTGCGCGTGCTTGCAGGGCTTGGCGCAGGCGGTCTTGTTTCGTTGAGTTTCACAATTGTAGGCCTGACCGCAAAGCCGGACCGAAATTTCGGTTATCTGATTATGTGGGTGCTGACTTATGGCGCTATCGCTCTCTATCTGATGCCGACTGCATATGCGCTCGTTGGCATGGACGGAGTGCTCATCTTCTTCGGCGCCTTCCCACTCGCCGCGCTTGCTTTTGTGCGTTTCTTGCCTGTCAGCGGTGAAGCGGCTGCACAGCACGAAGCGGATTCCGTCAATATCGGCCTACGGATGAAGATCTTCGCGCTCTTCGCCATGCTCAGCTATTTTCTGGCCCAGGGCGTCGTCTGGGCGTATCTCTTTCTCATCGGAGTCAAGGCTGGCATTGGAGAGCAAGAGGTTGCGAATGCGCTGACGCTGTCTCAATTCGCCGGCATCGCCGGGGCGCTCCTAGCGGCGGTAGTCGGCGCGCGCTTCGGCAGAGCGCTGCCGCTCATGCTTGGAATCGCCGCCGGCGCAGTCTGTCTCTACTTCATCGTAGGCGAGTTCAGCTTCCTCGTCTTCGCCGCAACCACATTCGTCTATAATTTCGCATGGAACATGACGCATCCGTTCCTCATGGCGGCGATGGCGAGCTTCGATCTGCGCGGACGCGTCGTAGTCTACGCCGTCGCTATGCAAATGGTCGGCCTTGCAATTGGGCCAGCGCTCGCCGCCGCAGCGATAGGCGACGGCCAATTCGTCAAGGTCAATATTCTCGGCGCGGCTCTGTTTGTGCTGAGCCTTGCGCTGATATTGCCTCCGGTTCTCACACAGGCAAAGCTCGCCGCCTCCGCGATGCAAGGAAGTCGGGCATGAACGCAAGCACCACGGAACAACTGCTCGCTCGCCGAGAAAAACTCCTCGGCCCAGGCAATCCATTATTTTACGACCATCCCGTACACATTGTTCGCGGAGAAGGCGTGTGGCTCTACGATACGGGCGGTCGTCGTTATCTTGACTGCTATAACAATGTGCCTTGTGTCGGGCACTGTCACCCCTATGTCGTAGACGCCCTGACCAGACAAGCGCGTACGCTGAACACGCATACGCGATATTTGCACGAGACAATTCTTGATTACGCGGAACGTCTCCTCGCAACGTTCGACAGGAGTTTCGAGCGTGTGTTGTTCGCTTGCACGGGCAGTGAGGCGAATGATGTCGCGCTTCGCATGGCTCGCATGTGGAGCGGAGGCGAAGGATTCATCTGCACAAACGCCACCTATCACGGCAACACAACCGCAGTCTCGAAACTGAGTTCGATCTTCCCGCCATTCGATGGATTTGGGCCGAATATCCGAATGGTCCCATGGCCGGACTCTTATCGCGCGCTTGATAATCTGGAAGGCGAAGCGCTGGCGGACGCCTATGTGTCGAAAGTCGCCGAAGCGGTCGATTCATTCAAGAGAGCCGGAATTAAACTGGCGGGCATGTTGATATGCCCGATTTTCGCCAACGAAGGTCTGCCGGTTATCCCGTCTGGCTACTTGGAAAAGGCGATCCGCTTGGTGCGCGAAGCGGGCGGCTTATACATTGCCGATGAAGTGCAGGCCGGTTTCGGGCGCACAGGGAAGATGTGGGGACATACGGGCCAAGGCGCGACGCCGGATGTCGTGACACTTGGCAAGCCTATGGGCGCCGGGCACCCAATATCAGGTGTTGTGGCGCGCGCTGACGTCTTCGATCATTTTAGAAACAATACGATGTACTTTAATACCTTCGGCGGCAATCCGGTGTCGTGCGCAGCGGGCCTCGCCGTTCTGGATGTCATTGAACGAGAAAATCTTGTCGCCAACGCGGCGGCGACGGGACGCTACGTCTATGAAGGCCTACAACATCTCAAATCCAGGCACGAGTGCATCGGCGATGTTCGCGGCGCTGGCCTGTTTTTTGGCGTGGACCTCGTTAGCGATCGCGAAAGGAAGACTCCCGCCCCCGACTTAGCGCGACACCTCGTTAATACGATGCGTGAAAAGGGCGTCCTCATGGGTAAGATCGGCGAATTCGACAACGTACTCAAAATTCGTCCACCCTTGCCATTTTCACCGGACAACGCCGATCTTTTGATCGCCCTGCTGGATGAAACTCTCTCAGAACTGACGGCTGCACTGAAGCCATAATTTCTTGCAGCGAATATGAATTACAGAACGTGGACGCGGATAAATGAGCAGCTTTAACGAGAAGAGCACGGCGGAACAAAATGCTCTCCTGAAGCGTTTGGCGCGTGAGGCGCTGGACGCTTGGGGCCTTGGCGAAGCTGAAATCTCTGAGATCAAAATTCGCGAAAATGCTGTCTACCGGGTCGACACGCCATACGGAGAAAAGCTCGCCCTGCGGATTCATCGGGGCGGCTATCACTCAGATGAGAGCCTTAAATCCGAACTGGCCTGGATGGAGGCCCTGCATGGCGCTGGCGTTGAGACGCCGCAGTGCCGCTTAACCACAAAGGGCGAACCGTTCGTTGTCCTCGCCTGTGATTATATGGACCGCGCACGCCAGATCGATCTCTTCGAGTGGGTCGAGGGGGACCGGCTCGGCGGCCTTCAGGAAGAGCAGACTAGCGACCCGGCGACGCTCGCCCGAAATTTCTATACGCTCGGCATGCTGGCGGGCCGCGTACATAACCAGTCTTCGCAGTGGCGCCCGCCCGCATTTTTCCAACGACATGCGTGGAACGCTGAAGGCCTTGCCGGCGAGACGCCGCTATGGGGTCGATTCTGGGAACTAGAAGCCCTTTCTCCCGGCCAGCGCAGCCTCATGAACCAGGTCCGCCGGACAGTATTTGAAGAACTCACCGCCTACGGAGAATCCGCCGATCGATATGGCCTCATCCATGCAGATCTCGTTGCAGAAAACGTGCTGGTGGATGACGGCAAGTTACGCATCATCGATTTCGATGATTGCGGATACGGATGGTTTTTGTTCGAGCTCGCGACGTCACTATATTTCAACATCAACGAATCTTATTTCGACGATCTACAATCGGCGGTTATTGATGGCTACCGCAGCGTACGCCCTTTATCTGATCGCGAACTGGATTATCTGCCACTCTTCATGCTTGCGCGGAGCACGACTTATCTCGGCTGGGTGCATACGCGTGCGAAAACAAAGACAGCAGAAGAACTAACGCCTATGCTCGTTGGCATGGCGTGCAGCGTCGCCGAAAGTTATTTCAGCCGATAGCGCACACGTGATTACGCGAGATGGCGGATGCCCGGGTAATTCAAATGGGCTCGCGGAAGTTCGGATGCATTTTGGACCTCATTTTCTAACGCCCTCTCATTTCGGCGGGTGCGATTTCTCGTTCCGTTCAAGAGCGTCGAGAGCGCCGAGCATGAGACCTGCGACGACAGCCGCCGCCGCCGTCTTGCCGGGCTGGGCGCTTATTTCTGATTCCAGCAGGCGATAGGCCATTTCCGGAAGGCTACTTTGAATCGGGGCAGGCGGCGCCCTGTGAACTTTGCGCGGATGCGGCGAGCGGGATGCAAAAACAAAGCAGATCGCCGCTAGCGCAATGAGCAATGCAGCGCCGCAAGCAAGCGCCCCGTAGAGCGGCATGAAAGTCATGAGACCTGATACAAGCGCCGCGGCCGCAAATACCGCGGCTGAAGCCCCAAGCGCGGCGCCCGAAAACGCCCAGACGCTTGCGCGCAACGCGTGCTCACCCTCAAATTTCAGGGAATCAAGAATTCGGCGCATCGTGTCCCTTTCGGAAAACAGTCCGGCCGAGGAAATAGCCGAGCGCAAAAGCGCTGCTGACAGCCGCCATGGGATGGCGCTCTATCCGTTCACGGAATTTCTCCGCCTGCTCCCCGATACCATGGCTTGCTGTTTCTGTCGCTACATGCGCCTTCTCAAGAAATCCCCCGACCGCCTCACGCAAGTCCGACGCGGCCGCCGCGACGTCCTTCGTTACAGGCGATGTGGACTCTGCATTGAAAGCAGAAAGCTCTTTCTCGATATGCTGCAGATCGCGACGCAGTAGCGCAAGCAATTCCGCCGCTTCGAATTGAGGCGCATCCCCCCTCTTTTCCTCTGGGGCGCCAAGCTTGTCTTTATCGACTCCTGTCATGGAATACTCCTTTGTCCCAGCCTTTCGGCACAGCTCCAAAAACCGACCTTTCGGCTAATATAGGAACCTGGACGATCCTTCGCCATCGCGGCCTTGATCTGCATCATGGCTGGGCGCATGCGCTAATAGCGGCCGTTTCGGCTTTAAGAACCTCAGCGACAGCGGTCGCGGTTTTCCGAATGAAAGGTTCGCCATCCTCATCGACCCCTTCCCCCAAATATCCTCCCACCCGGTCGTGCCCCATCGCACCGATGCAGCGAGCCTGAATACGACCTTGAGCCTTAGCAAGGTTCCAGTGAGAGTAAGGAAAGACACCCCATCGCTCTGGAAACATTATTGCGCCAAGGCGCTGCACGGAATCCTTTTCACCATAAAGGTGGTGAAGCATATCCAAAGCCGCAACGCCCGGCGTCGAGGCGATAATGCCGCCCACTGAAATGACTGTGATGCGCGCGCCCGTCGCTGCCTTGAGAAATTCTGCGCTTGCGGCGGCAATCTGTCCCCCCCCGCTATAGCCGATGATGCAAATGGGGGGGGCCTTCTCCAAATCGTAACCGGCCCGTAACAACGCATCGAGAATGACATGAGCGGCGCCCGCATTGAATATCGGGCCGTATCTGTGGTCCGCCGAGACAAGGACCTGATAGAGGTTTCGGAGATTGATGATATTCGAAAGGATACTGCTCCTTCTACGGAGCTTGAGCCTATACAATGCGCGCCACGTCTTCAGGAAGAGGCGCGGACCTGCAAGCAACGGCCGACCGCTTGGCGCGTAGGGAAACACATCGCTTACGATTGTGACTTCCGGCGCCGCAGCTTCGATCAATGTAAGAAACCGCTCGGTTCTTCGCGTTGTCTTGTCGCCAGCGATCGAGTCGATGCCCGCGAGGTAAACAGCGAAGAATCGCTCTTCTTTCCCGCCGTCGAACGCCTCGGCGTCTCTTTCCGGGAATGACGCTGGATCCTCATCGAGCCACCCCGCCCACCATGCAAAGGACTCAATAGGAGAAAGCGCCCCGGCGAGCAGAAATATTGCGGCGCCAAGAAGCATCGAAAGGAGCGCCCAATGCTCAATCATCATCGCGGGCCGCCTTCTGCAACGCCGCCATTCTTTCCTTGATCAACTCGCTCACATTGCGTGACGAGAGCACAAGAGGCGAACCTGCAACGAATACCTCGATGCGACCTATCACAGGAAGCAGTAGCTTATCGCCCGCATTTCTCGACAGGCTCCATATCGCCCACCCGGCGACACTGCAGATTGCAGCAACGTGGCCGGGTAAACCAAGCGCATGTATTCCATGCGCTGCGCAAGCGATCATCCAACCATCGAGCAGGCGCCCAAGAAACTCGCCGTAGTAAGGCGCAATCGTAAGCATTCCGAAGAGTCTTGGTCCGAAACTCAACGCGATCACAGAACAGACCAGCAGCGGGGGCGGCGCCTGCGATACAAATAGCGATGCGATGAGCAATGTCAGCAAAGCCCATATGAACGCTGTTAATATGTAAACGATGCCCGTGAAAGCCAGGCTGGCCGCAAATCGGAATCGTGACACGCGATTGAGCACAAGCGTGACAGACTGCCCGGCCATCTCCGATGCGCCCGCAAAAAACGGAATGAAGAAGGAAAGTGCAATGAGCGCCCTGCTGTCAGCCAGCAGGTCGTAACCACGCTCATGGAATCGCATGGTTTCGAACAGAAGCGACAATACGCCCATCAGGCGGCGACGCCTTGGCGAGTCTGATGCAGCACGATATCACCCTTCCGCACTTGCGACCTCCGTCTTCGTTTCCGCATCTTGGGAAAACGCCAGCTCCTGCTGAACATCTTCGATGCGCGGGTCCATTGAAAGACCTGCAGGCGTTGTCTCTGGCACGTGCACAAATGGCTTACGCAATTCTGCAGCAGCGGGCGGACGCACAGTCGTTCGAGCAATCGCCAGGAAAGCAATGCCAGCGCAAACCACCGCCGCTGACATGAAGAACCCTTCTTGCCCAAGCAGAGTGAACGCCTCTCCTGCGAACATGGGGCCCATAGCGGTTCCAAAACCATTGGCGAGAAGAAGACTTCTTGTCACTTCCAGCATATCCTCCTCGGGCAGAACGAAATCTGCAGCGTGCGAAACTGATAGAGGATAGAGCGAGAAGATGACGCCGCCATAAGCGAATGCGAACGGCCATAACCTTGCGAGCGTGACCAGTTCGAACTGCACGATGAAGATACAGATTGCACACCCCGCTGCGCCCGACAAAGCAATAACGAGCCTGCGATCAATCCGGTCCGAAATCCGGCCAATCAACCACACGAGACTGAGCCCACCGGAGATGACGGTCGCCATAAAGACGCTGACGCCGCCAGCAGACATTCCCGCCGCCGACGCAAACACGGGCCCGAGCGACCAGAACGCCCCCATCAACAAACCGGCTGCAACGCATCCTGAGGCTGCAACTGGTGAGTGACGATAGATTCCGACTGGCGATCGATGCGCCATTCCCTTCAACGGCGGCGCGTTCGCCTTACTGAGCATTACCGGGATAATGCTGAGAGCGAAGAGCATCGCCCCCATGTTGATGGCCTGCACGCGTGCCGGCCCAAAGACGTTGATCAGAAGCTGTCCGGCGCCAAGGCCCACCAAAGTAAGAGCTGTGTAGGCGCCGATGACTCTTCCGCGCCAGGAATTCGGGGTCGCCGCGTGAAGCCAGGACTCAATCGCGAGAAACGCGCCCGCTGCCGCCCATCCGTGCAGGAACCGAAACGCCGCCCACGTGATCGCGTTTTCGAAGAACGCTAGCGGCAGCGCCGCACACATGATCAGAGCAATGAACCCGCCATATGCGCGGACATTGCCGAACGCGCGCACGACACGGTCCCCGAACCAGGCGCCCGTCATGATACCTGCAAAATATGCGGAGCCGACAGCGCTGATAATGACCGTTGAGTAGCCATGCTCAGCCAATTTCAATGGCGTCAGAATGAGGAATACGCCCTGCCCCACGAAGAGCAGCGTTGCGCCGAGCAACAGGGCGGCTACTGGTCTATAATAAGAGAGGCTGTTCCTGAGAGACGTCATGAAGTCCAGATTTGACGGCAATTTAGGATATTCATCGCGGCTCGCCTAACCGGTCTCCATTGGAGCATCTGGATCGGCCGTCCATTCCGCAAGCGAACCATCATAGACTGCGACATCCTCTCGCCCAATCAGGGTCAGCGCGAGTGCATTGCCGCAGGCCGCAACACCCCCGCCACAATAAGTGATGATGCGCGGCGCGCTGAAAACGCCGGCTCGCTCGAAACGCGCCTTAATGTCCGACAACGGAAGATAGGTATTTGTAACCGGATCAAGCAGCGCTGCCGCCGGGATGTTGACGCTCGAGCTTATCCGCCCTGGACGCGGCATTCGCGTCACTTCGCCTTTGAATTCCTCTCGGGAAAGCGAGTGAACAAGCGCGGCCCCACTACTCTTGACCGACTCGAGAACCTCATCTTTCGAGGCGAGCAAGCGGTGTCGGAATCGCGGCTCAAAGCGCGCTTCTCGCCGTGGCGTCGCCTCTGTTGAGACAGCCCGGTTTTCCGCAGTCCATTTTAGCCAGCCGCCATCAAGTATGGCTGCATTGTCGAATCCGAAGACGCGAAGACTCCACCACGCCCGCGCAGCCCAGACATTCGCCCCCCGATCGTAGAGGACAACGCGCGTCCCCTCACCAACGCCAAGCGCCTCCATAACCCGCCCGAAGGCGTCCGGCTTTGGCATCATCAGCGGAAGCGGGTTGTCCGGATCGCGAAGCTCATTCAGCACGT
>ERZ795053.8049-NODE-8049-length-10001-cov-16.531168_pt1 | contig 10001 bp, 8 predicted proteins | sample MGYA00375137_ERZ795053 | MGnify/ENA primary metagenome ERZ795053 (study PRJEB30182, sample SAMN05720284) | activated sludge metagenome | isolation source: Anaerobic digester | place: Hong Kong | collected 2014-12-17 ... | reverse complement strand
AGTTGGTAGAGCATGACCTTGCCAAGGTCAGGGTCGCGGGTTCGAGTCCCGTCTTCCGCTCGAACCCCGAATCATCGGGGTTTTTTTTTCTACCTGTTGGATGCCCGAGTGGTGGAATTGGTAGACACGAAGGACTTAAAATCCTTTGGCCATTGCGGCCGTGCCGGTTCGACCCCGGCCTCGGGTACATCCTCTGATCCCTGCCTTCCGATGCAGGGATTCTTTTTCTGAATCCCGGTATTGAACATCCGGCCTGTTAGAATTTCTAATTCCTGATTTTTAATTTCTAAAAAACAGATCTTTATAGTATATAGGTAACAATATAAATTGAAATATCAGGGTTTACATTTTCATATTTACACATTCTTAGCCAACCGGGGTAGTTTTGTCCCGGCCTGAATCCATCAACGAACTGACCTAACAAGTTTTCTTCCAACTTGTTAGGTCTTCTTTTTTTAGGTTCTGATGCAATTTTCATAAGCGAACATTCATCTTTTTATCCGCTCAGGCCGCGGGGCCTCGCTTTCGCAACACGGCTGCCTAAACTTGACCCTTGTTTCAGATCGCAATAAGATTATTCATTTTTTTGAATATAAGTTTTTGAAGGTCAACTTTAGAAGGCCGCTTATGCGAAAGCTGATAATTTTTCCGCTCTGCTTTACTTTTCTGGGATTATAAAGTATTATAGAAATTCAGTTTAATTTCCGTTTTGACATGAAATTTGCATCCTTATGCACTCATCTGTCAGGAAATGGCATAAATAAAATGGAAAGCTTACTGACATCCGGATGTAAAAGTGTGTAAACGGATGCAAAAAGAGGCCCGGAATGGCCTTTTTCAGGGTTATGTTGGGCTTTTAAAGGGGTTTTAAATCCGGTTAAAACGCATTTCTCCGCCTCGAGCCAATCATAGACTTGGTACGGAGCAATCACGGAGCAATCATATGCAATTCAGCACGCTGTTTTTAAGCATGACAGAAGCTGAAAAGATGGCATATTCCTGAAAATTCGTAACATAAACCGAAGGTGCAGATATGTCGCGGCGGCAATTCTACTTGGGTGCGGCGAATTTTTTTGTCTGCCTGCCGGATGCCCGGGTGGTGGAATTGGCAGACACGAAGGACTTAAAAATCCTTTGGCCATTGTGGCCGTGCCGGTTCGATCCCGGCTTCGGGTACCAATAAACTTCGATAATCATTTGTAATTGAATGTAATATAGAAGTTTTTAATTTGGCCTTGTAGCATTCTGAAACTTTTCTGATAGGTGGTAAATAATACCAGCCTTTCCGTAATAGCTTATGCAAAGTACTGCTGCAATCCTAATCTCTTATTGCTCTTTTTATTTCAATGTTATATATTTGGGCCTGAGTTGCGCAGATAATTTGGCAATTCCAAGCGCTTATTAGCGTTTAAAAATGTGCATTGCATCGCTATTTTGTTGAATTTTGTCTTGATTGACAATAAGTTATGGCTAACCATTAGGACAGAATAAAGTCTTTGGTTTAGTAGCGGATATACACTTGTTAGCCAACATAATGAAGAGAAAGCATACATCAAATAAGACAGCTTAAAATGAACACAGAGTTCTAAGAAATTAAATTGATGTTTTATGAAAAAAAGATTTTTGCCTACCGTTTTAATAATCGCAATGATCACGGGCGCGATGGCCCAGAAAGCAGCAATGACCCTGACCTTCACCGCCGATAACAATGCCCAGCATCTGCCATTGAACAGCATCCTGATCGAGAACCTGACCCAGGGTGGGGACACCACGCTTTATGCACCTGATACTGTTTTAGTATTAGACTATATCACCGGAATGGAAGAAATCGGCACTTTCAGCGGCAAAGGTTTTTCCCTTTCCCAAAACTACCCAAATCCAATAACAGGCAAAACGACAATTGAGCTCTTTTTGAATGAAAGAGAGGAGGTTGTGGTTACAGTCAGTGATGTGTTGGGAAGAGAGGTGGCCAATCAGGAATTTCAGTTAGAACAGGGCACCCATTCCTTCTCCTTATACCCTGGCAGGGAAAGCCTCTATTTTCTCACTGCCCGTGCAGATAATCAAACCCGAACGATAAAATTGTTAAATTCTCCACCCGATGCGCATGTTTCAGGATATTGCAAACTGGGATACAACGGGCAGCAGGAAACCGGAGACGGGGATTATAAATCGGGAATCCTTCTGAACATTTTTGTATTTGGACTGGGTGACACACTTAAATTCACTTCTTTTACTGATCTTGGTGAACGAGTCATTACGAGTTCACCCACAGGTGACGAGACCTATTATTTTCATTATACCGGCGATCCATGCATTGGTAATCCAACGATAACCGATATTGATGGCAATGTGTATAATACTGTGCAGATAGGTAATCAATGCTGGATGAAAGAGAACCTGAAAACCACAACCTATCGGAACGGTACTGCCATTCCCAATGTCACGGACAACAATACCTGGATGAACCTTACTACCGGCGCTTATGCTTGGTATGACAACGACATTTCATGGAAAGACAGTTACGGCGCATTGTACAATTGGTATGCAGTGGTTGATAGCAATGGACTTTGCCCGGCCGGCTGGCATACACCGACCGATTCTGAATGGATAATTTTAACCGACTACCTTGGTGGTGAAAGCATTGCCGGCGGTAAAATGAAGAGTACCCGCACAGAACCCGATGCACACCCAAAGTGGTATTGTCCCAATGTCGGCGCAACCAATGAATTCGGATTTTCGGGTCTCCCGGGCGGCCTCCGCGACTTCAATGGGGCATTCAACGCCCTTGTCCGGTCCGGTTACTTCTGGAGTTCGAGTGAGTACACTTCGTACTGGGCCTGGTACCGCTTCCTGCATTACTATGGCTCCAATGTACTCAGGCTCGACTACTATAAGCACTATGGCTTTTCTGTTCGTTGCCTCAGGGATTAAGACTCTTTGACTATTTGTCTATTTGACAATTGGGGTATCCCGCCAAAGGCGAAATCGATTTTTTTTGAATTATGGGTTTACATTATGATCTTCCGATATATAAATCCTGTTACGACCTTTTGCTTGAGATATTTCAGTTTACTAAAGATTTTTGCTGGGAATACAATTACAATGTTAGAGAAAGCCTGAAGAAACAAGGAATTACTTTGGGTAAAACAGGCTCATAAAGCATTGTTGTTACGGAGGTTAATTTAGCGTCCTTAACATTTCCGAATGGTAGTAGAAATCCGAAAAGCGGAAACTTTTAAAAACGAAACGCTTCATAGCCCGGGAACGTTATGTGTAATAAAAATGAAGACACAGTTAATCATATTGAGCATTTTGATTTCTTGTCAATTAACTTTTGGACAAGATTTAAAGACTGAATTGATTGGAAAATTCCTGGTTGATTCTGATTTTAATTTTTTCAAGCTGATTAATGATTCATTGATTTATTCATCTTTATATCAAGTCCGTGATACTGCAAAATATGAGATTATCGGAAATGATTTGATTATAAAGAAGAATGAATACGAGCCAAACACGCCATTAGGATACAAAGTCAAACGATTAAAATATAATATTTCAAAACAGACTGATAGTACTTTGACTCTTATTTCGCCAAGTAATTTTCAGCTTGATTATAAGGATTTAAAATTATTCTCAAATAAGATTTTTGATTTTGAGTACATTGAGCTTGAATATCTGACACCGTGGTCTGATAACAGATTGATTCGGATTGATAGCCAAGGAAACTTTTACAATAAGATTACTTACTTACCTCTGAAATCAAGACGATTCAAGAGAAAGCACAATATAATCAAGGAACAGCTTAATGATTCAGAAATATTGATTTTAAAGCAAAAACTAGCCGATTATTATTCAATTTATTTACCATTTGAGAGAGGATGCCCGATTGACGGAGAAACGAGTAATTTCGTGATTAAAACAAATGGACAATTAATTGAAAGCAAAGGATGTAATTTAAGTCTGATTCATTCAAAATTATTGGATTATTTATTAAATTTCAAGGTTGCAAATGATTGAAATATAATAATTTACAACACATAACAAATAAGTCTTAAACGCAGTCGCTGACTAAAAACAAAATCATTGGTATAATTGTAAGTCATAAGAAAAATGGGATTGACAATATAACCCGGATTAACGGGCTTGCTTTACTCCGGATTGGGTGGCCTGCTTTAGTCCGGAATATTCCTCTGATCCCTGCCTTCCGATGCAGGGATTTTTTTATCCGGAATCTTCTTATCAAATCCCCGGGTTGTGTAAAATCTTCATATGCAGTGCTATCCATAAGCGCAAGCCATGCTTTTCAGGTTGATTCCGCCGTTTATTGTTATTAAGTCTTAAAAAGAATTATTTTTGTTGTGGTTTAGAAATTGAAAAATTTTCTGAATCGCAGGGTTGAAGAATAATTTGAGTATAATATTTGTTTAAAAAGTGAGTTTTAATTCAAAATATCTGATTTATGATGAGAAAAAGTAATCCCTTCCGTACCGGAACAACGGGTAAATTCAGGCTGTTTTTGATCATGATGCTGATGGTATCCCTTGGGGCCGGTTTCAGTTCATGTACCAGTCAGAAGAAAGCTGCAAAGAAGAAGGCAGCACAGGAGCTTGCAGAGAAAAAGGCAAAAGCCAAATCAGATCTGCTGGCAATTATCAACGACGATGGCAGGATGACCCTTGAAGAAAAGGAATTCAAACTGGCGGCTGTCAAGCGTATGGGTATTGATGACAGTGAAATCAATGACCTGATCAGCCAGGCTGAAGAAATTCTTGGCCGCGAAAGGGCCGCCCTTGAACGGAAAAAGGAGGAGGAACGATTGCAGCGCGAAAAGGAAGCGAAGGAACGGGAGTTGCGTGAAGGCGGACAATACCGCCAGATTAACAATTCACTGGATGCCGTTGCCGGAGCCGGCGATGTAGCGTCTGCCAATATGAAAATCAGGGAAGCGCTCGCCGCATTTGCCAATGAAGATGTCCCTGTGCTTATTCTGATCAGCCGTGAAGGCGAAATCAAGGATTACGACAGGCCTACAACCATTCGCAAGTACCTCGAGTTTATCAAGGATCAGAAAAAATCGCCCAACAAGGTGCTGAATGCGGTTATTGATTCAAATGGAAAAATTACAGAACTTGAACTCATTAAAAAGTAAAGGGATATGACAAGAATATTAAGCATTGCAGCTGCCCTGATTATTGCTTTTTCCGCTAACCTGGCAGCACAGGACGATATCTCCCCGTCGCGTAAACAGGCCATCGACTCGCTTGCGCTTGAAAAAGTGAGGGATCTCAGCAAGTACATCAGTATTGTGGGGAATAAAGACACGCCATGGTCGGAGGCTAACCGGGTGATTGAACGTACCCTTGAGCTTTTTGCCGACGGTGCACTGATGGGTGTTTCCTCCATCAACCGCGAAGAGGTTAATTACTATGGTATCAGGGAATACCTTGAGCGGCTCATGGCCCTGAATTACGATAAGGTTACCATTTCATGGTACAATATTCAGTACATCAGCGATCTTGAAAGACAGCCGGACGGCCGGTACGTTGGCGTAATAACCATTTTTCAGCGCTTCGAAGGAACTACCAAAGAAGGGCTCAGGTATGTGGATGTGACCAAAAAAGATGTGACGGTTTACGTTGAAAGAAAAACCACGCAGATTTCCGGACGTATCATCGGTTTCTGGGATGTGCTGCTGGGCGATATCAGGGTAACTGAAACCAAACCGGGCTGATCATTGCAAAGCTGATAATTTTTCTGGCTTCGGGATGCCCATCATGCAATTCCCGGGCCGGATTCTTTATTCGGTTGTTTGGTAAAGCATTGAATATTTGGCGCTATTAATCTCTGTCGCATGAGGAAGACGTTTTTCATTGTCCTGTCAGTTTTGTTATTCCCTGCATTGTTGCAGGCTCAGTCATTCAATTCGCTGCTTGGGGATGAAAGTGTGCTTTTCGCCCAAACCAAACAGGTTAACCAGTTTTTCCGCCGGTTCAACGGCGAAGAGAGCTCAAGGGGTGACAGGTATTACAGCGGAGATAAAGATTATCGCAGTCCCGCTCTTCGTCAGAAATACCTCAATGTGCTTTTCGATTACCAGAACTCCGCCATTACCGATCCGCTTAAGGATGCATTTATCAGTGACGTGTTGAATCCGGAATCTCCGGCTTTTCTGAACTTCCACGAAGGGCAGTGGTTTGCTGAAGTCACCACCAGGTTCCTTTACCAGGGCAAGGATGAGGAATTGACCCTGTTTCTGAAGCTTGAGAAGGAAAACCTTGGACACAAATGGGTTATATCCAATGTGTATTTCAGGCATTTCCAGCTGATGTTCAGCATGAATACGGAAACCGGAAGTCATTTCCTTCACCCCCTTAGTCATGAGCTGGATTTCATGAATCTGGTCAGGGTCTTTAAAGAAAAGGATTATGTAGAGCTTTATACTGAAAAAGATTACCTGCCGGATTACCTGACATTGTTTTTGTATGAATTCAAGAAAGGCAGCCTGATTTTTAAAACCGTAAACAGGGTTAAATTCCATTTTTTTCAGGTTCCGGGATGGTATTTTGAGCTTTCTGATTTTAACAGGCCGGGCGGTAATTCCGGTTGGCTGATTTCAGGGTTAATGAAGATAAATGAAGAGCAGAAAAATGTCTTACTCAAATACATTTATCATGAATAAGGTGCTTCAGATTGGCGTTTTATTTCTGCTGCTGATTCCGGCTACTGCAGGCTTTGCGCAGCAGAATGAAAAAGTGCCGGATAGTTCGTCTGTGTCAGGTTTGTCAGCCGAAGAACTTGCTGGTTATCAGAAACAGGCGACCCAGTTGGTAAGTTTCATGGAGTATGCATTCAATACCCTTGGAAGCGCCAAAGCTGAGTATAAGGAGAAGGATATCATCATTAACCAGTCATTTTTGAAATTTTTCCGTGATGCCAGGGTGCAGATTGAAGATGACCTGGTGGAAAAGCGCGATGTCGTTACCAATAAAGATGTTCAGGCTTACCTGAAGGATATCGATTTCTTTTTCAGGGAAGTGGCTTTCAGGTTTACGATTGAGGAAATTACGCAGGAGACAAATGAAAAGGGCGAATTGTACTTCAAAATTAAGACCAGCCGTAACCTTAACGGGATTACCCTGGAAGGCGGGAAGATCAATGACAACAAGACTCGTTTCATAGAAATTAACCTGGATGATGCCAACAGGGATCTTAAGATCGCAAGCATCTATACCACAAGGTCAAGTGAAGAACAGGAGCTTATTACCTGGTGGAACAATCTGGGGAGCGGCTGGAGAAGCTTTTTTTCAGGCACTACACTGGCAGGGGAGAACATTCCTATGCATGAAATAATTGCCATCGGCCGTGATTATATGGTCAGGGCAACTGGTAATATCAATCAGGCCGATTCGACAGAAACGGGAGATACCCTTTTTGTGTCACCTGCCGGAGTGCTCAATGAGATCAGAAAAATATGGCGTACCGAGGAAATAGATATTTCCGGCGTGCCGGGGATTTTTGATCTTGATCCGTTAAGTGCGCTTAACGCTCTTAAACATCTTAACATCTCAGGAGCGAAGGTGATCAAGCCAGAGCCAATCCGGAACCTTTCAAAACTTGAAACTTTCATTGCCTCCGGAACATTGATCAGTTCGATCAATGCGCTTCAGTATTCAACCAGCCTTCGTTATCTTGACCTGTCAAATACTTTTATTGCCGATATTGAACCGGTTGCCAATTTTAAAATGCTGGAATACTTATTTCTGACCGGATTGTCGGTAGACGACATTTCGCCCATCCGTGAATTGTCCAAGCTTAAGGAATTGCGGCTCAATAATTTACCTGTAAAATCACTTGAAAGTCTCTCCGGGCTTTCGGGCCTCGAAGTGCTTGACTTATCGGGTACTCCGCTGAATGATCTCACATCGCTGACCGGCATGGAAAATCTCAAGCGGATCGTGCTGGAACAAACCTATATCAGAGATATCGCTCCGCTTGCAGATATGCCGTCACTTGAGTATGTTTATCTCGATCGTTCTCCCGTTGCGCAGCTTACCCCCCTGCAATACCTGGCTGAATTAAAAGTTGTTTATTGCGATAAAACCCTGGTAAACAAAGCCACAGCTCAGGCATTCATGCAACAGCGGCCTCATGTAAAAGTGATTTATGAATCGGAGGAGCTTACCGCCTGGTGGCAGACTATGCCTGAGGTCTGGAAAAGTATTTTTTCAGCCATGCTTCCGCTTGATTCACCGCCACAAAGGGAACAGTTGCATGAAATTTCCTTCCTGAAGCGGATAGATATTTCAGGTAATCAGGGGGTTACAACCCTTGATCCGTTGCGCAAGCTAAGTTCGCTCAATCAATTGTACGCAGCATCAACCGGAATCACCGATCTGATGGCGCTCAAAGATCTGTTTGATCTTGAGGTACTTGATGTTTCGAATACTTTGGTAATTGATGCCGGTCCATTGAGCCGCCTTGAGAAGCTCAGGGATTTAAATATTTCAGGAACAAAGGTGGCTGATCTCAGCCCGCTGAAAGGCCTGAGTAATCTCCGCAGGATCGGAATCGATCAGCTGCAGTTACAAAATATTGAAATCCTTTCAGGGCTTAGCCGCCTTGAAATGATATATGGCGACGGAGTCCCGGGATTGGACCGCATTGCGGAGAAGCTCCCGGACAGCATTCCCGGTGTGCTGGTGGTTTACCAGACGCCCGAACTTCAGAAATGGTGGGCTTCCCTGGATGAAGTCTGGAAAAGTGTTTTTGCAGGATACGAGCCGCTTGGAGCTGAGCCTGATCGCGATCAGCTGCACAGGATTGCATCTATCCGGAATCTGGATATCTCCCGAAACAGGGAAATCGTAAGCCTGATGCCGGTTACCATGTTAAAAAGACTTGAAGTCCTTAATATGAGTGGCGTTCAGGTCTCTGATCTCCTGCCACTGGGTCTTATTACGCGGCTTCAGGAACTGGATTGCTCCGACACTCCGCTGTCAGACCTTAGTCCACTCACCACCCACCGGGCACTGAAAAAACTGAACTGTTCCAATACCCCCCTGAGTAAAATTGACCCGCTGGAGTTCCTTACGGAGCTTGAAATTCTCGATATTTCAGGGACGCAGATATCAAGATTAAATGCTTTGTCATCTGCCCGCCAGCTTGTTTATCTGAGTTGCTTCAATACCAGGGTAAGCAACCTTAAGCCACTCGAAGACCTGACAAACCTTAAAACGCTTAAAATATACAATACGCGGGTTTCCGCAAAACGGGCCGATCAGTTCAGGTCCTCCAGACCGGGAGTGGAAGTAATTTATTACTGAGCCTAAGGTTTTAGTCCGCTGAAAGCGCCCAATGATCCTGATCCCAGAATATCCGTGAAGCAACGGAAGCAGAGGTGTTGCAGCCGGGTTTGATGTTTACAGTTAGGTCTGCAAGGGCTTCGTATTTATAAAAATCCTGTTTTATCAGGGCCGCCTCAAAATGCTTTATCAGGATGAAGAGTGAGGGAATTGCCAGTTTTCTCAAGCTTCTTGATTCACTGATAATCGGACCGGTTGTTCCGTATAAATTCCTGAATCCGGCAAATGCTTCTGCCAGGTGCTCGTCGGCTGCTTCGATGTAAACGGCTCTTTTTGCACCGGCTTTCAGCATTCTGGCCGTATCTTTATGGTCATCAGGTTTCGGCTCTTCATAGATCCTGAAATTTCTGCCCTTAAACACATGCCCATGGGTTCCGTGGTAAATTTTCTCTTCCGGCTTAATGGCGGAAATTTTCAGGCCGGTAATGTCCAGTTTTGACGCATACCTTGAAATCAGGTCAAGGCATATGGATGTTTTTCCTACATTTCGCGACGATCCTCCGATAATGATCAGGTTAGGCAATGAGATCATGATAAGGTCGGGGTTGTTTTCAGATCAGGAGAAGAATAAAATAGCAGCATAATTAACGGATTACTTCCACCGCCGATGCTTTGAAGCAAGCCCATACTTCCTGC
>ERZ795053.8042-NODE-8042-length-10010-cov-4.785535_pt1 | contig 10010 bp, 4 predicted proteins | sample MGYA00375137_ERZ795053 | MGnify/ENA primary metagenome ERZ795053 (study PRJEB30182, sample SAMN05720284) | activated sludge metagenome | isolation source: Anaerobic digester | place: Hong Kong | collected 2014-12-17 ... | reverse complement strand
ACACAACCGAACACACTCTTTCCCTACACGACGCTCTTCCGATCTCCGTGAACAATCCCACCGTAACGGTCCAAGGCTCGCTAGCCATTGTCGCTCGCACGCCGTTATATCGCGAAGATGAGTTTCTGGGTCTGGTTCAGGGCGTTTTTGACATTGCCGAAATTATGAAAGGGACCGGAGCAGAGTTGAGACCGCCCTATAAATTTCAATTGACCGATGCGACCGGGGCTTACTTTTGGGGAGCCGAAACCATGGCCGGGGAAAGCCAGACCACAACCATTATCGTAGGCGATAATTCCTGGACGATGATCGTAGGCTGGGATGCGCCTCCCCACCAGCCTGATCCCTGGATCTTGTTCCTCATTTGGGGCGGCGGAACGCTGTTACTCTTAAGCTTACTGTATATCGTGAATCAAAACTGGCTCAAAACGGAACGGTTGACGTCGACAGTCAGCCGGACTATCACCGAACGCGAACGTGTGGAAGAAACCCTGCGTGAAAGTGAGACCCGTTTTCAATTGGCTGTGCAAGCGGCTAATGTGGGTTTGTGGGATTGGAAAATTGGCACAAGCGAGGTTTACTACTCACCGGAGTGGAAACATCAGATTGGTTACGCCGACAATGAAATCACCAACGACTACCAAGAATGGGAAACTCGCCTTCACCCTGACGATTTGGAACGAATGCAAACTACTATCCAATCTTATCTCAAGAACCCCTGGCCCAACTACGAAGAAGAGTTTCGTTTCCAACACAAAGATGGGACGTACCGCTGGATATTGACAACAGCCTCCATATTTCACGATGAACACGGTCAACCGATACGGATGCTTGGCTCTCACATTGATATTACCCGCAAGAAAGAGATAGAACAGGCGCTGCAGGACAACGAGTTATTGCTGCGTGAAACGAGTAAATTGGCTAAGATTGGCGGCTGGGAGCTTAATGCTACAACGCTGGAAGGCGCTCGGACAGAGGCGGTAACGCTCATTCTCGACCTAGATCCTGACCAACCGGCTGATCTTGCGGCAGGGCTAGACTTTTTTTGGGGTGAATCACGAAGGCTAATTCGGGACGCGATCAAAGATGCGATCAAATGGGATAAACCTTTCGATCTGGAACTGGAACTGACTACGAAAAAAGGCAACCACAAATGGGTTAGAGCCATCGGCACCCCTATTGTCGGCGCTCATAAAGTAATAAAAGTGAGAGGCGTACTCCAAGATATCACTGACCAAAAACTGGCCGAGCAGGCGCTACGACGCTACGCCGACCGGTTGGAAATCCTATATCAAATAGACCAGGCGATTTTGGCTGCTCATTCAGCCGAAGAGACAGCTCAAGCAGCGCTAGCCCATCTACAACAATTAATTCCTTATCAGCAGGCAACCATAAGCCTCATTGATCCGGAAGACCTAACCGCCACTGTTCTGGCCGAACAGAAAACCGACGACCACAGTCCAGGTATGAGCAGCTATATTTCGCCCGACAGAATCTTAAATGATCTGGATGCGCTAAAGCACGGCCAAATTCTGGTGACCGCAGCCAACTCACCGCCTCAAGACGCTTATTCAACTTTGACCGCCCCGCTTCTTTGCCAAGAGGATTTGATCGGGGTGTTAATGCTCTGGTCATCTAGGCCTGATAGTTTCAATGACGAACACCGGCAAATTGTCCGCGAGGTGGCCAATCAAATCGCCATTGCCGTTCAGAATGCGCAGCTAGCCGATCGATTCCGGCGGGTGGTTACCTCCATTAGCGATTTTATCTATATGATCGAAGTAAACGAAGCCAGACATCCTAAGAATCGGTATGTATCGCCCAATATTGAGTCGTTAACGGGTTATCCGGTCCAGCGGTTTCTGAACGACTGGGCGTTTTGGGCTGAAACGGTCATCCATCCGGAAGATCGAGCCGGTGCGGCCGAGCAATGGGCCAGGTTAACGGCCGGTAGGGATAGTGAGGTTGAGTATCGCTTGGTTCGGGCCGATGGCCAGGTGATTTGGATACGCGACAGCGCCCGGGTTGAACAAACGGGTGATCGTTCTCAATTTATCTTTGGCGTATTCAGTGATATTACCAGACGCAAACACCTTGAAGAGCAGTTATATCAGGCCCAAAAAATGGAAGCCATCGGTCGACTGGCCGGCGGCATCGCCCACGATTTCAACAATCTACTAACCGTAATTACCGGCTTCGGTGAATTTGTTTTGCAAACCGGGCTTGAACCTGATCATCCGGCTCACCGGGATATTGAGCAGATAGTCAAGGCCGGCCAACGCGCTGCCGCTTTGACCCAGCAGTTGTTAGCCTTTAGTCGAAAACAAGTGCTTCAGCCGCAAATTCTCCACCTCAACGAAACAGTTGGGCAGATGAGTAAAATGCTGAGGCGTTTATTGGGGGAAAATATTGATCTGATTATACAACTGGCCCCGGAGTTAGGGATGGTCAAAATCGATCCCGGCCAGATGGATCAGGTGCTGATCAATTTGGTGGTCAATGCGCGGGATGCGATGCCACAAGGGGGCCGGTTGACTATCGAAACCGCCAATATTGAATTGGACGACGCCTATGCGCGCGCCCAGGTTGAGGTTATACCGGGGCGCTACATTATGCTGGCCATCAGTGACTCCGGCCAGGGCTTGGATGCTGCGGCTCAGGCCCACCTGTTTGAACCCTTTTTTACGACTAAAGAGCGCGGCAAAGGCACCGGTTTAGGACTGGCCACCGTACATGGCATCATCAACCAGAGCGGGGGCCATATTTGGGTTTATAGCGAGCCGGGACAGGGGACGACCTTTAAAATCTATTTACCGCGAATTGACGAAGCGCCTCAAATGCCGCACCGGGTTTCAGATCCCGTCGAAACGCAGCCCGGGTCTGAAACCATCCTCCTGGTGGAAGATGAAATGATGGTCCGTGATTTCGCCCAGCGTGTTTTGAGCGACGAAGGATATACGGTCTTAGCCGCTCGAAGCGGTCCAGAGGCGCTGCAAATTGTCGATCAATACCACCAAACAATTAGTCTGTTAATTACCGATGTTATTTTGCCCGACGGAATGAGCGGCCCTGAAACAGCGGAAATTCTGATCGCCCAACGACCGGCCCTCAAGGTGCTGTATATCTCCGGCTACACCGACAATGCCATTGTTCACCACGGCGTACTCGGTCCGGGCGTGTTTTTTTTAGAGAAACCCTTTACAGCTACAGGGCTACTGCATAAGATTCGTGAGGTGATAGATAGGCGCGAAGGTTAACTAACCTTCGGGATTTGTTGATTCAACTCGATCCACCGCTGTCAGCAGGCTGCAACAATTCTTGCACCTTATTGACTAAATCATTTATGGAAAATGGCTTGATTAAAATCTCGTCTTGATCAAGATTCCACCGGGACAAGGCTTTGGTGGTAAAGCCGGATAAGTATAAGACCTTTAAGTCCGGTTGTTGGGCTTTGATCTGGTCGGCCAGTTCGGGACCGTACAGTTCGGGCATCATGACATCGGCGATTAGCAGATCGACATCAATGGGGTTAGAAGTCAGGATCGCTAAGGCTTCCACCCCGGTCCGCGCACTCACCACCTCATACCCGTGTCGTTTCAAAACCCTATTGATGAGAGATCGAACCTCGTCATCATCATCGACCACCATAATTGTCTCATGGCCTGGGACTGGGGGAATACTGCTCACGTTATCACCCTGACTTAGGGTGGTTTGAACATCGTTCACCAGCGGCAATGTCACTTTAAAGACCGTCCCTTGATCGGGTCCGCTGTCGAACTCTATCTGCCCGTCATATTGAGTAACAATGCCGTAAACAATGGATAGGCCCAGACCGGTGCCCTTGCCTTGGGCTTTGGTGGTAAAGAAGGGATCAAACATTTTAGCCTGAGTCTGAGTATCGATGCCCCGGCCGGTATCACTGACCGTAATCACTACCCGCTCTCTGGCAGCGGACGTGATATCACCGGGCCGGCTGGGTTGATGAACTGTATTGGTAGCAATGGTGATGCGCCCCCCCTCCGGCATGGCATCACGCGCATTCGCCACCAGGTTAAACAACACTTGCTCTAATTGGTTTGGATCAAACATCACCCGGTCGGGGTTGGCCTTAAGCATTAAATCTAGGGTAATATCGTCGCCAACCATCCCCTCCAATAACCGCCGCAACCCCTGAAGCAGGTCATTAACCGCCACCGGTTGAGATCGAATATTCTGCTGACGACTAAAGGCCAGTAATTGGGAGGTTAATTTGGCCGCCCGTTGAGCAGCCGCTTTAACCGTATCAAGATCATGTTGGATCGGTTCAGGGAGGTCGGGCGTACGATCCATTAAAAATTCTAAATTTCCGATGACAATGGTCAGGATGTTATTGAAATCGTGAGCTATCCCACCAGCCAGCCGGCCAATGGCCTCCATCTTTTGTGATTGCCGTAACTGCGCTTCCAGCTTTAGGTGCTCAGTTATATCACGATAGTACCACACCCGGCCGTAAAACGTCTCCCCATCAACTAAGGGCGCAGTATACCGGTCAAATACCTGGCCATCGGTGAGCTGAAGTTGATCCCGATCGACTTTAACCTGATCAACCATCAGCCGCTCAAAATCGGCTTTACTTTTGGCCGGCTCGGTAACTTGAGCGTAGATGGCCTCAACAATTTCTAGACACTCAGCCTTATCAAGATTTGTGTCCGGCACCGACCACATTTTCAGAAAGTTGCGATTATAATAGATGCATTTGCCGGCTTCCGAACCTACAAAAATACCGTCCAAACTGGCTTCGCTAATAGAGGTTAGTAATGTTCGCTGGAGTTTGAGCCTGGCTTCGGCTTCTTTATCTTCTGTCATATCACGACAAATGACCACCACCTCATAATCGTTCAGGGCCGATAACCGAGCTTCGTATATTTTCGGAATTGGGGGAAACGAGCACTCAACATTTGTGACCAATTTTGTGGCCAAAGCCTGGGTTATGGCTTGTTCGAATTTATCGGCCGTGTCTGCCGGGACAATTGAGTGTACATGATTATAGATGATATCTTCTAAGAGCAGCGGGAGATCAATATGAAGATTAGGCTTGACATCAAGAATCCGTCCGGTAGCATCCAACCGAAAATAGAGATCGGGCATAGCCCGAAAAACGGCTTCCATCTGAGCATTCTTTTCCCGTAATTGGGTCTCGGCGTGCTTACGATCAGTGATATCCTGGTTAATACTAATCCGACCAACCATTCGATTATGCTCATCGAGCAACGGCACCACCACCCGGTCGCAAACTCCAATTTGGTTATTTTTGCGCATAAACTGGATTTCACCGTGCCAATAACCGGTTTTTTGCAAACCAGCCATAATCGCCTCACGCGATTTTCTCAATTGAAGGTCATATAAAACTCCGGTTGATTGCCCCATCATTTCGGCTTTGTTGTAACCAAACATCTTTTCAGCGGCCGGATTAATATCCGTTATGCGACCTGTTTCATCGGTTACCAAAATACCAACAGTGAGATGTTGAAAAATCAAGGCAGCTCGCTGCAGGGACTCAAGATGATTTTTTTGGGCGGTGATATCACGCAAAATCAAAGGATAATAACCGCCGGTGTCCTGGACTAAGGTATACTCTACCCAGCGCATTGTACCGTCCTGATGGGTTATGGCCGTTTCTTGCCGGATGAAGCCCAGCTTCGCCACCGCCTCGAATAATTCGATGATCTCTGGCGATGATTGCCGGGATAAGAGCTTCGAAATGTGACGATTCAACAATTCCTCATGAGGATAGCCGGTTAAGACTTCGGCCTGAGGATTGGCGTCAATACAACGTCCGTGGCTATTAAATAGAAGGACCGGATCGTGTGTATATTCAAAAAACTGGTGATACCGCTCCTCACTCAGCGCTAACCGGTACTGCGCATTTTGAACCACAAAAATGTACCGGCGCAACAAGATAAATAACGCCAAACTGGTCGCCGCTACAAAACCCCAGGCTTTGATGATCCCCAACCATACAAAAGCGGTTGAGGAATAAGAAATAAGGGTCGCTATAACAATATCAGAAAAGCCAATCCATAGACAGCTAATTATCAGATAAATAGCGCTAATCCAAAATGGGCCAATTTCCAATTTTTGGTCAAACCTTTTAAGTTCGCTAAACACTTCAGTACCTCCTCGACCATTTAATGATGCATCTTAATATTTTAGCACACATCACTAAACAACATCTATTTGCAAATCAAACCGCATGCTGGTTATGACAGCAGGCAACACCAACCGGGAAAAAGCCACCCCGATCACGTTGAAAGCGATCACCGAACTATAAAGCGGTATCGAGACATCTCGATACCGCTTCTAGCTGACTTCGGCTTAAGGCCGAGGTCAGCTTTCTTACTGTTTTACTTTCCTGAGAAATTTAGGAATCACCCAGGCTTAATTGTCAACAGTAACCCCGCCCCACGCGTAAACGTATAATCAGTTATTCTTGTTAGTAACAGTCCGACGACGCATGGCCAGGCTACCGATAAGAATCACCAGGCCGGCCCCACCAAATAGTAGGCTGGTCAAATCGGGCGAAGTGACGCCACCCGACTGGGGTAAGGTCGCCGGCGCGTCAGTGACGGCCTCTGGCGTAGTTTCGGTCATCTCGGCCTCCATTTCACCTGCCATCTCAGCCGGGGCTGACATTACATCCGCCGAAAGTAAAAATTGACGATCGTTCAAAGGTTGGACTGGACGGAAATTATCGCTGTGAATTTGCTGGAATGCGGCCAGTTGATCTTGGGAAATCTCGATGGGCGTGGTCATAACCAACCAGGTTACCCCTTCCGAACAAGGCGGCGTGGTCAACGACCCATTGTATCGATAGTATGTGCGATCGGCCGGGAGAATCTCATCCGCATTAACGGTGGCGCCCTCCACAGCAATGGGGTCGCCCGCTTCAGCCGGCATATTAGCCCACACCGGAGCCACCGCCTGATTCTCGGCCCCGACATTGATCATTGCGCCAACAACGGCTAATTCACCGTTATCATTCTGATGCACAAAATGAGCTTCCATCGCCCCCGGCTGGCCGGAGAGCGTGTGTTCGCTACGTTCATGGAAATGGAGTTGCAGCAAGTTATAGGTAACGCCATCCACCGTAATTGAGCTGCCTTCATCATAATTCGCCTGAATGGTATGACCGTTATTCACTACCGTCAGATTAGATGGCTGATAGTTAAACTGAATATCAGCCGGGTTAACCACGGCGTCAGCTGTAATATCTATCGGAGATTGTTCAACCCCGGTCGCGCAAGTCGCAAAGTCGGAGCTGAGGTCACCCCACGCATCAGGGCCGGTATCACCTTCATAACCCCAATGGACCGGATCGGAGGCGTAAGCTAAGGTTGTTAGGCCAACAAAACACAATACAACAGCAAGGGTTACTACAGTCAATCTCTTCATAGGTTAATCTCCTTAAGTGCGGGTTAACAGGGGGGAATGTGACAATTGTGTTCACTTTAAGGCTATCAAACTATCAGATGATTGTCAACGTTAAAGAGACATTTTCAGTAGGCTACCTGCCGCCGTTCGATATATGCTTCGTCTACTCAGGCTTTGGCGGTCTACTAATTTAAACCTCAGTTGCCGCAGACTGAATCCGCTGCCAGGCTCGCTCGACATGCTGAAATTCGGTGTGAGTTTGTCCCACACACAGGCGCAGCACCAACCGGCCGTTGAGTTTAGTGTGGCTCAAGTACATCTCGCCGCCGGCATTGAGCTGATCCATAATGGCCTGGTTGATCGCATCGCCGCCGATGTGGTGGAAGCAAACCAGGTTCAGCGTTGGCTCGGTCACTAGCTCAAAGGTGTCACTGGCGGCGACCCATTCGGCGAACTGCTGCGCCAACTCGACATGGCGGCGGATGTGGTAGCGCAAACCCTCGACCCCGTAGTGGCGAATGACAAACCACAACTTGAGCGAGCGAAACCGTCGCCCTAACGGAATCTGCCAATCGCGATAATCAAAAACGGCGCCTGCCGTCGTAGCCGCGTTGCGCAGGTATTCCGGCATAATGCTCAGGGTATTGATCAACGCCTGGCGGTCGGCTACGTAAAAACAGTTGCAGTCGAAATTGGTAAACATCCACTTGTGCGGATTAAAGGCATAGCTGTCGGCCCAATCGAGACCATCGTGAATCGAGCGAAACTCCGGGCAAACCGCCGCCGTGCCGTACATCGCCGCATCGACGTGCAGCCATAGCCCCTGCTCCCGGCAAATCCGGCCAATCTCCGGCAGCGGGTCCACCGCCCCCGCAGAGGTGCTGCCAACGTTAGCCACCAGGAAAAAGGGCGTCAACCCGGCCCGCCGATCTTGCTCGATCTGCTCGACCAGCCGATCGGGTCTAAGCGCAAAGTGGTCATCGACTTCGATCAGGCGCAGGTTCTCCCGACCAATCCCGGCGATCTTGATTCCTTTTTCAATCGACGAGTGGGCCTGGCTGGAGGCGTAGGCGACTAGCTTGTTGTTGAGACCTCGCTCGTTGATCTGAAAATTAGTGGCCCGTTCACGGGCGGCCAGAATAGCGCACAACGTCGCACTGGAGGCAGAATCCTGAATAACCCCACCGCCCGGCCCGCTTGATCGGAATTTATCCGGTAGGTCGAGCAGTTCGGCCACCCAATCCATCATGACGGTTTCCACCTCGGTGCAAGCCGGGCTGGTGGCCCACAGCATGCCTTGCACACCCAAACCCGCCGACAGCATTTCGGCCAAAATGGCCGGGCCGGAGTTGTTGGCCGGGAAGAACGCAAAAAAGTTGGGCGACTGCCAGTGGGTGATACCCGGCATGATCAACGTCTCGACATCTTTGAGCATCGCCTCAACAGGTTCGCCTTGCATCGGCGGGCTGGCCGGCAGCGAAGCGAGAATTTGGCCCGGCTCGACCTGAGATAGCACCGGATACGACTCAACCTGCTCCATGTAGTCGGCAATCCAATCGACCATCGTCCGGCCGTAGCGGCGAAACTCGGCCGGGGTCATATGATAACTAGTTAGTTCTGACATTTATTTCCCTTTCCATTCCGCCGGACGCTTGGCGATAAAGGCCGCCATACCCTCTTTCTGATCCTCGGTACCGAACAACATGGTAAAGAGGCGGCGTTCCAGATAGACGCCTTCGGCCAGCGTGGTTTCAAACGCTTTGTTCACCGCTTCTTTGCCCAACTGCACCGCGACCGGGGCTTTGCTGGCAATGTCGGTGGCCAGTTTGATGGCTTCATCAAGATATTGATCGGTGGGCGCGACCCGGTTGACCAGACCATAGCCCAGCGCTTCTTGGGCCGTTAGGTGGCGATTAGCCAACACCATCTCCATCGCGACCGCTTTGCCCACGGCACGCGTTAGCCGTTGGGTGCCGCCCGCCCCCGGAATGATGCCTAGGTTGATCTCCGGCTGGCCAAAGCGAGCCGACTCTGAAGCCACGATCATATCGCACACCATCGCCAACTCGCAGCCGCCGCCCAAACACCAACCGCTAACCGCCGCGATAATCGGCTTGGTGACCGATTGCAAACGATCCCACAAATCGAGAAAGACCATATTAAGCTGCTGCACCACCGACGCCTCGGCCATTTGCTTGATATCGGCGCCGGCGGCAAAGGCTTTCTCGCTGCCGGTCAAAACCAAACAGCCGATGCCGTCATCAGCGTCAAAAGCGGCCAGCGCCTCATTCACTTCCAGCATCGTCGGCGTATCGAGCGCGTTCATTGCTTTAGGGCGATTAAGTTGTACAATCCCCACTCGCCCTTCAGTTCGCACCAAAATATTTTCATAGCTTTTTACATCAGACATTTAAGAACTCCTCTCAATCTTATAATTTCTAATTTCTATATTTAACTTCTCATTTCTACTACTTCGCTGCTTGCACCGCTAACGCAATTTCGGCCTCATACAACTCGCTCAGCCGGCGCGTCAGCGGGCCAAACTTACCCGCGCCGATAACGCGACCATCGACCTCAATCACCGGGGTCAGCCCGCCGAA
>ERZ795053.8039-NODE-8039-length-10012-cov-16.284323_pt1 | contig 10012 bp, 11 predicted proteins | sample MGYA00375137_ERZ795053 | MGnify/ENA primary metagenome ERZ795053 (study PRJEB30182, sample SAMN05720284) | activated sludge metagenome | isolation source: Anaerobic digester | place: Hong Kong | collected 2014-12-17 ... | reverse complement strand
CCGGCTGAAGACTTTGACGCCATCGTCCGCCCGGAGAAAATGATCGGGCCGGATCTGCGTTGATTTGCATGAAATGCTGTGATATTTACATCGCATGCAAATGCGCGAATGGCGAAAATCCAATAACCTGACCCTTCAGAATTTTGCTGAACGGGTACAGGTCAGCTATTCTCAGATTGCCCGGATTGAGACGGGCAAGAGCAAGCCTTCGCCAGCAGTTGCCGATCGAATTGAGGCGGTCACCGGCGGAGAGGTCAGCGCAGCGAGGCTCTTGGGACTGACCGGCGCAAGTTCTTCACAAAGTGAGCACGGGAAGGCAGAGTCATTTCACCGCGTCGCTGAAGCAGACCTTGAACAATTGCGTGAAGAAGCCGTCGGTTATGGTCTCGATATGGATGCCATCGCACACAAAGCCATCGAAGATGCTGTAAAGGCCGAACGCATCCGCCGCTGGAACGAGGACAACCGCGAGGCTGTGGAAAGCTGGAACGAGCTGGTCGAGCGGGAAGGGCTCTGGTCTGACGGGATCAGAGCGTTCTAGGGATGCAGCGGCTCGCGGTGTACCGTCTAAGCGGGAAGAAGCCGCCTGTGGTGATCCTTCAGTATCCAGATCTGGACACAGGCGATTTCGTTCTGGCCGCGCCGCTCTATCCTGCAGGTGCGGCCAGGCCGATTGAGGTCATTACGCCAGAAGTGTCTCTCAACGAAACCGCCTACCTTGTCGGAACCCATTTGCTGGCAGGTATCCGGCGGAATGCTCTTATTGAGCCGCTTGGCGACCTGATGCCCTACGAGTACGAAATCTCCCGCGCAATCTCGAGGCTCTTTTTTGGCAACTGATCCCGCCAAGACCCCGACAGGTCACCCAAGTTTTTTCTTGCCGTTGGCCGGCCCCTCCTGCACGAGGGGCCGGTTGCTTTTAGGAGGAGACGTCAATGAGCATGGAACTCGGCAATCTGTTTTCGGTGAAGGGCAAGACGGTCGTGGTGACCGGCGGCTCGCGCGGTATCGGCGAGATGATCTCGGCCGGCTTCCTGGCCAATGGTGCGAAGGTGATCATCTCCTCGCGCAAGGAAAAGGCCTGTGAGGAGACGGTGGAGCGCCTGAAGGGCCAGTATGGCGGCGAGATCTATGCGATCCCGTCCGATGTCGGCCAGATGGTGGGCATCGAGCATCTCGCGAGCGAGATCGCGAAGCGCGAAGAGAAAGTCGACGTGCTCATCAACAATGCGGGTGTCGCCTGGGGCGCTAAGCTGGAAGATTTCCCCGAGTCCGGCTGGGACAAGGTGATGGACGTCAATGTGAAGGGGATCTTCTTCCTGACGCAGAAACTGATGCCGCTGCTGCGCAAGTCCGCCAGCGCGGACGATCCGGCACGGGTGATCAACATCGCCTCGATTGACGGGATGCACACCTCGCCGATGAGCGGATACGCGTACGGAACATCCAAGGCGGCGGTGATCCACCTCACGCGCTTCATGGGTTCGCAGCTGGCGAAGGAGCATATCCTCGTCAACGGCATCGCGCCGGGCCCGTTCCCGACCTACATGCTGTCCACCGGTGTCGGCTACAAGGGCGAGACCGAGGGCGTCGACTGGGACGCCATCGGTTCGCGCAGCCCGGCCGGCCGCGTCGGCACGCCGGAAGACATCGCCGGCCTCGCCATGTTCCTGTCCTCGCGCGCGGGCGCCTATATCAACGGCCACACTGTGCCCTGCGATGGCGGCATCGTCGCGGCGAGCTGATGGGGCGCATTTAGGTGCGGCGTCCATTCTGACAACTCAACCCTGAACGCATTGCGCTTTATTTCCTGTTTTGCCGCCCTTCGGGGCGGCAAAATTTTTTTGTCTGTGTATCAATTTCCGGGATCTGCACGCACGATTGCGTATCGTATTATTCCGTCTACGGAATTTAATCGCGGGTTACGGGGAATTCATCGAGTTACAGCCAATTCATGTATTGAGGCGCCCTTTCCGTTCTGTTAGCCAATTCGGTTTTTGCGAGGCAGACAGAATGACCCTCAATGCAGAAAACAATCCGCATCCGGAACGAAAGCGTCCGGCAGTACGCAAGCCGCGGCGTAAGAAGGCGGTCTCGGCAGAACGCGTCGAGACGCGCGCGGGCGCAGGCGACAAGCTGTTGCTCGGTTGGCGGCTTGCGCCATCGGGCGCGCGCATCGGGTTCAACAGCACCGCAGTGCCGCCTGCAGCGGCGGGCGAGCCGATCTGGCTCGACGGGGAAGGCCACATGATCACCATCGCGCCGACCGGCGCAGGGAAGGGCCGGGGCGGCCTGATCCCGAACCTGCTGACCTATGAGGGGCCGGCCATCGTGATCGACCCCAAGGGCGAAGCCTGCCGGGTGACGGCGCGGCGGCGGCGCGAGATGGGACATGACGTGCGCATCCTCGATCCGTTCGGCGTGGTGACCGACAAGAGCGACAGTCTCAACCCGCTGGACGTGTTCGACATTCCGGGCTTCGAGCCGTCCTCGCTCGCCATGGATGTGGCCAAGCAATTGTCGGGTGGCGGCATGAGCCTGCAGGACCCGTTCTGGGATATCCGTGCACACGACCTTGCCGCCGGTGTGATCTCGGCGATCGCATCGATCCATGAAGGCGAGAAGCGGACGCTGCAGACGGTGCGGGGGGTGCTGAAGTCGGGTGACGTGTTCTACCTGCTGCATGGGATGCTGGATAAACGGGGCAAGGACATCCACCGGTTCGCCCATGAGGAGATCCAGAACTTCCTGCAGACCGAGGACCGCTGCCGGTCGGGCATCCACGCCACGGCGTGCAGCTATTTCTCGGTGATCGCGTCCGATGCAGCGCTGCGCACCGTGTCGCGCTCGACCATCGACCTTGCCGCGGTCACGCGCGGCGATCCGATGACGATCTATCTCGTCGTGCCGCCGTCGAAACTGGCAAGCCACGCGGCGCTGTTCCGGCTGTGGACGGCCTCGCTGCTCTCGGCAGTCCTGTCGCGCGAGGGGGCGCTGCCGCAATACCGCACGCTGTTTGCCATCGACGAGTGCGCGCAGCTCGGAGATTTCGGCCTCCTGCCCATGGTCTACACGCTGGCGCGATCCTACGGGGTGCGGGTCTGGGCCTTCTTCCAGGACATGGCCCAGATCAAGCGGATGCTGCCGCTGGAATGGCAGACGGTGCTGACCAATTCCGCCGCCCTGCAGGTGTTTGGGGTGCCCAACCACCTGATGGCCTCGGACCTTGCTCCGGTGCTCGGCGATTTCGGGGAGGAGGAGCTGCGCCGGATGGACCGGACCCATGTCGCGCTGCAGATGGCCGGGAAGCATGGGATCATCGCCCGGCGGCCCGACTACCTGACGGATGCCCTCTACAAGGGCCTCGCCGACCCGCATCCGATGCTCGGCAAGCGGGACCTGCCCGGCAAGGGCTCGATCTTCGGCTGAGCGGGGGAGCGGCAATGCGCAGGCTGACGCGGAGGGATGGCGGGGGTATCCTCCGAACAGAGAATCACTTCCGACCAGAAAGGCCTTTCCCATGGCAGCTGCACCCGTTGGCTCGAAATCCAATCCGTCCCAGTTCGACGTGCTCGACAAGCTGGCGCCGGACGAGCCCTATTTCGTCATCCGGGCGCATGACCCGCTGTCCTCGGCCCTGGTCGAACTGCACGCCTATATCGGCGCCGGCCAGTCGGGCGCTGCCCACAACAAGCTGGCTGAGATCATGGCCATGACGTCTGCCCGGGCGCCGCGTCCGGCCTCGAGCCCGAAATACCGCGAGACCTTCGCCATCTCGCTTGCCATGGAGCAATGGCGCGAGAGCCACAAGGAATAGGGCCGGAATGGATCTGCGCGCCGCCGAACTCGCCGACAGTCATGTCGCGCTGGAGCCATTCAACGTGGCGCGCGACGGGGCGAGCCTGCGGGCGATGGCCGAGGAACTCGGTGAGCGCATCGCCACCTGGCCTCACTACAATCCGCCATCGGACTGGATCGGCAGCTGGCTGGCGATCATCGGGAAGATGGAAGAGGATGGGCGCCTGATCCCGTTCCGCGTCAACGACCCGGACGGGCGCTTTGCCGGGATCACGACCTATCTGACGCCCGATCCGGTTTCGCGGAATGTCGAGATCGGCATGACCATGTACACGGCGGCCGCACAGGGCACGGCGGTAAATCCGGCGGCCAAGCGTCTGATGCTGGGAAATGCGTTCGATGCAGGCGCGCTGCGCGTGCAGTTCAATGTGGACCAGCGCAACACCCGGTCGCAGGCGGCCGTTAAGAAACTCGGAGCCGTGCAGGAAGGTGTGCTGCGGGACAACCGGATCCTGCCGAACGGGTTCCTGCGCTCGACCGTCGTGTTCTCGATCCTCGTGCGCGAATGGCCGGCCGTGAAGGCGGGGCTCGATGCCCGCCTCGCCGCGTTCGAGTGAGGGCAGGGTGATGAGCGACCCGGTCAATTTGAACAAGTTCCGCAAGGCAAAGGCAAAAGCCGAAAAGGAACAGACGGCGAAGGAAAACCGCGCGAAGTTCGGCCGCACGAAGGTCGAAAAGTCGCTCGACAAGGCCCGCGCCGACAAGCTTGCGAAACTGACCGAGGCCCATCGCCTGAAGGACAAGCCCGATCGCGATGGTTAACCGCCCCTGACCGGATCGGCCCGGCATTTGCATTTCTCCTGTTCTGAGTGTTCCAGATCAGGAGATCGCCATGGCCGGAATTGCCAAGAAACTCGCCTTCTGCGCCGCTTCCTTCGGGGCCGGCATCGCCTGGGGCCTGATCGCCGAGGCTGCAGAATACCAGGGCTCGCTGTCCGTCCTGCTGCTCGGCCACTAAGGCGTCAGCTTCCGGCCTCGTCCGGCAAGGGCGCCTGCGGCTCCGGCTCGCGGGTCGCATTGTCCAGGAACTGGTCGTCCATGCGGCGCCCCGACACGCGCGCAAGCGCATCGAAGATCGGCCGTGCCGTCTTGTCCTTCAGCAGGGGAATCTGGCTCGCGAGTTCTGCTGCGCGGGCGTAACGCAGCTGCGCCGTTTCCATGTCGCCTCGGGCTTCGGCGCAGGCGCCGAGATTGTGGATCACGGCCGGAGCGTTCGGCCATTCGTGGCCGAGCTGGTCCCACTGGGCGCAGGCACCCAGCATTTCCCCGCGCTTGGTCGCTTCGACCGCTGCCTCGAAGCGCGGATCGTTCTGCTCCTCGGGAATTAGGCCCACGGTCATGATCTCTGCACGGATGGTAGCGTCATACGGCGCGATGTCTGTGCGGAAGCGGCGCACGGCCTCGACGGTCGCATCGGCGATCATGCCATAGGGTGCGTTCCGGACGTCATAGGTCGTATAGAGCGGGTCGCGCCACACGCCGAGCGTCTGGCCCCTGTCCTCATAGCGGGCAACATCCACGCAGGTCTCATGGTTGGCGCCGCCGCCCTGGGTCTGGGTGAAGACGGTGCGGCGCGTTGCAGTATCGACCAGCGAAGCGGTGACCACGACTTCCACCGTTTCCTCGGTGCATTCGGTTTCGACGATGGCGCGGTGTTCGCAATCGAAGATGCCGTCATATTCCACACATTCGCGCTTGCGCTCGAACCGCGTTTCGGCTTCCCAGCTGTCGATATCGACCCGGCCTTCGTAGCGGCCTTGCCCGGTCTCCGGTCCGCCCACGCCGAACCAGTAGGCGCCGTCCAGGATGACATCGTCCAGCATCCGGGCGAATTCCTGCTCCGCGACTTCGCCTGCTGGTCCGCGGAACTGGCCGACGCTCACGTCGCGATAGTTCACGGCCTCAGGGAAGGTGGGCACCATTCTCGCGCGGTAGTCATATCCCGGTGTAGCGCAGGCGGCGAGCGAGGCGACGGCGAGCATTAGCAAGGCTAAACGGTGCATGAAGCAATCCCCGGATATCAATGGCAATTCCATTCAGGCCGGGCGGGCCTGAACCCCGTATGAACCCGTGACCTGACCCGTGCGTGACGTCAATGGTTGACGCAGGCCTTGCCTGTCTCCAAGTCTCGCCCAGTCCTGCTGAGGAGGCTGTAGCCCGATGACGAGCCCATTGTTCACCCCGTTCAAACTGAAATCCCTGAGCCTGGCCAACCGGATCGCGATGGCGCCGATGACGCGGTCCTTCTCGCCGGGCGGCGTGCCGGGGGACAATGTGGCGGACTATTATGCCCGGCGGGCCGCTGCCGATGTCGGCCTGCTGATCACCGAAGGCACCACGGTGCGCCGGGGTGGTGCTTCGAACGACCCGAACGTGCCGAACCTCTACAAGGCCGATGCGCTGGCCGGCTGGAAGAAGGTCGTGGACAAGGTGCACGCGAACCATGGCAAGATCGCCCCGCAGATCTGGCACCAAGGCATGATGCGCAAGCCCGGCACCGGCCCTGAGCCGGACGCGCCGACCGACAGCCCCTCGGGCGTCACGCATTCGAGCAAGCAGGTCCTGCCGGAGCCGACCTCGGCCGACGTGGACGACATGGTCATGGCTTTTGCCGATGCCGCCGCCGATGCCGCGAAGGTCGGCTTCGACTGCGTGGAACTGCATGGCGCGCACGGCTACCTGATCGACGAGTTCTTCTGGGACGTGATGAACAAGCGGACTGACCGCTATGGCGGCAGCCTGCCGGAACGCGCGACCTTTGCCGCCGACATCATCCGCGAAGTGCGCAAGAAGGTCGGCCCGGACATGCCGATCATCCTGCGTTACTCCCAGTGGAAGCAGCAGGAATATACCGCGCGCCTCGCCACCACGCCGCAGGCGCTGGAAGAGTTCCTGAAAGTCTTCGTCGATGCGGGCGTCGACATGCTGCACGTGTCCCAGCGCCGCTACTGGGAGCCGGAATTCCCGGAGATCGACGGCGAGAATGGCCTCAATGGCGCCGGCTGGGCGAAGAAACTGACGGGCCTGCCGACGATTACGGTCGGCTCGGTCGGGCTGAACGGCGATTTCATCAACGCCTTCCGGGGCGAGGGCGCCGGCCAGCGATCGCTGGACGATCTTGAGGAGCGTCTCGCGCGCGGCGAGTTCGACCTGGTCGCCATCGGCCGGGCTCTGCTGCAGGACCCTGAATGGGCGAAGAAGGTCAAGGAAGGCCGCGTCAGCGAACTGCGCGATTATGACGGCAGGGCACTGGCGACCCTCTACTAAAGAGAGAAATTAGGTTGCCATAGGTTGGAATGTGTGGCTCATGGTCTTCAGGAAGAAGGCCATGGGCGGCACGCGGCTGCGTGTGTTCGGGTCTTCTTGATCTTAACATGGCCGGCTGGGTGGGGACGCGCCCTTTTGGTCCTGTCGAGGACGTTGAACCGGAACCGCTTCGCATACGGGCAGACATGCCCGCTCCTCCTCGGGATGCCCGTCACACCAGCATCCCTTTTCTGCCCCGCCAGCGCGCTGAACCTCACGCGCAACGGCGGGGCGATTTTCTTGGGGGGCTGGTCTATTGGTTCAGCAGGGAAACGTTCACGAATGTGCGCTGCTTGTTCAGGGCTTTCCGGTACTTGGCCAGCAGCACCTCTTCCTCGTCGGTCCTGTCGCTTTTGGCGCGTAGGGCATTCACGCGGTCGTTCAGCCAGGCGAGGCCTGTCTCTTCAGCATCCGGGGCCGCTGCACCAGGACTCTCCGCGGAGCTGACCGAGAGCGATCGGCCGGTTGCAAAGATGCAGTTACCGGCGGAGATAATCTCGTTCTGCTCGTAGACGGTGCCTTTTCCCGGCACGCGGACATGCAGCGTGGCTGTGCTGGCTCCGGCGGTTGAAACACAGACCTTGAAGACCGGCAGGGATGCGTCAGGCACTTCCGAGCCGGAAACGTAGATCGTCCGGCTTTCGCCCGGCGCGAGGACATAGTTCGTATGGGCCTCGTTCTGCATCTCGGCGAAAGCGGTTCCGGCACTCGCGCCGGTAGCGAGGGCCGTCAGAGCAGCGGGCAACAAGGATTTCATTCTTGAGCGCTCCGTTTTCCACCTACGGGAGCAAACCAGCTTTTCGCTGGGCACGCAACCGGCCGGGCGGGACAAAGGCTGCCGGAAACCCTGCCCATCCGGCCAATCCTTGCTATATGTTCTGGATGAGTTCCAATCCGAATCGTCCCTCCATCAGCCAGATGGCTGCCCCGCGCCCGCCGGTGCCGCAGGGCGATGCCTCCTACCTGAAGGGCCTGAACCCCGAGCAGCGCGAGGCCGTGCTGACCACCGAAGGCCCGCTTCTGGTTCTCGCCGGTGCCGGCACGGGCAAGACGCGGGTGTTGACGGCGCGTCTTGCGCATATCATCGGCTCACGCCTTGCCTGGCCGTCGCAGACGCTGACCGTGACTTTTACCAACAAGGCCGCGCGCGAGATGCGCGAGCGGGCGCTACGCCTGATCGGCGACGCCGGGGAGGGGCTGCGCTGGCTCGGCACATTCCACTCGATCAGCGCTCAGATCCTGCGCCAGCATGCCGAGCTTGTGGGGCTGAAATCCAGCTTCACCATTCTCGACACGGACGATCAGGTGCGCCTCTGCAAGCAGATCATCCAGGCCGAGGACATCGACCCCAAGCGCTGGACGCCGCGCTACCTGGCCGGCCTGATCGACGGCTGGAAGAACCGCGCCCTGACGCCGGAACGCGTGCCGGCCGACGAGGCCTTCCAGTTCGCCGACGGCAAGGGCATCAAGTGCTATGAGATCTACCAGGCGCGCCTGAAAGTGCTGAACGCCTGCGATTTCGGCGACCTGCTGATCCACAATATCACGATCTTCCAGAAGAACCCGGACCTGCTGAAGGACTATCAGTCGAAGTTCCGCTATATCCTTGTGGACGAGTACCAGGACACGAACGTCGCGCAGTATCTCTGGCTGCGCCTCCTTGCGCAGGGCTCCCAGAATATCTGCTGCGTGGGCGACGACGACCAGTCGATCTATGGCTGGCGCGGCGCGGAAGTGGACAACATTCTCCGCTTCGAGAAGGACTTCCCGGGCGCGAAAGTGATCCGGCTGGAGCGCAATTATCGCTCGACGAAGCACATCCTCGCGGCTGCCTCGTCGGTGATCGCCCACAACAAGGGCCGTCTCGGCAAGACGCTCTATGTCGGCGACGACAATTCGGTCGAGAACATCGACGCGTCCAAGGTGAAGGTGCGGGGCCTCTGGGATGGCGAGGCCGAGAGCCGTCTGATTGCGGACGATATCGAAAGCTGGGTCCGCGGCGGTGGCAAGCATGAGGATTGCGCCGTTCTGGTGCGCGCCTCCTGGCAGATGCGCGCCTTCGAGGAACGGTTCATCCTGCTCGGCATACCCTACCGCGTGATCGGCGGCCCGCGCTTCTTCGAGCGCGCTGAGATCCGCGATGCGATGGCCTACCTCCGCCTCATCCGCTCGCCCGACGACGACCTTGCCTTCGAGCGCGTGGTGAACGAGCCGAAGCGCGGTGTCGGCGATACGACGCTCGCCAAGCTGCAGGCTTACGCGCGGCAGGACGGGCGCAGCCTCTTCGTGCTGACGCCCATGGTGCTGCAGACCGACGAGATCCGCGGCGCCGCCAAGGCGGGCCTCACGCGCTTCATCGACCAGATCAACCTGTGGCGCGACAAGCTGGCGAACGGCATGCCGCACACCGAGCTCGCCGAGGTGATCCTCGAGGAGTCCGGCTATACCGACATGCTGCAGAAGGATCGCAGCCCGCAGGCGCAGACGCGGCTCGACAACCTCAAGGAACTCGTCCGCTCGATGGGCGAGTTCGATACGCTGGCCGGCTTCCTCGAGCATGTGGAACTCGTCATGGATGCCTCCAGCGGCGGGGCGGGTGAGGACCAGGTGCAGATCCTGACGCTGCACGCCGCCAAGGGCCTCGAATGGCCGGTGGTTTTCCTGCCGGGCTGGGAGGAGGAAGTCTTCCCATCGAGGCGCAGCCTCGACGAGAGCGGATTGAAGGGCCTCGAAGAGGAACGCCGCCTTGCCTATGTCGGCATCACGCGGGCGCGCGAGCGGGCCTATATTTCTTTCGTCGCCAACCGGCAGATCTATGGCCGCTGGCAGAGCGTGCTGCCCTCGCGCT
>ERZ795053.8038-NODE-8038-length-10013-cov-4.384515_pt1 | contig 10013 bp, 6 predicted proteins | sample MGYA00375137_ERZ795053 | MGnify/ENA primary metagenome ERZ795053 (study PRJEB30182, sample SAMN05720284) | activated sludge metagenome | isolation source: Anaerobic digester | place: Hong Kong | collected 2014-12-17 ... | reverse complement strand
TGTACTGTCCTTCATGGGGTTGAATGTAATATGGTCGATTCCATTCAGTATGCCGTGGAGACTGTCCTTCCTTTCAACAAGGGCTCTTTCAAGGCCTTCGCCGCCCCATTGGGTAAGGATTTCCTCTGAGTATGTGGGACTGACCGTGGTGATGATGTCTGAATATGTTATTGCGCCTTTCATGAAGTTCAGTGCACCTGCATGACCTGCGCGGCCATCATCTGCAAGTGCTCTGTCAAGGTCGAACATATCCGGCAGATGTGCGGGATTGAATACTCCCTGGAATCTTAGGTTGTGGATTGTAAACACAGTTTTTAAGTTGCTCCATACATCGACCAACGCATACCTGTTCCTGAGCAGTACAGGAATCATTGCCGTCTGCCAGTCGTGGCAGTGGATTATATCAGGTGTATCATCAAGATATGGAAGTGATTCAAGTACAGCTATGCTGAAGAATGCAAAGCGCTCTGCTTCATAATCTCCGTAACCATAAAGGTAGCCTGCATGGAAATAGTCCTGGTTGTCTATGAAATAGAAGGTTGTGCCACGATGCACGAGTTTGTTGATTCCACAGTACTTTGTACGCCATCCGACCTTTATATTGAAGTGGGCTACATGCTCAAGCTTTTCGGTATATATTGATGGAATCGAGGAATACTGCGGCATGATTACGCTTGCCCTGACATTTCGTTTCCGGTTCAGGGCAATTGGAAGCGCACCTCCTACATCAGCCAACCCTCCGCTTTTGGCAAAGGGTACACACTCAGAAAGAGCGAACAGAACATTTATTTTCTTGTTTTCCATATCAACCTCATATCGTTGAACCCTTAGAAACAACCATGGGATAATTCTGGGTTCCAACAAGTCTTCTGCCTCTGAGTATCGTACACTTCTTGTCCAGGATTACATTTTCAAGGACGGCATTGGACTGTATCAATGATTCCTGCATTATTATGCAATTCTTCAAAACCGCACCCTTGGCTACTTGTACACCCCTGAACAGAATGCTGTTTTCAACGGAACCTTCGACAACACAACCGTCGGTTACTAGAGAATTGGAGACCACTGAATCCCGGCTGTACCTTGCGGGTACCTCGTCCTTGACCTTTGTATATATGGGGCCTGAACCTTCCAGAAGTTCCCTTCGTATTTCGGGATCAAGGAATGCCATGCTTGCCTTGAAGTACCCCTCAAGGGTGTCAATTTTGTAGGATGGTTTGTCATACCTGAAGGCTTTTATTCTTAACCGGTTCTTGTTGGCTATTATTACATCCCTTACAAAATCGGACCCACCTCTCATGATGCTGGCATCAACAAGCTGCATCAGGAGTGATTTGTCTATCATATATATATCCATGGCAATCTTATGTGAGTTCATGAGTGACTTTCCTGTGAACATGTCAGTCACATTTCCGTCATCATCCACTTCCAGTCTGATTTCACTCTTTGAACCGGGGTATGAAAGGACTTCGGGTTCATGGTACATGACTGTAATGTCTGCCCCGGATTCATTGTGGAATGCCTTGAGGTCCATATATGTTGTATTGAACAGTGTCCGGCAGTTAGTATGCAGGATGCATGTATTCTGTGAGCAGCGGTTTATATAACTTCTTACACCGTTGATTGCTTCAGCTGTTCCGTCATAATACTTTGCCCCTGAGGTGTGCTGGCTCATTGGAGGCAGAATGAAAAGACCGTCCCTTTTTCTGCTGAGGTCCCACTCAACCCCTCCCATTATGTGGTCCATGAGGGAATGGTAATTCTGGTAGGTTATGACCCCGACATTATGTATGCCGGAATTGACAAGGTTTGAGAGGAAGAAGTCTATGACCCTGTATCTTCCTGCAATTGGGACGGCGGCTATTGACCTGATCATTGTAAGGTCCCGTAATTCCTGCTCTTCACTACCCGAGATTATAAGTCCGAATACGTCTTTCATGTCATCTTACCTCCCCGAATAATCTAATTGCATCATCTGCGGAAATACGTGCTCCGTCTTCTATCACGGAACCGTCAGGTATTACTGCACCGGGTCCGATCACTGTTATGAGTGAAGATGAGCTTCCCTTGAACTTTACGTCGCAGCCGATTGTAACATCCTCTGCAACAATTGCATAATTTATGAAACTGCCGCTTCCGATAATGGTATTGGGCATTATAACAGAGTTTTTTATGGTCGAATTACGGTCAACCCTTATACCGGCAAACAGAATGCTGTTCGTTACGGTACCGCTTACCTCACATCCCTCGGTTACCATACTTTCTGATATATTTGCATCCCTTGAAGCATAATGAGGGGGCATTCCGGGATTTCGGCTGTATATGTGCCAATTGGCATCATAAAGATTCAGTGTGGATTCAGAAGAAAGAAGATCCATGTTCGCTTCCCACAGGCTTTCTATTGTTCCAACATCCTTCCAGTAATCATTGAAGGTATATGCATACATGGGGTTTCCGCAGGCAAGCATTGCAGGGATTATGTTCTTTCCGAAATCATTTGATGATCCGGGATCGTTTTCATCCTGTATAAGATAATTCCTGAGTATGGGCCATGTAAATACATAAACACCCATCGATGCCTTGTTGCTTGTCGGAACGGGAGGCTTTTCCTCAAAGGCGGTGATGCGTTGGTTTTCATCGGTGACCATGATGCCGAAACGGCTTGCCTCTTCAATTGGAACCTGCTGCACGGCTATTGTTGCATCTGCACCCTTTTCCTTATGGAAGTCAATCATCAGACTATAATCCATTTTATATATATGGTCCCCTGAAAGAATAACTACATATTCAGGGTTGAATTGCTCAATGAAGGAGATATTCTGATATATGGCATTTGCCGTTCCCCGGTACCACTCTCCGGCCTTGGCACTCATGTATGGGGGAAGCACATAAACTCCTCCGTTTATGCGGTCCAAATCCCATGGGTGTCCATTTCCGATATATGAGTTGAGTTCCAGGGGTTGATATTGTGTAAGTACTCCAAGGGTGTCAATGTTTGAGTTGGTGCAGTTACTTAGGGCAAAGTCAATGATTCTGTATTTGCCACCGAAAGGTACTGCAGGTTTGGCCATTTTCTCAGTCAGGGCACCGAGTCTGCTTCCCTGGCCGCCTGCCAAAAGCATTGCCACGGTTTCCTTTTTTCTGCCTGTTTTCCTCAGAGCAGGTACACAAAGGGTATTCGTGTCATTTACATCGTTCATAGGTCCACCTCATTTCCTTTGATTTCCTTTGTTATATAATTCCCATAATCAATGACTTTAAAATATGAAACTGAAAGAGGAAGGATATCAACTGGCAGATGACTGCCAGTTTTCCCTTCAGACGGAATTTCCGGCTCTATAAAGTTCAACGATTGTTTTATACCGCTGTAAATATTCATTTCGCTTGAAAAAACCTCCTCAAGACAAACGGGAGTATCAAAGGGTATCATATACTCCTTGTAGAGATACGGCATGAAGTTGATGATGCACATCAATCTGTTTCTGTTGCGGTCAGACCTTTCGAATATGATGACACCGGATGATGGGTCATCGGAAACAACCCACCTGAAACCGTTCCAGGAATGGTCTTCATCCCAAAGGGGAGGGTTTGTCATATAGAAGTCATTCAGATCGGCAAGATAAGTCCTGAATGAATCATGAACCGGGTATTTCAGGAGATGCCATTCCAGTTCTTCATAATACCGCCATTCCATGAAAGGTGCCATTTCATTTCCCATGAACAGAAGCTTGAGTCCCGGATGGGCATACATATATCCCAGGAGGGTCCGAAGGCCTGCAAATTTTTGTTCATAGGAACCCGGCATCTTGTCAAGGAGGGTGAGTTTACCATGTATGACTTCATCATGGGAGAAGGGCAGGATATAGTTTTCGGAAAAGGAATAGTACTGAGAGAATGTCAGCTTACTATAATGCATGGGCCTGTCATTGAAAGGTGTCCTTATATAATTCAGAATATCATTCATCCAGCCCATGTTCCATTTGTATGAAAAACCAAGGCCTCCTTCATTCACGGGTTTTGTAAGGCCCTGCCAGGATGTGGATTCCTCTGCTATCATCAGGGCATCGGGGACTTCCTCAAGGATAACTGAGTTGAGGATTTTTATGAATTCAACTCCCTCGGGATTTTCATCTCCGCCTGATTCATTTGGCAGCCAGCCTGTTTCTTCCCTGCCGAAGCTTCTGTAAAGCATGCTGCTTACTGCATCAACCCGAAGTCCGTCAAGGTGGTATTCCTTCAGCCAGAACAATGCACTGGAGATCAGAAAGCTTCTGACTTCATTTTTGGTATAGTCAAAAACCGCAGTATCCCACTGGGGCTGTTCACCCAGCAGTGGGTCAGGATGCTCATAAAGCGGAGTCCCGTCAAAACGCCACAGACCGTGCTGGTCCCTTGGGAAGTGTCCGGGAACCCAGTCGAGGATGACTCCGATATCCGCAGCATGGCATCTGTCGATGAATTCCATGAATCCTTCAGGGTTCCCGTGCCTTGAGGTTGGGGCAAAGTATCCGGTGACCTGGTATCCCCATGAACCTTCAAAGGGATATTCCGTAACCGGCATGAGCTCGATATGGGTGAAGCCCATTTTCAATACCCAGGGAATGAGTTCGTCTGCAAGTTCTGACCAGCTGATGATTTCACCGCCGGGACCTCGTCTGAATGATGATGAGTGAACTTCATATATTGAAATAGGTGTATGGTAAAGGTCAGTGTTCTTTCTTTTTTCCATCCACCGGTTGTCCGTCCAGCCATATGATGGAAAGGGCTGTACAATTGACGCATTATATGGAGGTTGTTCGTGGTAAAAGGCATATGGGTCAGCCTTGTCAATCGAGTTGCCGTCAGGACCCGTTATATGGAACTTGTATTTCATTCCGGATTTGGCCTTGGACAATACAACCGCCCAGATACCAGTGTTTTCCACTTTTTCCATAGGGGTTGCCGAAGGATTCCATTCGTTGAATTCGCCGATCAGGGTTACTTTACTTGCATTGGGGGCCCAGACAGAGAAAAGGTGTTTTTTGCCGACCACTGAACATCCCATGAAACCATAGGCTGCCCTGGCTTCGCCTTTTCTGAAATAGTAAATGTCATCTTCTGTGAAATATTTCATTTTTACCTGCTTTTCAAGGTATAACCTGAAACCATGATATCACAATATATAGGGTGCTGCGATTCCTGCAGGTTAAATCTTTATAAAAAATGCAGCAAGAACCGGAAGATATGCAATTTGTGCAACCATACAATATGAATGTATGTATAATGTATTAAACGGGGGAAACATGCTTACCAATAAATACAGCAAGCGGATTTACAATTCAATTCTGCCGGTGGAGCTAATAAATCCATATCCGGCAATTGATGACAGGATTTTCTGGGAAAATCTCAATAATATAATTCTTAGGGTAATCGAAGTTAAACCAACAGCTCATGATTTGAAACCATTGAAGGGAACGGTTCTTCTTGATGCCTTTCAAACAGGAGATACATCTGTAATCGAGACATTGTTCAAAGAGAAAAATGATGCATTGATTTTTACCAGTCTTCTTGGATGCATAAATGATAAAAGTGAATATATCATTGAAGCGCTTGATATGGCATGGTCGGTCATGGACATGGCCCTTTGGCACTTGCCGTCAACCAAAACTTCTTCATCAAAGGAAGAATACATATATAGGCCGGTTATAGATGAATCTGCAGCCAATACCGCCGGTAATGTTCTATATTCGTATTATCTTCTGAAAAGCAGATACGATTCATTTGATATAAATATTGGCAAGCGGTTTGAATTTGAAATCCGCAACAGAATAATTCAGCCGTTTTTTGATAGAAGTGATGACTGGATGCAAAGATCCAATGGTAACTACATGCCATGTGTCCCCGGTATTCTGAGTAATGTGCTTATAGGAATTTTACTTTTTGAGGCGGACTATATCAAAAAACACGATGCAGTCAGGCAGTCACTTGTTATCATTGATTCAATTTTAGAAAATGCTGATACCTATAATGCCGCTGAAAGAAGGGAACTGTACAATGGACTGATAACATTCTTTGACTGCCTGTATATGGCAACAGGAAGTGCATTTGATGTTTTCAATGATTTCCCCGGGCATGTGCTGTCGGACTTGGCTTCGCAGGATAATGATTACAGCAGCATGGATTCAATCAGTTTACTCAGGCATGTTCTTTATACCGATGACCCTTATATTGCGCAGCAAGTGTATAAAGATTACACCGGCGAGCAGTTACTGCAATTGTGCGGCAGTGACACATCATTGGAGCGGATATTGTTTTTAATAGACAATTCTGATTTGATCCTTAACAAGTTTTATCTCAAGGAGTCGTGAATGTTATCAGACAGATTTACCGATGGAATTGTCAGTCATATAATCCCTTTCAATGAGTATAAACCATGGCCTTCCATTACGGACAGGGAGGCCTGGGATTCCGTGGATGAGGAATTCAGACTGCATTTTTTAAAACTTGCAGGGGAGAAAATCAAAGAAGATTTCATGGTGTTTCCTGCGAGTGTCCTTCTCAAGGCCGGACAAACAGATGTAACCACTGATTTTACAAGGATAAAAGCCCATAATGACAGTATACTTTACACACTGGTCGTTGCGGAATGCCTTGAAAACAAGGGAAGGTTTTTAAGGCATATCCTTGACGGGGTATGGATTTATCTTGATCTGCCCACATGGCACCTGCCATGTCCCACTGCAATGTACAAGCGGTTTCCTGCTGCAATGGTTGACGTTACGGATCCGCTCATTGAACTCTGGTCAAGTGCCATGGTCAATATGCTGTCAAAGATATATTACCTGCTAAAGTCAGAGTTTGACCGAATGGACATAAATATCGGCAGACGCATATATAGAGAAATAGACAAAAAGATTTTTACTCCGTATCTTGAAAGGAAAGATTACTGGTGGATGGCTTACCACAGGCACTATCATAAGAAAATGGGGGTGTTATATTCAATAAACAACTTTACCCCCCATTGCACAAATTATGTTCTGGAGTCATTTTTGTTAATTGAGGAAAATCCCCAAAGAAGAGCTATGGCGGTTGAGAAAACCATGGAGGTCCTTGACAATTATCTGAACTATATTGCTGATGACGGATGGTGTGACGAAGGCAATGGTTACTGGTTCATGGCCTATGGGGCATTGAATCTTGTCCTGGATAAAATCAGAATCGCTGCAAATGGATACGTTGATGTATTTGATAATGAGAAAATATATAAAATGGGCCAGTACATGTGCAATGCTCATATAGGAAACGGGTATTTTGTCAATTTTGCGGACGCACATCCTGTCAATAGGATGATTGGAAATATGGTTATAGAGTATGGCATGAATACAGATAATGCAGGTCTCAAGGCACTCGCATTCAATGTTTCGAAAAGAAATGATTTCAGAAAAGCTGTCCTGGACGGACCTGTGGGGTTTGACAAAGCTTTCTTTGTCATGTTCAAACTGGATGATTTGTACAACCGGTACAGCCGGTTTTCAGATGAGTCTGATGGAATCGTTACTGAGCATTATTACAGTGATTCAGAGGTTCTTGTCGCAAGGGAGAATAAATCCTACAGAGGATTGTATCTAGCCTGTAAGGGTGGGCACAATGATGAGAACCACAACCACAATGATGTCGGGAATTTCATTGTTTACAAAAACGCAGAACCGGTACTGGTTGACCCCGGTGTGGAATCATATATCCCTGACACTTTCAATAAAAACAGATACAAGCTTTGGACAATGCAGTCAAAGTATCATAATCTTGCCACTGTGAATGGTGTCATGCAAAAGGAAACCCGTAGGTTCAAAGCCAGGAATGTTGAGTATAGGACAGATGAAAGTTCATGCGGATTGTCAATGAGCTTGAAAAGTGCCTACGAAAAATCTTCGGGTTTGATTAAATATAACCGTAGAGTGGAGTTTGACAGGAGGTTTAATCAAATCAAATGCACTGACGATATTGAACTGAGTGAAAAAAGCAATGATATAGAGTTTTCATTTATGACCCCCTGCAGAACGAGTATCTGCAATGATACCGTGGTTTTCTATACAAATGGTCGTGAATTGGCAAGAATGGAATTTGAATCAGGTCTGTTTAATGTCTCTGAGGAAATAATAGAATTCAGGGACGGGAAACTCAGCGGTGAGTGGAATCATTATCTGAAAAGATTGTCATTCAAAATAAACAAACCAATGTCTGAACTCAAGACTTCCTTCATTATCAGTTGAGGGACTTATTCTGATAGGACAGAAGGAAAATCAAAATATATCTGCATTAAATAATGAATTTGAACACCCTTTTTGGTAGAATGTAAAAGATAAAACAGGGAAGGTTATCACGCCAATGAATGATTATTACCTAAAACATGTGGACAATCTCAACAATCCGTCTGAGGAAATGAGGCTTTTGAGTCTTGAAAAACTGGTTGAAGGGATTGAAAAGGGAGAAATAATAAGGCCGGTTACTACGAAGGATGTTAACAATCACATTCATACATCCTTTTCTTTTTCACCATATTCACCAACCAAGGCCTTGTGGATGGCTTACACCAACGGACTTGAAACAGCAGGTATCATGGACCATGATACGGTTGCAGGTTGCATGGAGTTTGCAAAGGCCGGGAAGATCATAGGCATGGCTACCACAGGGGGTATGGAAATCCGTGTAAACATGGACAAAACCCCGCTCGCGGGTAGAAAAATAAACAACCCCGACCAGAACTCAATCGTATACATGGCTTTTCATGGAATACCTCATACAAGGATTGAAACAGTACAGAACTGGGTCAGACCCTATGCAAAGGCAAGGAACAGACGTAACGCAGATATGGTTGAGAGACTGAACGATATATTGAAGCCATATGATATGAAGATGGATTTCAAGGAGGATGTGGCCTCACTTTCGGAATGGAAGAATGGTGGAAGCATAACCGAGAGGCATATTTCCTTTGCCCTGGCTTTCAAGCTGACCGAAAGGTTCGGCAAAGGCGATGGCCTGGTTGATTTCTATAAGAATACCATGAAGCTGCCTTTGTCCGCAAAGAATGAAGCGCTTCTTCTTGATGTAAATAATCCGGTATATGAATATGACCTTCTAAGTGCAATCAAAAGCGACATGATAGACATGTTCTATCTTCCGGCTACTGATGAATGTCCCGATGTAGCGGAAGCACTTGAAGTTGCAGCTGAGAACGGATGCATATCTGCATATGCATACCTTGGTGATGTGGGTCAGTCTGTGACCGGTGATAAAAAACCGCAGAAGTTTGAGGATGATTACATCGGTGAATTGTTCTCAGTAATCAAAAAGCTGGGATTCAATGCAGTCACATATATGCCTTCCCGAAATACGATGGAACAGTTGAGAACGGTCAAGGACCTATGTGTAAAACACGACCTTTTCCAGATTAGTGGTGAGGATATCAACTCCCCGCGGCAGGGATTCATATGCAAGGCAATGCGTGACGAAGCTTTCTCAAATCTGGTGGATTCCACATGGGCCCTTATAGGTCATGAAAAACTGGCGACAGACAATCTTGACAACAGCATGTTCGGAGAACAGATCTGCAGCATAAGACCGACCCTCAGCGAGAGGATTCCGGACTATATGTCCGCAGGCAGAAACATAGGAGGCCGTTGACCGGCAGGGGGACACAATGAAATACAATGATTTGAAGAAAGCATTCCATAATCCTGAAGCCATCGACCGGTCGGCACCATTTTGGTCATGGAACGCAGTAATGAATCCTGATGAAGTGAAGCGTCAGGCCCATGACATGATTGAAAATGGCATGGGCGGATATTTCATGCATTCCAGGGTCGGGCTGGAATCGGAATATCTTGGCGAAGAATGGATGGACAGTGTCCAGGCATGTGTGGACCAGGCTGCAGAGGACGAAACATTCGCATGGCTATATGATGAGGACCGCTGGCCTTCAGGGGCAGCAGGAGGTCTGGTTACATGCATCAAAGATAACGGCGGCAAAGGCCTTT
>ERZ795053.8037-NODE-8037-length-10013-cov-5.350874_pt1 | contig 10013 bp, 11 predicted proteins | sample MGYA00375137_ERZ795053 | MGnify/ENA primary metagenome ERZ795053 (study PRJEB30182, sample SAMN05720284) | activated sludge metagenome | isolation source: Anaerobic digester | place: Hong Kong | collected 2014-12-17 ... | reverse complement strand
ACCTGGGCGAACACCGCCTCGAGGTCGTCGGCGGCGAGCACCACCATGGCGTAGGTGCCCTTGGCGATCATCTCGAGGACGGTGCGCCGCTCGTCGTCGGTGATCCCGGGGTCGACCGCCGGCGGGGTGAGCACGATGCTCGTGTCGGGCTGGTCGGGCGGCCCGACGGTGATCCAGCGCATGTCCTCGTAGCCCACGTCGAGGCGGACCTCGAAGCCCAGGACGTCGCGGTAGAAGCCGATCGCCGCCTCGCCGTCGGTGTGCGGGAGGAAGCTGGAGTGGATGGTGGTTGCCATGGGAGGCAACCTACGGACGACCCACCGCCGACGCTTCTCGATTCCTGACCGGTCGGGTGAACTGCTTGGCGACGCAGGCCGGGATGCCAGCGGTCGACGGTGCGGCCCGGCGGCGGTACTCGCTGGGCGAGGTGCCGACGAGGTCGGTGAAGCGGCTGCTGAAGCTCCCGAGCGACGAGAACCCGACGGCGACGCACACCTCGGTGACGCTCAGGTCCCCTCGGCGCAGGAGCGTCATGGCCCGCTCGATGCGCCGGGTGGTGAGGTAGGCGTAGGGCGGCTCGCCGTAGGCCCGGCGGAACTCGCGGCTCAGGTGGCCCGCCGACATGTGGACGCCGGCGGCGAGCTCGGCCACGTCGAGCGGCTGGGCGTAGTCGCGGTCGATGCGATCGCGCACGCGCCGCAGCCACACGAGGTCTGCCACCCGTTGCGCCGATCCCGGCTCGCCTGCCACGCCCCGAGCGTACGGCGGCGCCGCTGGCTCGGCTCCTACGAGCGCTCGAGCACCACCACGGGGATGGTGCGGGTGGTGGCCTCCTCGTAGCCCTGGAACTGCGGGTACGCGGCCTTCTGCGCCGTCCAGAGCCCGGCGCGCTCGTCGCCCTCGGCCACCCGGGCCGTCACCGGGAAGGTGTCGGCGCCGAACTCCACCGTGGCGGTCGGGTTGGCGACGAGGTTGTGGTACCAGTCCGGGTTGTCGGGGGCACCGGCCTTGGAGGCGAAGACCACCAGGTCGTCGCCCCGCTCCTGGGCCATGAGCGGCGTGGTGCGCTGGGTGCCGGTCTTGGCGCCGGTGTGGGTGACCAGCACCATCGGCGCCCCCTCGAACGGACCGCCCACCTTGCCTCCGTTGGCCCGGAACTCGGCGATGATCTGCTGGTTCCAGTCGTTCATGTCGTCGGACATCGCCGACCTCCTCGCGCGGGCGCCGCCGACCGTCGACGAGCGGCGCCACGGTACCTGGCGCTCACCCGGGCGGCTCGGGTGGCACCGAATTGACCGATCGGTCAAGTTCGCGGGCTCCGGCCGCTACCGTGGGCGCAGTCTCCCCGGCAGGGGCCGGGAGCACGAAGGGACCCGCCATGACCGCGCCCACGCTCGACATCGCCGATCCCGCGTTCTGGCGCCGCCCCCTCCAGGCCCGCATGGACGACTTCGCCCGGATGCGAGCCGAGTCGCCCTTCACCCGCTCGGCCATCCCGAACCTGATGACCGGCGAGCTCGACGAGTTCTTCGCCGTCACCCGCCATGCCGAGCTCGTGGAGATCAGCCGCCGGCCGCTCGACTTCTGCTCGGGGAGGGGCTCCACCAACATCTCCGACATGCCGGCGGAGGCGCTGGAGTTCTTCGGCTCGTTCATCGCCATGGACGATCCCCGCCACGCCCGCCAGCGCGGCATCGTCGCCCGCTCGTTCACGCCCCGCCGCCTCCAGGGGGTGCTCGACTCGGTCGAGACGATCTGCACCGAGGTGATCGACGGCTTCTGCGAACAGGGCGAGGTCGACCTCGTCGAGGCATTCTCGCAGCCGTTCCCGCTCCTGGTGATCTGCGACATGATGGGCATCCCCCGCAGCGAGTTCGACACGGTGCTGCGCTGCACCAACGTCATCCTGGGCGGCGGCGATGCCGAGATGATGGGGCTGCCGCCCGGGTCGCTCGACCCCGAGGACCTGGACATCAACGCGCTGACCGCCACCCTGTTCGGGGCCGGCATCGAGCTGATCGGGCTGATGAACGACCTGGCCGAGTTCCGCCGGAAGCACCCCACCGACGACCTCACCTCGGCGCTGGTCAACGCCGAGGTCGGCGAGGAGATGCTGGCGCCCGAGGAGATCGGGCCGTTCTTCATCCTCCTCGCCGTCGCCGGCAACGACACCACCCGCACGGCCACCAGCCACGGCATGCACCTGCTCTCGCAGTTCCCCGACCAGCGCGAGGTCTGGCAGGGCGACCTGGCCGGCACCACGGCCACCGCGGTCGACGAGATCGTGCGCATGGCCTCGCCGGTGACCTTCATGCGCCGCACGGTCACCCACGACCTCACGCTCTCAGACCAGCGGTTCGCCGAGGGCGACAAGATGATCCTGTTCTACGGCGCGGCCAACCGGGACCCCCGCGCCTTCGACGAGCCCGAGCGCTTCGACGTCCGCCGCGACCCCAACCCGCACGTCGGCTTCGGCGGGCCCGGCCCGCACTTCTGCCTCGGCGCCCACCTGGCCCGCCGCGAGCTGTCGGTCGCGTTCGACCAGCTGCTCACCCGCCTGCCCGACATCGAGGTGGCCGGCGAGCCCGTGCTGCTCGACGCCCTCGGGGTACCGCTCGTCGGCGGCATCAAGCGGCTCCCGGTCACGTTCACCCCGACCGCGAAGCTCGGCGACGCGAGCTGAGCCGCCGCTGAGGGCCGCTCAGGCGGTCCGGGTCAGCTCGACGCTGACCTCGAGGGCCTGGTCGGCTCGCCCGGCGTAGATGCCCCGGAACGGCGCCACGTCGTGGTAGTCCCGCCCCGCCGCCACCCGGACGTGGCGCTCGGCCACGGGGTGCATGCTCGTCGGGTCGAGCGGCCACACCGAACCGGTGAACGCGGCCACCCAGGCGTGGCTCTCCCCGACCGCCTGCTCGTCGATCTCGGCGTCGACCTTCGGGTGCAGGTAGCCCGACACGTACCACGCCGGGATCCCCATCGCCCGCAGCAGCGCGAGGGTCACGTGGGCGAAGTCCTGGCACACGCCCGAGCCGTGACCGAGCACCTCGTTCACCGTGGTCTGCACGCCGGTGGCGCCGACCACGTACTCGAGGCGGTCGTGCACCCATCCGGCCACCGCCTCGGCGGCCGCCGCCGGCGTGGCGGACGCAGCGCGGATCTCGGCGGCCGTGGCCGTCACCTCGCCGTTCCAGCTCACCGTGGGCGTCGGCACGAGGAGCTCCTCGAACTGGTCGCGCAGCGCCTCGTCGGCCAGGTCGTCCCAGGTGGCGTCGCCGGGCTCGACCGGCGCGGTGCCGGTCTCGACGATCGCCCGGCCCACCACGCTCAGCTCCTGGTGGGGCACCTGGAGGTCGAAGTGGTGCACGACCGAGCCCCAGTAGTCGATGTGGCGGACGACGCGCGTCGAGGGATCGACCTCGACACGGCTCGACAGCACCGCCTGGTGACGGTCGGATCGGGGCTCGAGTCGGGCCTCGTTGTAGGACTGGAACACCGGCGCGCTGTAGCGGTAGCGGGTGCTGTGCACGATCTGCATGCGCCAGGTCATCGCGTCCCCCTCACGCCCCGACGTCCACGTTCCACTCGATGAACGCCACCCGCTGGAAGTAGCGCTGGGTGACAAGCTCGCTGGCGTGGGCGCACGCCTGCTGCAGCCTCGACACCGTCGCCGGCAGGTCCTGGGCCAGCACGACCGGGTCGGTGTAGGCGAGCTCGGCGCGGATGCGTCCGACCTCGCGGGCCGCGGCCGACACCTGCGGGTGCGCCTGGCGCCGACCGTTCGAGGTGAGCCGGGCCCCGCCGTCGACCTGGTCGAGGCACTGCTCGGCCTGGGCCAGGGCGTAGTTCACCGAGCGCGGGAAGTCCGGGTCGAGCAGCAAGACGCTGAGCGCCCGGGCCTTGTCGATGTCACCTCCGTACGTGCGCAGGAAGGCGTCGTTGGCGCCGCACGACACCAGCACCCCGCTCCAGCGCGAGGCATCGGCCGTCTCGGGCACGGCACCCAGCAGGCGGGCGGTCATGTCGACGCGCTCGAGGCTCCGCCCGATGGTGAGGAAGCGCCACCCGTCGTCGTGGAGCAGGACGGTGTCGGTGAGCCCGCCCACCAACGCCACCCGGTCGCGCACCCACTGGAACAGCAGGTGAGGGCCCAGGGTCCGAGCGGCGCGCACGTGGTTGTCGAGCTCGTGGTACGTGCGGTTCAGCGCCTCCCACACCTCGGTGGCGAGGATCTCGCGCAGGCCCCGGGCGTTCTCGCGGGCCAGGCGCAGCGACCCCACCACCGAGCTCGGGTTGTCGGCGTCGTAGGCGAGCAGCTCGATCGCCTTCCAGAGGTCGATCGGCCCGTCCTGCTGGTCGCGCACCACCGCCAGCTCGACCGGGTCGAGGCCCATGGCGGCGAGCAGCGACTCGCCGACGTGGGGGTCGTGGGCCTGGACCACCATGCGGTGGACGTACACGTCGAGCAGCCGGGCGGTGTCGTCGGCGCGCTCGAGGTAGCGGCCCATCCAGTAGAGGGCCTCGGCGATGCGGCTCAGCACGGGCCCGCCTCCTCGTCCTCAGCGTCGTCGCCGGACGAGGCGACCACCGCCACCTGCTGCTGTTGCTGGAGCTGCTGCTGGTGGTGGCGCTCGTGGTCGTCGGCCGGGCCGAACTGGAGCGGCACCGGCGCGGTCGGCCGGGCGGTGGCCGCCACCGGCACGGGCATCGAGAGCTCCATCCCGAACGACGTGTCGTCGTCGGCCAGCACCCAGGTGTCCTTCGAACCACCGCCCTGGCTCGAGTTCACGACCAGCGACCCCTCCGGGAGCGCCACGCGGGTCAGGCCGCCGGGGAGCACCCACACCTTCTCGCCGTCGTTCACGGCGAAGGGCCGGAGGTCGAGGTGGCGGGGCCGCAGCCGGCCGTCGACGAGGGTGGGCCCGGTGGAGAGCGAGACGACCGGCTGGGCGATGTAGCCGCGGGGGTCGCCCTCGATGTCGGCCCGGCAGGCCGCAAGCTCCTCGTCGGACGCGTCGGGCCCGAACACCAGGCCGTAGCCGCCCGAGGCGTCCACCGGCTTCACCACCATGCGGTCGAGGTTCGCCAGGACGTGCTCGCGCTGGTCGACCTCGCCGAGGCGGAAGGTGTCGACGTTGTGGAGGAGCGGGGCCTCGCCCAGGTAGTACTCGATCAGGTCGGGCACGTAGCTGTAGATCAGCTTGTCGTCGGCCACCCCGTTGCCCACCGCGTTGGCGATGGTGAGGTTGCCGGCCCGCGCCGAGTGGATCAGCCCGGCGCAGCCGAGGACCGACTCGGGCCGGAACTGCAGCGGGTCGAGGAACTCGTCGTCGATGCGGCGATAGATGACGTCGACGCGCTCCTCGCCCGTGGTGGTGCGCACGTAGGTCACGTCGTCGCGGCACACGAGGTCGCGCCCCTCGACCAGGTCCACGCCCATGAGCCGCGCCAGCAGCGCGTGCTCGAAGTAGGCGCTGTTGTGCACGCCGGGGGTGAGCACCACGATCCGCGGGTCGGCGGCGCGCGCGGGGGCCGTGGAGCGCAGCGCACCCAGCAGGTGCCGGGGGTAGTCGTCGACCGGCGCCACGGCGTGCTGGCCGAAGAGGTCGGGGAAGACCCGGGCCATCACCCGGCGGTTCTCCATCACGTACGAGACCCCCGAGGGGCTGCGCAGGTTGTCCTCGAGCACCCGGAACTCACCCTGGTCGTCGCGGATCACGTCGACGCCCGACACGTGGATGCGCACCCCGCCGGCCGGCTCGATGCCGTGCACCTGGCGGTGGAAGTGCGGCGAGGAGTGCACCAGCTTGCGCGGTACCACGCGGTCGTTGAACACCTCGCCCGGACCGTAGACGTCGGCCAGGAAGGCCTCGAGGGCCCGCACCCGCTGGCGGATGCCGGCCTCGAGCCGACGCCACTCCTCGCCGGAGAGGACGCGGGGCACCAGGTCGAGCGGGAAGGGCCGCTCCTGACCGGAGAGGGCGAAGGTCACGCCTCGATCCCGGTAGGCCCGGCTCAGCCCGTCGGCCCGAGCGGCGAGGTCGGCGGTCGACTGGGGCTCGAGCGTGTCGTGGATCGAGCGATAGGTGTCGCGCACCCGACCGAACCGGTCGAACATCTCGTCGAAGGTGCGTCGGACCGACCCCGAGTCGTAGTCGTCGAACAGGTCGCTCACCCCGACGATCCTGCGAGGACGCGGTTTCCCTTCCGTTCGCACCTCGTGAACGCTACGTGAACCGACCGTCCGACCGATCCGACGCGGCGCCGACGGGCGCTGCGGTCACCCGAGGGTGGGCTCGATCGGCTCCATGCGGACCTCGCGGGCCATGCGCCACGCCCCCAGGCTGCCGAAGGCGCTCATCCACGCCACCACGCCCCACACCACGTAGTGCGGGAGGTGGCCGGCGGAGCGCAGCACGTACAGGTAGGGCGCCAAGAAGGCGAACAGCACCATGGCGATCCACGGGAGCGCCTGGCGCATGGGCCGTCGCTCGTCGCGCAGGATCTTCACGCCCATCGCCTGGCCGACGCCGTAGGCGGGGGCCGTGCCCACGTCGAGGACGAGGAACCACCAGGGATCGACGCCGTAGCGGTCGAGCATCGGCCACACCACGACGGCCCGAGCGGCGCACAGCACCACCACGCCCAGGGTCCACATCTGGCCCAAGGTGCCGAGGGTGCGCAGCTCGGCCAGCAGGCCGGGGCACTCGTCGCTCTCGTCGAGGACGAGCGAATCGCTGAGGTGGGTCACGCAGGCTCCCGGGCCGTAGGTCCGCCCGGACCGTAGCCGGACAGGTGCTCACGGTATCGGCACCCCCGATGGCGACTTGAATCGAACCGGGCCGCCGATCGCCTCACGACGCCCGCTGGTGGTGGCGGGCCCGGTCGAGCCAGCCGAGCAGGATGGCGACGGCCCGGGGGTCGTGGCGCAGGTCGTGGGCGGCACCCGGGATGATGCGCAGCTCGGCGTCACCGTGGGCGTCGCTCAGGACGCGGGCGTCGAAGGAGGGGACGGTCTCATCGTCGGAGCCGTGCAGCACCAGCAACGGCCGGGGCGCCACGCGCGCCGCCTCGTCGGCCGGCTTGATCTCGTGGAGGCCCCGGGCCCACTGGTCGGTGGACGGCGGGAAGTCCGAGCGGTGGATGGCACCGATGTCGCGAGCGTGCTGGAGGAGTCGGCGGGGGTGGTTGGCCCAGTCCTTGAAGTCGGCGGGCGTGCCGAGGGTCGCCACGCCCGCGATCTCCGGACGGCGGGCGGCCGCGCAGACGCACAGCCCGCCGCCGGTGCCGAAGCCGGCGAGCCAGACCCCCCGCGTCTCGCCCAGGGTGCGGGCGTGCTCGGCGGCGGCCAGCACGTCGTCGAGCCAGCCGGCCAGCTCGAAGTCCCCGCCCGAGGACCCGCACCCGCGGAAGGCGAACGTGAGCACCCGCCACCCCTCGTTGGCGATGCGATCGGCCAGCTCCGGATACGAGCGGTTGGTGGCCGCCGCCCCCAGCGCCGAGGACGGGTAGCCGTGGCACAGCACGAGGGTCGGCGGCGCCGCATCGGCGACGGGCGGGTTGGCGAGGTACCCGGCCAGCGTCACCCGACCCGACGCGATCTCGACGTCCACCGCTCAGCGCCGATCGGCCGGGGCGAGCGTCCTCACTCGGCGGCGGCGCGAGCGCTGGCGTGGGGCGAGTACCCCCGGTTGGCGGCCTCCACCAGCGTGTCGGGACCGAAGCAGAGGTACGTCCCCGCCTCCATCAGCTCGTCGATCACGTCCTGCGGCGCCGTGTCGAGGTCGTAGACGACCTGGGTGCGCTTGTCGCCGACGTACTGGTGGTGCTCGAACTTCGTGGGGCGAGACATGGGCGCCAAACGTACGCGAACTCGCCGCCGGGCGGGAACCCGCCGAGGCCCCGCTCAGGCTTCGGGCCCGATGGCGCCGATCGCCTCGAGGTAGGCCATCCGCCCGTCGAGCACGGCGACGACGTCGACGTCCTCCAGCTCCCGGCCGCTCTCGTCGGCGAGGGCGAGGATCCGGGCGATCGCCAGCTCCTCGTCGACCACCTCGGTCTCCTCGTCGTCGGGATCCACGACGGCGGTCGCCTCCTCGAGGAGGTCGGCGTCGGCGAGCAGCACCCAGCGCACGTCGTCGTGGGAGATGCGGGCCTGGGTGGCCTCGGGCAGCCGGTCGGCGATGAAGTGCACCGCCTCGGTCAGGTCGAACACGGCCGGCCGGGCGGCGTCGGAGAGCCGGGCGGTCTCGCGGCCGAGCACCACCAGGCCGATGACGACGATGAGGGCGAGGCCGAGGAGGCCGAAGAGCCAGGGCACGACCGCAAGCTACCGCTGACGCCGTGGCGGCCTACTGCCCGGGCATCGGCACCGGGTCGTCGAACCCCTCGCCGCGGGCCCGGCGATCGAGCGCGTAGTCGACCAGCGACGTGTAGAGCAGCATGACCTTGGGGCCGTAGGTGGGATCGGTGGCCCACACCGTGGTGAGGTCGCCCCAGGTCTGGCAGCACCCCTTCGGGCCGCGGAGCCGCTTGTCGACGAGCGGGTTGGCGTACTCGGGGTCGCGCACGGCGTAGCCCTTGAGGAGCTGGATCTGGGCCCGCACGCCTGCCTTCGGCGACGCGAACACGAAGCCGAGCGGCACGTTGTCGTAGTGGCCGATGCCCGAGAAGTTGTTGCCCACCACGCTGTCGGTGTTGGCGAACCCGCCCGTCTCCAGCACGGCCTGGGCGAAGGCGATGTCGCCACGGATGCCCTCGGCGCGGCCCTCCTCGATGAACCAGCGGGCGTAGTCCTCGATCGGCGTGGCGACCCGAGGCCGGTAGGGGCTCTGCTCGAACCAGCCCGCCAGGTCTTCGGCGGAGAGCCGGGGCAGGCCGATGATCGGGACCTCGAGCGGCACGGGCACGATGGGGGCGTTGCCGGCCGTGCGGAGCCGGTGGTCGGCCGCCTCCTGCTCGCTCAGGGCGTCGAGGTGGGCTCGCTCCGCATCGACGCGCGCCTGCGCCGCCGTGGCCGCCTCGCTCATGCGCCGGGCGGCCTCGTCGGACGTCGCCTTCTTGACCTTGCGCACGTCGCGGACCTTGGCCTTGGCCGCCGCCACCGCCTCGGCGGCGGCCTCGGTGACCTCCTGCTGGCGGGCCAAGACCTGGTCGAACATGATCGTGCGGCCGGCCGCGGCATCGGACGTGTCGCCGTCGACGAGCGCCCGGTACTGCTCGAGGTCATCGGTGTTGCCGGTGACGTAGGCGCGCACCGTGAGGTCGGAGAGGCGCTCGCGCTCCACCTCGAGCTCGGCGTCGGCCGCCCGCCGCTGGCCGAGCGCCTCGATCTCCCGAAGGGTCGCGGCCTGCAGCTCCTGGGCCGCCCGACGGGCCCGGTCGGCGGCCTCGTTCGATCGGGACGTGGCCTCGAGGCGGGCGAGCGCGGCCTCGGCCACGTGCTGATCGGCGGCCACCGCGTCGACGAACGGGTCATCGGGCGACGGGGGCGACTCGGGAGCCAGCTCCAAGGTGGCCGCCAGCGCCTCCTCGGCGGCGACCAGCTCGGCCTCGGTCTTCGGCGGCTCGTCCTCGACGTCCTGCCCCGTGGCGGGCGCCCCGAGCAGCCCGAGCACGAGCGCCGACGCCAGCGCGGCCACCACGGCGCGCCGGGGCGCGCGCGGGCGCCGAGCGCTCGGAGGGATGGCACGGAGCATGGGTGGGCCTATCGGCACGTCGGCTCGCTCGGTCAAGGGAGTTCCACCAGGGCGGACCGACCACGTTACGCCTCGGTGACGCCCGGCACCCGGCACCTGGGGGCAGCGCCGGCCGGACGCGACGGGGCCCGTCCGGCGAGCGGACGGGCCCCGAGGCGATGCGCGGCGCTCGACGTCAGATGCCGATGCGCTGGGCGAGCAGCTCGCGGTGGTAGGTGGGGTCGCCGAAGAGCAGCTCGGACGACTTGGCCCGCTTGAAGTACAGGTGGGCGGGGTGCTCCCAGGTGAAGCCGATGCCACCATGGATCTGGATGTTCT
>ERZ795053.8034-NODE-8034-length-10017-cov-6.675366_pt1 | contig 10017 bp, 8 predicted proteins | sample MGYA00375137_ERZ795053 | MGnify/ENA primary metagenome ERZ795053 (study PRJEB30182, sample SAMN05720284) | activated sludge metagenome | isolation source: Anaerobic digester | place: Hong Kong | collected 2014-12-17 ... | reverse complement strand
AAGGAATGTGCCCCATTCTTGATTGCCGAGGGTCATTTCAATTCCGTATACAGCGAAAGCTTGTTGAATATATTCAGCGATTGCAGCGTGTCTTGAAGAAGTATTGTAAAGATATTCAATTGTCGGGAAGTTTGTGAATTTTTGTGTAGCGTTATCAAAGGTGTAATATTTTTTGAGTATTGTGAGAGCGCTTTGAACGTTAGCAGCAAAGCCTGACGCGGAAGCGTTATAGTATCCGTAATAATCGCTGCTTGTGCCCGCGTTTTTATAAAATTCTGTGCCGTTAGGTTCGAGCATTCCCATAGGAACGAAAGAGCCGGCAGGAACTTCACCGCTTCCGGTAATATTTTGAACAATATAATCTCTGTCCAAAAGTAATGACAATGCTGTTCTGATTTCAGCTTGTGCTTGTTCTTTAGCAACGCCTGTCAATGTTGATGTTGCGGGAAGAAGGGTTTTGTTAATATTGAAGCAAGCATAATATGTTCCGATTTGACCAGCAACGATAAATTCGGTAGGATAATCAACTTTCAAAGTATTGATTTCGTTGTTAGGAACGCTATCGATAAACAACCAAGCGCCGCTCTTGAAGTTAGCAAGTTGAGCTCCGTCGTCATCTGATAGATAGAATATGATTTTGTTCATTGTAACTGCGTCAGCATTGTGATAATATGGGTTCTTTTCCATAACTATCATGCTGCCGTGTTCCCAGTTGGTGATTGTGTAAGGACCGTTGCAGATGTAAGTGCTAGCTTCTGTTGCCCATGCTTCGTCAGCTACTACGCTTTCTTTTACAGGCATATAAGTCGGGAATGCGCAAAGTTCATAGAAATACGGTACATCAACGGGAAGAACAACTGTCAATGTTTTGCCATCGGCGGAAGCTGTAACGTTGAGGTTTCCATCAGCGAAACCGTCGATAACGTCAAACATGTAAGAATAGTCAGCAGCAAGTTCATCTGATGCAGCTCTTTTCCAAGCGAATTCGAAATCTTTTGCTGTCAAATCAGAGCCATCGCTCCATTTAAGACCGTCGCGAAGTTCGAATACATATTGTACCATTCCGTTTGCAAGTGTTGTGGGTTCAGGGAGTTCTTTAGCGCAATCAGCGTAAAGTTCCAAATTACCCGAAGCATTTTTTCTCCATCCTACCAAACCGCTGAACGCGTGAATGATAAGTGTTGCGCCGTCAACCGCACTATTAAGAGCGGGGTCGATAGTATCAGGTTCCGGACCTATGCATACAGGCAGGGTTTGATTTCCTTTCGGTGCGCAACCCACTACTCCAAACATTACGGACAACGCCATTACTGCTACTAGTAAAATTGTCAGTAATTTTTTCATTTCTTTCTCCTTATTTTTTTTGATTTTATATTACTTGCTAGATTTGGCAAGCTATATACCTAAAAAAAGTTTATAAACTTGTCGGATTTTATCAAGTTTATTTACTGTTATGACAAGCGATAAAGTGATTGGGGCTGACTTCCTTTAGCTCGGGTTTTTCTTCCGCGCATATAGGAGTAGCGTATTTGCATCTTGTACGGAAGGGGCAGCCGCTAGGAGCTTTGAGAGGGCTTGGTACGTCGCCTTCCAAAACTATACGGTGAGACGCGCGAGCCGTCACTGGATCGGGAACGGGGATAGCGGACATAAGCGACTGAGTATACGGGTGTCTGGGATCGTCGCAAATTTCATCCGAAGGACCTATTTCCATAATTTTGCCCAAATACATAACCGCTATTCTGTCGGATATATGACGCACTACCAATAGGTCGTGAGCGATAAACAAATAAGTTAAACCGAATTGTTTTTGCAGGTCTTCAAACATATTGACAACCTGCGCTTGAATAGATACGTCCAACGCCGATACAGGCTCGTCGCATACTATAAATTCGGGATTTACGGCCAAAGCTCTCGCTATACCTATTCTTTGGCGTTGTCCGCCCGAAAACTCGTGCGCGTAACGTGTCGCGTGTTCGCTGTTTAATCCGACGACTTCCATCAGCTTTTGAATTTTGTCGTAACGCTCTTCTTTGTTTGCATACATTTTATGAATATCAAGCGGTTCGCCTATAATATCCGAAACAGTCATACGGGGATTGAGCGAAGAATACGGATCCTGAAAAACCATAGTCGCTTTTGTGTGAAAGTGCATTATGTCTTTTTTTGTTTTTATAGGATGACCTTTATAAATAATTTCGCCGCCTGTCGGTTTGTATAAATTCAATATCGAGCGTCCCGCGGTTGTTTTGCCGCAACCTGATTCGCCGACCAGACCGAGGGTTTCGCCTTTTTTAATATAAAAAGATATATCGTCTACAGCTTTGAGCGGAGCGTATTTGAATGCTCCTGTCTGAATAGTAAAATACTGTTTAAGATTTTTTACTTCTATTAAATATTCGTTTTCATTTGCTGTTTGAACGGTTTTGTCATTCATTATCAGTTCCTCCCGCAACGCTGTCAGATTTTTCGGGAACTAATTTTATAGTACCCTTTTCATAACCCTCTTTGACGTTCATCCAGCAAGACGCCTGATGAAATTCATTGATATTTATTCTATCGGGTTTACGATGCAAGCAAACTTTCATTGCGTTTTCACACCTTGTAACAAAAGGACAGCCGTCGGGAAGATTTAATAAATCGACAGGAGTTCCAGAGATAGGAATAAGCCTGTCTTTATTTTTACTTCCGCTGGGAATAGAGCGCAGCAAACCTTTTGTGTATTCGTGTTTTGGATTGTAAAAAATTTCGTCCGCTGTGCCTTGTTCGCATATACCGCCCGCGTACATAACCAAAACTTCGTCGCATAGCTGAGCGATAACGCCAAGGTCGTGGGTAATCATAATGATTGCCATACCAAGCTCTTTTTGAAGATTTATCATAAGCTCAAGTATTTGCGCTTGTATGGTAACGTCCAAAGCCGTGGTAGGTTCGTCCGCTATTAATATATCGGGTTCGCAAGCGAGTGCCATCGCTATCATAGCCCGTTGACGCATACCGCCCGACAGCTCATAGGGATATTGTTTTACCCTTTTTTCGGGTTCGTTTATGCCTACCAAATGAAGCATTTCGATAGCGCGCGCTTTAGCTTCATCTTTTGTTCTTTCGGTGTGGAGCAAAATAGCTTCTTCAAGCTGATTGCCTATCGTGTAAACGGGGTTCAAACTCGTCATAGGGTCTTGGAATATAATACTGATATTGTTGCCTCTTATTTCGCGCATTTCATCATCAGTACAGCCGACAAGCTCTTTGCCCTTAAACTTTATACTTCCGCCGACTATTCTGCCCGGATGCGTCAGTATTTGCATCAAAGAATATGCTGTGACGCTTTTTCCGCTTCCGCTTTCGCCGACTATGCCCAAAACCTTTCCTTCGTCCAAATTGAACGAGACTCCGTTAACCGCTTTTACTTCGCCCGAAACCGTAAAGAACGAGGTTCTTAAATCTTTTACTTCTAACATACTCATAAAAATTTCCCTCCTTCCTTAGTTTTTCAATCTCGGATCAAACGCGTCTCTTAGACCGTTGCCGAAAAGGTTGAATGATAAGACTATCAAAAAGATAAATAATGCGGGCAGTAACAATCTATATGCGTAAGAATATATGCCCGACAATGCGGTGGACGCCAATGAGCCAAGGCTCGGCATCGGCGCGGATACGCCCAGTCCCAAAAAGCTCAGGAAGCTTTCGGTAAATATCGCGCTGGGGATTTGCAACGCTGTACTGATTATAATGACGCTCATACTGTTGGGTATAAGGTGTTTTCTAATAATCCATCCGCCGCTCGCGCCTACCGACTTTGACGCCAAAACAAACTCTTGTTCTTTTAAGCTAAGTATTTGACCTCTGACAAGACGAGCCATACCCACCCAGTAAAGAAGACCGAAAACCAGGAATATACTTACCATATTTGTGCCCAGTTTTTCAAACAGCGTCCCTTGCAAAGCCGGACCTAATGTTTTATTCAAAACGACTGAAAGCAAAATAATCATGAGCATATCGGGCAATGAATAGATAATGTCGACTATTCGCATCATTATCAAGTCTGTTTTACCGCCGACGTAACCCGAAATAGAGCCATAGATTATGCCTATAATCAATACAAGGATACTCGCGAATAATCCTACAAACAATGATACCCTTGTTCCGTAAATTACGCGGATAAAATAATCTCTTCCCGCTTCGTCAGTACCAAAAATATGCGGGAATATTTTTTCGCCCGCGGCTATTCTTTCAAGCTCGGTCTCGCCGTATTCAAAAGGCTGCAAATTCAGATAAGAGCCGTCGACGGGTTGACCTGGCGTTATACCAAGCTGCTGCTCGTATGAATACGGCCACAAAATAGGTATAAATATAACCATAAGAGTGATGACGACTATTATCCAAAAACAAGCCATTGCCAGTTTGTTTTTCCAAAGCCTTTTTAAAGCATCTTTAAAAAAGCTGCTGCTCGGACTCATTCTGGCTTGCATTGCTTTTTCTTCCGCCGTGGCGGGTTGTAATTTCGCTATGTCAAGTTGAAAACTCAACGGATTCTTTTTTGGCATTTTGTTGTTATCCATTTATCTTGCACCTCATTCTCAGCTAAAATCAATTCTTGGATCTACTATCTTGTACAATATATCGGAAACCAGGGTCATTACTATAACAAGTGTCGCCAAGAAAATCGTTGTTGCCATAACCATCGGATAATCGCGGTTTGTGATACTGCTGACGAAAGCTCGTCCGAGACCGTTCACCGAAAAGATTTTTTCAACAACCAAACTGCCTGTCAAAATATACGCAATCATCGGTCCTGCGTATGTGATGACGGGAATCAAAGAGTTTTTCAATGCGTGTTTAAACAAAACTTTATTTTTTGATACGCCTTTCGCTCTAGCAGTACGAATGTAGTCCTGTCCAAGCACGTCAAGCATACTTGACCGCTGAAGACGAGTGATATATGACATTGGGTAAAGTGAAAGGGTGATAATAGGCAATATTAATCCGCCGGCTGTTGCTCCATTTGCCGGGAACCACGGTAATTGAACACAAAATAAAATCAATAATATCGAAGCGACAATAAATGATGGCGTCGCCACAAAGGCAGTGGTGATGACTTGTATAAATTTATCTAAAAAAGAATCCCGTTTGACAGCGGCTAACGAACCAGCGCATATGCCAACTACGATAGCAAGCAAAGCGGCCGTTAAACCGAGTTTTGCAGAAACGGCAAATCCGCGCCAAATTATCTCGCTGCATGTCTGACCGCGGTTTTTTATAGAAGGCCCAAAGTCAAAATGTAAAATACCGTCAAGATAAGTAAGATATCTTTCTCCTATGGGCTTGTCCAGTCCATACTTCGCTTCCAAGGCAGCCTGCACTTCGGGAGTAACAGCCTTTTCCGAAAGAAATGGACCGCCCGGTATCGCGTTCATCGCGAAAAACGTAATAGTTATTATCAAGAATATTGTTACAATGGCCAACAATATGCGTTTGATAATATACGCCACCATTTTTGAATTCATTGATTATCTCCTAGTAAGCTTTTATATAAAGTTCAAATTGCTTCAAACTTAATAAGTCAAAAAAGGCGAAAAATTGCCTTACCGTCACACTCGACGGCAAGGCGTCGATCAATTCATAGTTTTCGCAAAACCGTAAATTTGATGTACTTTTTTTTAAAGACTAGCACAATCAAAATTCAAAGTCAATACAAGGCGAAAATTTTTTTGTCGATTTTCGAATTTTTTTATGCTAAATTCCTTATTTTAAGCGATTTTTTGGTGTTTTTTATTAAATGAGTCCAATCCTTAATTTCCCAGTTTTCCAAATTCTTACAAACGTATTTTCAATAATAAAAAGAAGCGCACAAAAAAAATTTTTTGCGATACTAATCTCGAAAATTTTTATCTTTTTTTGACTGCCTTTAGAATAATTACATTAATTTGAATAGTAATCTAAAATTTTATTGAAATTTTTATAAAAATCAAATAGCGGTCAAAAAAATGACCGCTTTTATATGCAAATTCGTATTATCATTTTTCAAAAATATTTGAAAATTATTAAGTAAATTGAATTTGTTTTAATTAGTTTTCGAAAATTTTTTTGGTTTTTTGTAATCGTTTTACCACGAAATTAACAGTCATAAAACCTTATATTTATCCCTTTCAATGCAAAATTTTATCGTAAAATATTAGTCATTAAACGCGATTTTTTTAACGTTTACGTACTTAATTTTAGTTAATTTTTTGATGATTTACCGTATTTGTTAAACCAATTTTTAAGTGTAATTACGCCGATATTTATGTGCTTATTATTCGGTAAAACGGACTTTTTTCCCTGTTATTTTATTACTTTTGTCGCGCAAAAAGTCGTAAGATTAAAGTCATGAAGTTTTCCTTCTGTGTCGGTATCGCCAAAAATATCAAGCAATGTAAATCCCGCTTTCAGCTGTCCGCCGATTTGTTCTTCAATGGTATGCGAAAACTGTATACCCCAGCCTTTTTCGATACACTCATTATACAGTTCCTCGTCCGCAAGCGGATCGAAAGGCAGTTTGTGGTCGAAATTTCCATCATCGTCAAAAGCGTATGCCAAACCCATATCAAGACCCGCAATCAAAACGCCGCCCTTTTTCAAAACTCTGAAACATTCATTCCAGACGCTTTGCACGTCTTTTATATAACAGTTTGACACGGGATGAAAAATAAAGTCGAATTCGCCGTCACTAAACGGAAATGGTTTTGTCATATCTCCTCTTACCGTTTTTAAACTCAGGTTTTCTCTTTTGGCGACTGCTATATCGTTATCCAGTTGTTTTTGCGAATAATCAAAAGTAGTGCAATCCGCGCCCATTGCGGCGAATAACGGCATCTGCTGTCCGCCGCCGCTGGCAAGCCCAAGTATCTTTTTGCTTTTCATTTCGGCTGGAAACCAATTTCGCGGCACTTGCTTATTTGGCGTTAAAACAACTTTTATCACGCCTTTTTTTGCTTCCGCTATTTGCTCGGGCGAAACGGGTTTTGCCCAAATCCAGCCGTCCTCGTTCCATTTGTCAATTATTTTCGAATTAATGTCAGTATATTTCATATTTTTTTCCTTTTTCTAATCTAAAGTTATGTCAACATAAATCGGGAAATGATCGCTTGGATACACGCCGTCATAAACCGTATCTACAATTGCGTATTTCTCGACAGTTATGCCTGTTTTTGAAACCATAATATAATCGATGCGTTCATTAGTCAGCATCAATCCCCAGTTTTGATAAGTTGCTCCGTCTTCGCTCACAGCGGCAACTATATTGGCATCCAAAAAGCTTCCCGCAGCGCTCAAATAAGTTGCGCTGCCCGGTTTCGCGTTTAAATCTCCCATCAGAACCGATGGTTTTCCGCCAAATTCCGCTATCTTGTCAAGCACAACGGCAATACCGTTTATGCGCGCCTCGTCCGACACATGGTCAAGATGAGTATTGAAAACAACCAATTCTTTTCCGCTTGCCTTTTCTTTCAGTATTACATAGCTGCAAATTCTATAACACGCGCTTCCCCAGTCCTTGCTCATAACGTCAGGAGTTTCGCTCAGCCAAAAACTTCCTTTATCTATCAAATCGTATTTATCTTTTCGGTAAAATACTGGGCAGCCCTCGCTCATAACTGATTCATCGCGGTAAGTTATAACGCTGTCGTATTCATAAAGCGAATCCGTAAGATAATTATAATGAAGCCAGGTTACTTCTTGAAAACCTATTATATCAGGTTTAATGTCTTCAATATTGTTGATAATAAGTTCCGCTCTATAAAACCAGCTTTTTGTTCCAAGATCGTCGGGAGCCCAACAACGGACGTTACAACTCATAATTCGCGCTTCACCCGAATCTGTAACCTGCTCTATCGTAACAGCTTCTTTATTTATTAAATATTTTGGCAGATACCAAAATTCTGTAACCGCAAACGCAAGTATCGGTAGCAGTATAACCGCTAAAACAACCCATAAAACAATCTTTCCGATTTTTTTCTTATTCATAAGCATTCCCTCCGTTCTTATAAATAAATGGTATCACATATTTAACCTTAACTCAATATAAAAAAGATTCGGAATTACCGAATCTTTAAAATACATATAGATGAAACTTAATCGCTAAAACCTACTCACTAAAAGAATAATTAATTTTATTTATATATTGACTGTTCAATTAATCTATGATATACATTATAGGAGTATATTTACATTATAGGTTTAATTTTGTTTGAAAAATAAAAGTTTAATCACGCAAAAATTTGTATATGAATAAACTTGATCGAGAAAATATAATTATATAAGGAGGTTTGTAAAGTGAAACAAAAAGTAACGACGATAGTAGCAATTTTACTGATTTTAATATTTGTAAATGTTAATATCGTAGGTTGCACTCCTGAGCAATTTTCAACTCAGTATATTCAGTATATTTTGGATGAAACAACCGAGTTATCAATTAAAACAGCTTATGTCAATTATTGGGTTGGTCAGGCAGAAGAAAACGGTAAAACAACAAACATTACTATATCGGATGTAAATATAAAAAATTTTTATTGCGTCTATAACGGCAGCGCAGTGGTCGAGATTTATGGCGATGTGTGGGCAAACATTGCGGTAATAGGATATGTTCAGGTGGCTGATAAAACGTTTATTTACGGAGGACTAAAAATTACAGTGTATAATTCGGGACAAAGATATGATCTTTCCGAAGCATACGAAAAGGGGCTTTTGTCGAAAGAAAATATAAACGATATATATGAAAAACATAAACATTTTTATCCTGATTTGTATCAAAATTATATGTATCAACCGCCCATAAAAATTGATTAATTTAATGGAGGAAATTATGAAAAATACGTTTAAGAAAATTACAGTTATTTGTCTTATCTTCTTAATTTTGTCAATATATGGCACCAATATATGCTTTGCTGACAGCAATGAGGCAGCTGAGACAACCGAAGCAAAAATCTATTGCAAAGCGACGATAGACGACGATTTTGCTGATAACAGAGTACTCATAGTACTAACCCACAAAGCAAGTTTGGAGTTTAAAACTTACACCTTGAGTGATTTTGCGGAAATTGAATGTGCTAGCATTAAAGAATTAACTAAAGAAACTAGTGCAATGGTAAAGAATAAATTACTTAATGGAGGTAAATCTGATACTGCCTTTGAAGTTAATGTAGATCAATTCAGAAGAATTTTCTGTATAGAACTGAAAACACATAGTAAAGAAAATGTTCTTGAAGCTATAAGGAAACTTGAAACGCGGGAAGATATTCTATATGCAAGCCCAGATTACATTATTTCGATTTGTGAAACCATTCCTAATGATGTATATTATGTAAACATAAACAATTACCAATCGGCTGACCAATTGAACGTTAAGAAAAAGAGTGCGAAAAAAGATACTCTTTTTCCTTGCGACTATTTATGCGCAACCGCTTATCTGGCGGAGAGGGCGGGATTCGTAAGGAGCGAAGCGACGGAATAGCGAAAAAACGAGCTTCTGCGATGTTTTTGAGCGTCACATAATTTCGCTCGCACGCCCTTGAAGTCAAGTTGAGCAGCAAGCCAAAAGGAGAAAGAAAAAAAGAGTGTTCATTAAACACTCTTTTTTTCCTGCGACTCATATGCGCAGCCGCTTATAAATGTGTTCCCTTGATATTTGATACAGTGTGCATTATATTTTACCTTTCGAGAAAAGGTGAACACACCATATTGTACATCATTTATCGGAAATATCAAGCTGCATTTTTTCTTCGAGTAGTTTGATTTCTATATGTCAATCGGTGACCTACTCGGCCAGTGGGAGATATACAAACAATTCAACGGCATCAGCAAACCGAGGAAAAACACAAATACTGATGATGTGATTCTGTATGAGATATGATAAAAATAGGAAATTGGTTAATTGTTATGAAAAATACAGCAAGGTACTTGACAATATAGAGAAATATACATATAATTACATCATAATTGCTATCAGTTGACAGTTTTAGGAGGGCAATAGTATGAAGC
>ERZ795053.8030-NODE-8030-length-10019-cov-5.658069_pt1 | contig 10019 bp, 12 predicted proteins | sample MGYA00375137_ERZ795053 | MGnify/ENA primary metagenome ERZ795053 (study PRJEB30182, sample SAMN05720284) | activated sludge metagenome | isolation source: Anaerobic digester | place: Hong Kong | collected 2014-12-17 ... | reverse complement strand
CTGCTTCTGAGGCTCTGGACGAACTGGAACGTGTCTGGGGTGCGAAATATCCGGCTGGCATCAAATCTTGGCGGGATCATTGGGATGAGCTTGCGACCATGTTCAAATATCCGGAACCTATCCGGCGGATTATCTACACGACCAACGCCATCGAGAATTTCAACCGTCAATTGCGCAAGGTTACGAAGACGAAAAGCGCGTTTGTCAGCGACGACGCGCTGCTCAAGCAGCTGTATCTGGTCACCATGCAGGTTACAGAAAGTTGGACGATGCCAATCAAAGACTGGGGTCAAATCCTGATGCACTTGATGATCTTCTTTGGCGATCGAGTCAACGTGACGCTTTAATGAATAACACGGTGCAAGTACGCGTCAAGGCTCGCTTCGCTTTGCTCCTTGACGCATACTTTTCCACCGTGTTACGGTAATGACACAGGGCAAGGATGAACCTTGCCCCTCATGACCAATAGAAATTATCTGGCATTTTGCGTTTACACAAAGTTTTCGACGCTACCAAATTTCTATCGAGCAATACAACAGAGTTTCCCAGCTTCGTAGCCGCCATATTGATGAACGCTGTAACACTTTTTGTATGTATAGCGCAATCCATTAATTCTGCGTAAAGCCCCTTGCCCCGCGAAGCGTCTATAATTGTTTTAGCGGTATTTATAATGCCGAAAAGCTTATTACTTTCAACCAGAGCAAGATCAATATCTTTTTGTATCAAATTTGCAGATTTATCTGTATGTACCAGTATAGCTTGAGGGGGAAGCTTTCCGAAAGCTATTTGTTCATAATATCCAATATACAACACATCATTTTGAAAGTCCTTCTGCGACCCGTCAATCAGCGAAAGGTCTCTTATGTCAAACACATCCCTGATATTAGTTGCTTCTATAGGTATTATTTCTGAAATTTGTTCAATTAAGCTGCTGAAATACATCTTGATCACGTATAATGAAAACCATCTCGAATGGGAGGACGTTTGTTCTTGCAAGCCTCTGCCGCAAATGCACCCCACCTACGCTTTTGCACCCCATTCTCAGCCGGGGTGCATTTGTATCAAAGGTGTTGGGATAACACACGTCGCCGCGGACTGCATATCGTTCACGGCGGCTTTCCTTATGAAAAGCCACCGCTCATTCATTCCGTCGCGGCTCCTCTTCCGCAAAAAGTCACGCACCGCTCGCCTGTTTGCTTGCAAGCGCGCTCACAACGGCTCCCTGTCGCTACCAACTTTTTGCGGGCCCGAGGTTGCGTATCTAAATCGAATCAACAAGACACGACCCCCCAGAGTTTCTGGGGATTTTTGCTATGCTCGGGGTTGGCATAATGGCAATCGTTCGGCAATTTGAGGCCACGGTTCATCATGGAATACATCATGGAATTTCCCCCAATGATGATTGGCTATTCTTTTCACGGGTGGACAAACCTGCACGCTGCGGAGGAGCGGCGGGCACGTTTTATCGTTAATGAAAACGGAAAGCTGGCGCACCTGCTTGTCTGCGCTATCAAAACATGCTAGACTAATTCCATACCAAACGATGAGGTGGTCTATGCAGACGTACAAACCGCGCCCCAGGGAGGCGGCGCAGGAATATATCGAGGCATACATTTTAAAGAACAACTTGCAGGCCCACGACAAGCTGCCGCCAGAGCGTGTGATGTGTGAGATGTGGGGGCTGAACCGGAGCACGCTCCGGAGCGCGATCGCGCGGCTCGTGGCCGAGGGGCGGCTGTACACGCGCGAGGGAAGCGGCATACGCCTCTCGCGCCGCGTGGACCGTACCCTGCAGGACTTGCAGGGCTTTGCCGAATATGCGCGGGCGCATGGGATGACGCCGGAATCGCGGCTGTTGAACTTCTCCATTGTGGAGGCCGACCGGCAGCTTGCGCGCAGGTTTAAGCGACAGGACGGCGAAATGCTGTACCGCATCGCAAGGCTCCGGCTGCTTGACGGCATACCGGTGCTGCTTGAAACGGCCTATATCCCACAGGCGCTCACGCCGGACCTCGAGGAGCGCGATCTTGTGCATGGCTCCCTCTTTGCCGCATTGCGGAACGATTTCCGCCTAAAGCTCGATCATGGCTGGGAAAAGGCGAGTATCACCTCCGCTACGCCGGAGGAGGCCTCCTACCTGGGCATCGCGGAGGGCGCGCCCGCCTTCTGGATCGTCAGCGAGACCTATGGCGACGACGATACCCTGATTGAATACTGCCGCTCGCTCGGCCGCGCGGACGTGCTGGCGCTCACGAGCACGCTGTACTGGAAGGAGGGCGAAAAGGCATGAACCGCTCTCCCCTGTACGTACAACTGCGCGAGGTGCTGCGCGCCAAGACCGATGAAGGCGAATACGCGCCCGGTACCTGCATTCCCTCGGAAAACCAGCTTGCGGAGGCCTATGGCCTGACCCGCCAATCCGTGCGCAGCGCACTCGCGGCGCTCGAATACGAGGGCCTTCTCAAGAGCATGCAGGGCAAGGGTGTTTACGTCACCGGACCGAAACTGGAGCGCGACCTCGAAACGCTGGGGGGCTTCCGGCAGACCATGCGCGAGCATGAGCAGGCGCCCGCGACCAAAACGCTGATCAAGGCCCTGCGCGAAGCCGGTCCGCTCTATGCCGAGATGCTCGGCGTCGCTCCCGAGGACGCGCTGTGGTATATCAAGCGCATCTGCCTCTCGAACGGCGAGCCGGTCGCGCTCGAGGAGATCTTCATTCCCGCCCATATCGTGCCGGGCTTTGCCGACGTGGATATCAATGTGTTCTCCATATTCGATATCTACGACTGGAACGGCGTGCGGCCCGTGCGCGGTGAGCAGGCGCTGACCATCTCCCGCCTCGATCCCGCCGCCGCGCGGCTCATCGGGCTCGAGAGCGACGAGGCCGTGATGCAGTTTTCCGGCGTGATCTACGATCAAGACGACCGTGCCATCGAGTTCTCCCGCAGCTATACCAGAAACGATAAATGTGATTTCATCGTGCATTTCAAGCGATAACCTTTGCTCTTATCAGGCCGCCGTTTTTGCAAACGGCGGCTTTTTTGTGAACATCCGATAACAATTGGTATAAATTTATGGCAAACTTATTTAAATTCTTGTTGATTTTGGTATAAATGATGCTACACTTGTTTGTATCAGACTTCGAAAAGAGTATAAGGGGTGAAGGCATTGGCGGATGCGATTGTGAAACTCCTCCATGTGGACAAGTGGTTTGGCAACAACCATGTGGTCAAGGACTTGAATCTCGAGATTCAGGAGGGTGAGTTCTTAACGCTGCTCGGGCCCTCCGGCTGCGGCAAGACCACGACGCTCCGCATGATCGCGGGCTTTGAGGACGCTACGGGCGGCAGCATCGAGGTGCAGGGCGAGCGCATCGAGGACAAGGAGCCGTATCAGCGCGACGTCAACACGGTCTTTCAGAATTATTCCCTGTTTCCGCATATGACGGTATTCGACAACGTCGCCTACGGGCCCTCCATTCGTAAGGAGCCCAAGGCGGAGATCAAAAAGCGCGTCACGGAGATGCTCGAGCTTGTGCAGATGTCCGGCTATGAAAAGCGCAAGCCGGAGGCGCTCTCCGGCGGACAGAAGCAGCGCGTAGCCATCGCGCGCGCGCTGATCAACAACCCGCGCGTGCTGCTGCTCGACGAGCCGCTCGGCGCGCTGGATTTGAAGCTCCGCAAGCAGATGCAGATCGAGCTTAAGCGTCTGCAACGCAAGCTCCGCATCACCTTCGTGTATGTTACGCACGATCAGGAAGAGGCCATGACCATGTCCGACCGCATCGCGGTCATGCGCGACGGCGTCATATTGCAGCTCGGCCACCCCATGGACATCTACGATCATCCCACCAGTCGCTTTGTGGCGGATTTCATCGGCGAGTCGAACGTGTTCGAGGGCGTGGTCAAGGCGGTAAACGGCGAGCTTCTGACGGTTGAGACCGCCTCCGGCATGGCCGAGACGCAGGGCAGCGGCTTTTCCGTGGGCGAGGAGCTGTACGTTTCCATCCGGCCCGAATATCTATCCATATCCCGCGAACCCGTCACGGGCTTCGACCTGCCGGCGCGGGTGAAGGACTTCATTTATATGGGTACGGTCGTCAAAACCAGCCTGGACCTGGCCGACGGCAAGGAGATCAAGTATTCCCGCTTCGAGGCCGACGCCACGCTCAGGGAGGGCGAAACGGTCTATGTGCACTGGGACACGCACAAGTCCGTCGCCATCAAGAAAGAGGCGGAGGTGGAGGCGTCATGACCGCAAAGCCGCAGCCCGTGCGCAAGAGGAAGCACAGCAGGCTTCCGCTGCTTGCGCAGGCGGGGCCGGTGTCGGCATGGATGATCCTGTTCGTCACCATTCCCCTGCTGTACATCATCTATATCAGCTTCATGACCCGCGGCACCTTCGGCGGCGTGGAGCACGAATTCTCCATCACAAGCTATCAGACATTACTCGACGTTACCTATTTCAAGGTTATAGAAAAGAGCTTTCGCGCGGCGGTCATCACGACGCTGCTGTGCCTGCTGCTGGGCTATCCGTTTGCCTACTATATCGCAAGGAAGCCCGCGGATGTGGCCTCCAGGCTCATCATGCTGATCATGATCCCCTTCTGGACGAACTCGCTGATGCGGCTAAACGCCTGGATGCTGCTGTTCCAGACAAACGGGCCGGTGAATAATCTCTTGCTCGCGCTCGGCTGGATAGACGCGCCCAAGATGTTTATCTACTCCGACTGGCTCGTTATGCTGGGCCTTGTGACAAACATGCTGCCCTTTGCGGTGCTGCCGATGTACTCCTCGATCGAGAAGCTGAAAAAATCATTGCTCGAGGCCTCCGCGGACCTCGGTGCGCGGCCCGCAAAGACCTTTATGCGGGTCACGCTGCCGCTGACCTTTCCCGGCATCTTCTCCGCGATCATTCTCACGTTCATCCCCGCGCTCGGCATCTATACGATCACGGACATGCTTGGCGGCGGCAAGGTGCTCTACATCGGGAACATTATCAAAAACCAGTTCGGCGCTATCCGCAACTGGCCGCTCGGCGCGGCGCTCTCGGTGCTGCTGCTGTTGATCACGGCGCTGTTGATCTTTATCTACACGCGCTTTGCCAGGATCGAAGATATGGAGGTGCTGTAAATGGAGTCGCATCATAGCATCCGGCGGCGCAAGCGCTCCTTCCGCTTCCTTGGCGACCTGTACGCAATCCTCATGTACGCCGTGTTCTATATCCCCGTCGCGGTGATGATCGCGTTCTCGTTCAACGACGCGCAGCGCAACTACTACTGGCAGGGTTTTACGACCGATTGGTACGGCAAGCTGTTTTCCTTCGCCAATACGGACCTGTGGGATGCGCTGCTCTACTCGGTGATTATTGCGGTGCTCGCCACCATCATCAGCGTTACGATCGGCGTGCTCGGCGGCATCGGGCTCAAGAAGTTCCGCTTTGTGGGCAAGAAGTTCATCGACATGATGATCTACGTGCCCATCATCGTGCCGGAGATCGTGCTCGCGGTGGCGATGCTGATCATCTTTATGACCATCGGCGTCAAGCTCGGCATGGGCACGATACTCATCGGCCACTGCACCTTCTGCATTCCCTACGCCGTGGTGACGATCAAGGGCCGCATCAGCGGCGACAACGAGACGCTGCAGGAGGCCTCGATGGACCTCGGCGCGAACCGCTTCCAGACCTTCTGGAAGGTGACGGTGCCGAGCATTATGCCCGGCATCATGTCGGCGGCCTTCCTCTCGTTCACGCTGTCCATCGACGACGTGGTTATGTCCAACATGCTTGCGGGCGCACGGCAGTCCACGCTGCCGGTGCTCATACTTTCCCTCAACCGCACGGGCATCACGCCCGATGCAAACGCCTTAACGACCGTCATGATCGTGGCGCTGGTGCTGGGTATGCTCGCGGTCAACGGTCTCCAGCGGCACCGGCGAAAAAAGGAGGCCAGGCTCGCGGCCGAGGCCGAGAAAGCGATCTCAACTGCCGGGGGCAGATGATAATAAGCGCACCAAAGGAAAAGAAGGAGGAAATGAAATGAAAAAGGTACTGATACTGGTGGTCGTGCTGGCCATGCTGCTGACCATGCTCGCCTGTGGCGGCAAACCCGCCGCGGACCAGGCAAGCACGGAGCTCAACATCTTCATGTGGGGCGATTACATCTCCGAAAAGCTGATCGCGGACTTTGAGGCGGCCAACAATTGCAAGGTCAACCTCAGCTACATGTCCGACAATGCCGATTCCATTACAAAGCTCACCGCGGGCGCCGGTCAGGACTATGACCTGATCATGACCTGTGACGCGTACATGGAGTCCCTGATCGCGGGCGACTATCTCGAAAAGCTCGATCCTGCGCAGATTCCCAACGCCGTGGCGAATATCAACGGCGCCTACTGGAGCGGCGACAACCGCGACTACTGCGTCCCCTACCTGATGAACTATATCTACATCGTATATGACAAGGAGACCTGCCCGATCGAGATCACCTGCTATAACGATCTCATCAAGCCCGAGATGGCCGGCCAGATCGGTTCCATCGACGGCGCGCGCAACCTCTTCCCGATGGCGCTGATCGCGCTCGGCTACGACCCCAACTCCACCGTCGAGTCCGAGATCGCCGAGGCCTATGAGTGGCTCGTCAAGTACAACGCAAACGTCGTTGCCTACGGCGCGACGCAGGAGAACATCGTCAACGGCACCGTGTCCTGCATGCTCACCTATGACGGCAACGCATCCTGGGCCATGAGCCAGCTTGGCGAGAACAATACGCTCACCATCGCGCCGTTTACCGCCGATCCCGTGCAGCTCGGCTTCGACCTGTACGTTATCCCCAAGGGAGCAACGCATATGGACCTTGCGTATAAGTTCCTCGATTACATCTGCGTGCCCGAGGTCATGGCCGAGAACCTCGTGGAGTTCCCGTACTCCTGCCCCAATGACGCCGCCGTGGCTGCCGCGAGCGACGCCTACCGCAACGACCCGGCCTTCGACTTCGATTACAAGACCAACATCTTCTTCCAGGAGGATGTCGGCGACGCGCTGACCATCTACGACAAGTACTATCAGATGCTCAAGGTCGGCGAATAACATTCCTTTGTAAGCGGCGCGGCCGCTAAAAGACCGTATGCGGCCGGAGCCCCCTCTCCGGCCGCATACAAAAACGGGAACGAGGTTCTTATGCTGAAGTTTGATGAAGAAAAATTTCTGGACAATCTAAGCGGTATGCTCGCGCTTCGCGGGCGCATTGAGCGCATCGTGGACGCCGCCGCCAAGGCGGGCGTGACCAACATCTGCTGGCTCGGCATCGGCGGCACCTGGGCAAGCTGCTTGCAGGCCGTTGTGCATATGAAGGAGCGCAGCGCGCTCGAGGTGTTCGCCCTGAACGCCGCGGAATACATGGCTACCGGCGATAAGCGCGTCGGGCCCGGCACGTTCACGGTGATTTCCTCCGTGACCGGCACGACGGCGGAGATGGTGGAGGCCGTGAAGAAGGCGCGTTCCACGGGCGCGCAGGTGCTTGGCTTTATCGACAAGGAGGACGCGGAGCTCGTGTCCGACGTCGATTTTTGCATCAGCTACCCCCATAACGAGCAGCTCAAATTCTTTATGACCGCCGACCGCTTTATGTTTGACGCCGGCGAATTTGAGGATTATGCGGAATATTACGCCCAGCTTGACGCGCATCTGCCGCGGCTGCTGGCCGATATAGAAAAACAGGCCGACGGTTTCGGCGCGCGCTTTGCGGAAAAACACCTCCACGACAGCCTGCACTATTTCGTGGGCGCGGGTACGCTCTACGGCGCGACCTATTCCTACGCCATGTGCTATTGGGAGGAGATGCATTGGATGCGCACAAAGTCCATCCATGCTTCGGAGTTTTTTCATGGCATGCTGGAGATCGTGGATAAGGATACGCCGGTGACCGTGTTTGTGGGCGAGGATTCCCAGCGTGAGCTGGGCCTTCGGGTAGCGCGGTTCCTGCCCAAGGTCTGCGAGAATTTTACGGTCATCGACACGCGCGATTACGCGCTGCCGGGCATCGATGAAAAATACCGCGGAGACCTCTGCCATCTAATCATGCACGCCGTTACGAACCGCATCGACGCGCATATCGAGGCCCTGTCCGGCCACGACATGACTCTCCGGCGCTACTACCGGAAGCTGGAATACTGAGCGCGTCATGGAATACGGGCTGTTTACCTCGGGCTATCAGCGCGTCGGGCTCGAACGGGCCTTTTCGGACGCGGCGGCCTTCGGCTATGACTTTATCGAGCTCTGGGGCGGGCGGCCCCACGCCTATGCGCCGGATCTGCTTTCCGGCGGGCTTGCGGAACTGCGGCGGCTGATGGAAAGATATGCCATGCCCGTGCGCGTCTATACGCCCGAGCATAACGCCTATCCGTACAACTATATGCTGGGCAGCGACACGCAGTGGGCGGATTGTGTGAGCTATCTTTCCGATGCAATTCGCGCGGGCGCGTCCCTCGGCGCCGAATACACGCTCATATCCGTCGGCCATGGCGGCGGCGCGCCCTATCCCGCGCGTTGGCAGAGGCTCCTTAAGACGCTGCACGCGCTTTCAAGGGCGGCGGAGGACGCCGGGCATAAGCTGCTTTTAGAGACGCTCACGCCCTATGAATCCAACACCTGCACGACGCTTTCTGAGCTCATGCTGGCGCTGCGCGAGATCGAATCGCCCTGCCTTTTCGGCATGTGCGATCTGGTCGCGCCGTTTACGCAGAACGAGGACCCCGCGGATTACGTGCGAAAGCTCGGGAATAACATGCGGCATCTGCATCTCGTCGATTCCGACGGCGTGAGCGATACGCACCTTATCCCGGGCGACGGTGCGATGCCGCTTGCTTCCATCTTGCGCGATATGCGCGCGGCGGGTTATGATGGAACCGCAACGATCGAGCTGGTGACGAACTATATCGACAGGCCCTCCGAGGCCGCCTTACTGGCGCTCTCGCGGGCGAAAGAGCTGCTATGAGTAGGATTGCCTGTGTCGGCGATAACTGCATCGATTTTTATGAACAGACGGGCGGTGCCTTCCCCGGCGGGAACCCCGTAAACGTCGCTGTCTACACCTGCCGCCTGGGCGGCGAGGCCTCCTATACCGGCGCGGTCGGTACGGATGCATACGGCGCGTTTCTGGTGGATGCGCTGCGCCAAAAGGGTGTGGATGTGAGCCATGTGCAGGTGCGCGAGGGAAAGACCGCGCTCACGCAGGTCAGCATGGAAAACGGCGACCGCGTCCTCGGCGATTACGATGAGGGCGTGATGGCGGATTTTTCGCTTTCAAACGAGGATATCGACTTTTTGTGTACGCACGAGCTCGTGATATCGGGCCTGTGGGGCCGGGCGGAAAATGATTTTGCCGCCATTTCGCGGCGGGGCGTGCTGACTGCTTTCGACTGTGCGGACAGGCCCGAGGACGCCGCCGCGCGAGCGGCGCTGCCACACACGGATATCGCGTTTTTTTCCGACGACAGACCGGATGAAGCGGCGCTCAAGCAGCGCATACGCGCTATCTTTGCCATGGGCCCGCGCCTCGTCGTCGCGACGCGGGGCGCCGCAGGGAGCCTCGCTTTCGACGGCGAGTGGTTTTATTCCTTCGGTATCATCCCCTGCACAGTCGTCGATACCATGGGCGCCGGCGACAGCTATATCGCAGGATTTTTACAGGCATATCTGAACAAGCAAAGCGTTCCCGCCTGTATGGAGGCCGGCGCGCGCGCGAGCGTCGAAACGCTCGGCTATTTCGGCGCGTGGTGACTGTATTACCGGCTGCCGGTGCGTCTGCCTTTTCGTCCCGGCATTTCCCTCAAATGATGAACGGCTTTTAAGATATACTTTTTGAAAACACTTATTGTATGGATTGATCTGCCCCCGAATTCTAGGCCGGAAACTTTGTTAGTAAGCAGTGGTTCTAAGCAGCAATGGGGACAATCGTTTGAGGGGCGGGCGGCCGCCCGCCCCTCAAACCGTGGTTCCAATCGCTGCCTAGAATTCCG
>ERZ795053.8029-NODE-8029-length-10020-cov-4.577622_pt1 | contig 10020 bp, 12 predicted proteins | sample MGYA00375137_ERZ795053 | MGnify/ENA primary metagenome ERZ795053 (study PRJEB30182, sample SAMN05720284) | activated sludge metagenome | isolation source: Anaerobic digester | place: Hong Kong | collected 2014-12-17 ... | reverse complement strand
GTTCGCGGCGGCTCGTGGGGCAACTACCGTCACGGCGCGCGCGCGGCCTTCCGCGACTACGGCCATCCAGCTGGCCGCGGCAACGTCGGCGGTTTCCGGTTGGTGGTGCGTCGTCCCCCATCTCAAAATGACCACTGATCACTGTTCTTGGCGGGCGAGCGGCAGCGGAGTCCCGCCTCGCGCGCAGCGCGATCGCCGCAAAAATCGCCATTTCCTTTGTCGGCAAACCGGCGTTTTTGCGCTAAGATAGCCGGCAGGTGCGGGTTTCCGCGCCTGGGGCAACCTGGCGACCGGCGTGTCGTTCGCGGCGGCTCGTGGAACAACAACCGTAACAACGCGCGCGCGGCCTACCGCAACAACAACCATCCAACTGAACGCAACAACGAAAACGGTTTCCGGTTGGTGGTGCGTCGTCCCACACCTCGTACCTTCCTTCCTGAAGGATTCGTCCCTCTTCCATAAGGGTTCCCGAACTCTCCGGTTTAGCTACCGGCTGCTGGCTCAGGAACCGGGCGGCTGTCCCGCCACAGGCTGCCGCTTCCAGTCAATGCCTGCCGACCACGGTTTGCAGGACGCGGCCAGGGAAGGTTATGAGATGGCGCAGGTCTGTCCCGTCTGTTCAGGCCATGGCAGTACCGGGGCGCTGCCGCTGACAGGCAGATATAAAAGTTTGAGTGCGGCCTGGATTCGCTCCCGCCGCACTCGCCCCAACCCGCTGTTGGTGGCTTGTGGCTCTGTCACGTCTCCGTTTGTTTGATCCAGCCGCCCAGCAAGCGCCCAATCTCTGCTACCATACGGCTAGCGTGTTCGTATTGCCCTACTGTGAGCCAGCGCCACTGATGAGTCAGGCGCAAATAGAGCCGGACTTTGTTCAGACAAACGTCAGCCTGCCGCAGGTGGCGCAGGCGAACTTTACCGGCAGCCCCCTGCGCTTCCAGCAGCGCTTCCTGGAAATCCAGCGCCGCGCCCATCAACCGTCCGGTGACTGTGCTGCGGTAAACTTTGGGAAACCGTTCCGCTTTGGGTAGCAGCCAGTGGAGCAAATCATACGTGCGGGTAAAAATGACCATTTCCGACGACATCTTATTTCCTCGCCTCCTTGCCTGGGAGAATTTGCTGGAAGCATACCGCAAAGCGGCCCGCAGGAAACGAGGGCGGCTGGCCGCTGCCCAGTTTGAATTTCAAATCGCCGATAACCTGCTGGCCCTGCAAGCCGAACTAACAGACGGGACGTACCACCCGGGCGCCTATCGCCACTTCACCATTCAAGAACCAAAACGGCGCAAAATCAGCGCGGCGCCCTTCGGGGATCGGGTCGTTCATCATGCCTTGTGTAATGTCATCGAACCGCTTTTTGAAGCGCGGTTCCATCCCCACAGCTACGCCAATCGGGTGGGCAAAGGTACGCATCGCGCCGTTGATCAGTTACAGGCTTGCGCGCAGCAATATCGCTATGTGCTGCGCCTGGATGTGGTGCGTCATTTCCCGTCGTTGGACCATCAAATTCTCAAAGAGGAACTGTTCCGAGTCGTCAAAGATGAACAGGTACGCGAACTGATTGCGGTAATTCTAGCCAGCGGTGAAGGCGTACTGGCAGACGAGTATGAGATGACCTACTTCCCCGGCGATTCCCTCCTGGATACCCTGCGCCCGCGCGGGCTGCCAATTGGGAACCTCACCAGCCAGTTTTGGAGCAACTGCTACCTCAACGTGTTCGACTGGTTTGTCACCCGCCAGCTGGGCTGCCGGGCGTTTTTGCGCTACGTGGATGACATCGCCCTGTTTGCCGACAGCAAGTCACAGCTGCGTCAGTGGCGCAGCAGAATCGTGGCTTTCCTCGCCGGCCTACGTCTAACAATCCATCAAGAGGCGGCACAGGTCACTTCCGTGGCAATGGGGATCCCCTGGTTAGGCTTTGTGGTATATCCCACTCACCGCAAGCTCAAGCGGCGGAATGGGGTGCAGTTTCGCCGCCGGCTGACCCACGCTATCACTCTTTACCGCCAGGGCGCGATTTCCTTCGCTGAACTGGATGCCAGCGTCCAGGGCTGGATCAACCATGTGCACTACGGCGATACGTGGAGGCTGCGGACCAGTCTGTTTGCCGGTCACCCTGTTTAATCAAAGCAGCCTCGTTTGTTCCTGCACATGATGCTTTCGCGTGGCCTGCACCCAGCCTTTTTTGCTATTTAAGCCGCAAAAGTGCGACATTTTTCTCTCGGTTTTTGGAGAAACGTTTGCTTAGAAAGGCGTACAGCTCAGGTTACAACAATACTATACGCAATCTATTTGTCGTTTTTAGGGACGGCCACAACTACCTCACCCAACGCTGCGGTAGGGGAGGCGGCCCCCGTTTTTAGTCGCAGGCGATCCTGCAACACATCAAACGCCTGCCGGTGTCTGACCCTGGCTCGCCGATAGGCTTTTAAAGCGCGTTGGGTGTGCTGCGTGCGCAGCATGCACTCCGCGCGCGACAGACTGCTTTGCAGCCGGCGCGTGTGCGGCGACTGGGAAAAGACGTGAACCCACTCGCCGCAGTCCGGGCACAGCAGCCCGATCTCGCTAATGTCTTTCTCGCCATCGATGACGGCCGGCCGCGTGTGAAAAAAATGCTTCTACCGTGTGTGCCCCACCACAAGCCCGGCACGTAACGCTTTGAATCCTTTCGCTTTCCATCATCCGACCTCAGTGGCCACCGGTAACGGCCGTTCCTCAAGCACTAACCACCTGCCAAACACGTTCGTCTTGTAAATGGCATCTCGGAGTAACAGCACGTAGCACCATTTGTCCGTCTGCTCGCCATCGTCAAACGTCACCGACAGTTCACCGCCGACCACTACAGTGATCGTCGCGGCAGGATAAAGTTTCCTAAAGGCTTCCTGGCACAACTGGCTAAATCGTTCAGCCGAAGCCGGCTCGTCCACGCCCGGCAGCCTATCGCCATAGTAATTTGGTTGGAGCAGCTCCTCCCCAACCTCAATCGCCACGATCTGTCTCATCCCCATCGTCGTACACTCTCCCCAATATTCCCCATAAGCTCGTCTCTTCATCATAATAAAGAGGCACCCCGCTCTGAGAAATGTTGCGCAGTAAATCATAAACGCTAAAACGGCCGCTGTAACCCAGCGCCTGCGTCAGTTCGTCAGAACGCATCGGTCTTTTCATCAGCAGCCATACCGCCCGGCCGGCTCGTCCCTGCGGTGACAGCGGCGGCCGCCGCAGCCGCACTCTGGCAATGTATTCAAATATGGGTCCGGGCAAATCTGTGCTCATGCTACTCGCTGCTTACCGACCACGTGCCGGACTGCTCATCAAAATGTATGGGCACACCGTGGGCCAGGTTCTCCAGCAGACAGGAAAGTCCGTACTGGGGCGACTTATAGCCCAGGACCTCCCGTAGTTCATTAGGCCGCATGGGGCCAGATGTCATGAGCAGGTAAACCGCTTTACCGGCGCGGCCCTGCGGTGTTAGCTCTTCCATCTACGCTCCTGGCACAACCTGCTGGTAACGGCCGTCTGACCAGTGCACCCACACACCCGGCTCTGCGCATATCCAGGGCCAGATGATCTTTTCCATGTTGCCCCGGCGCAGCATGGCGGGCACGTCGTCGTCAGGCCTGGCAATCACTTCTGTCTCCGGGTCGAAAAAGCGGCTCTCCCACTGCTGGATGTCTATCCTCAGGGTCATGGTTCGGTGAGCTTCACTGCCAGGCAGCGCCTGCGGAAAGGTGTTAACAAAATCGTGATAGTGGTGGGGGCAGTCAACAAACCAGATTTCCGTGACATACGGCGAGCGATTTCGCAGCTGCCTGACAGTCTCCCAAAACGCTTCGATGGTCATCCCACCGTCCCCCTCTGGCCCAACCGCCACCGTATAACCGGCGTCATCCCCAGATTGCCCACTCCACACGGCCGTCAGCAGCCCGCGCGCGTGGGCCTTAATCTCCATGCCGGCCGCTTGCTGCAGCGCATCAAGCACTGGTTCATTTACCAGCGATACCCGTTTCAACCAGTTCCCTGCATTCATCTCATCTCCTGTCTTCCTATACTTATAAACCAAACTGGTCGCGGCGAATCACTTGCGGCGTCGAAGTTATTTGTAATGGGGGGTGTTTCGCTGCGGCCAGACAATACGCTTCCGCGTGGGCATAGTGGTCGGGGGCGTCTTCAATGTAAATGGCGACCTCTTTCCCTACCCGCTTTTCTAGCTTCCGCACCGGCGCCTTCAGGTGTTCGTAGTAATCGGCTACGCTTTTGATGTGCGCCGGCAGTTCATTAGTCTTGCCATCGTAAAAGCCGGCGTACATTTCATCGAGGATACGGGTCCGGTCAATATTCACGACGCCCTCTTTCCGGTTCCAATTTACCGGCTGTTCCGCCTTCTCGTCGCTGTTGTAAAAGGCCAGCCAGCCCACGCCATCCGGGAAGGCGGCCTGTAACTCGCGTGACTTGCGCGTTTCGGGCAGCCCGTCAATGACGAAGAAGCTAACGCCATACTCGCGCAGCTTGTGAGCCGCCTCGTGGAAGGTATACACCTCCCCGGCCCACAGCTGGCGGCGCGCGCCGTTACCATCCAGTGGGGCACGAATGACGATGTGCAGCATCTTGCCTACGTCAATGCCGGCATACGGCCGTGTGCCGGGGATGGGGCCATGCCCATAGTCCCGCTTCAACTTGTCGATGTGCTCATCAAGCAGCCGCCCGCCGCGCGGTGTGTAAGGCAGGCCCAGATCCTGGTTGAAAGCCTCCTTACGTTTCGTCTCGTCTACCGTCTGCAGATTACGCACGACGTCAATAAGCGCGGTGTGGCCGGCCATGAGTTTTGTCGGGTGAAAGCCGGCCACCGACCGGCCCGGATGCCGCGCCACCCAAACGCCCTGCGCCAGGCGGTTCAGCTCCCGGCCGCACTTGTTGCAGGCCACGTATGCCCGTCCCTGATTCATGCCGTGCCAGGCTACCGGCCGTTCCAGCTCGTCCCATTCCGTGACCACGTGGCCGATAAGCAGCATTTGCCACTGGCCACAGTGGGGGCAGGGGACAAACCATTCCCGTTGGTCGCTGTCCAGCCAGGCGGCGTGAATCCCTACGCCGTGATAGGTGGGGGTAGAGGCCTGCCGCACCTCTTTAATCGGGCTGTGGCCGAGCCGCTTGCGCGCGATGGGCATGGCCCGGGGATCCATTTCATCTATTTCGTCGCCGATGAGCACGTCCACGGGGATGGACTTCAGTTGGCGGGCGTTACCGGCATTGTCCACCGTGCCGCCGCGCAGATAGAAGAAGTTGTTGCGAATGCGCTTCAGGGTGATCTTGTCAGCGCCGCGCAGCTCTTTGCCTGCGCCGATCACCAGGCTGTTCAGGTATTCAGAGGCCTCCAGCGCCGGGCCGAAACGAGAGCGGCTAAAGTCGCTGACGTCGTCGTTGGTGGGCATCAGGTAGAGGACGTCGGCGCCGCGCTGGTCGTTGGCATGTACGCCATGCGAGAGCAGGTACTCGCTGATACCGATCTGTCCGGCTTTCATATGAACGGTTTCCTGGCTGGTATCCCGGTAAATGTCCACCAGATAGAGGTGGTCCGGCAAGGAGAATCTCGCCCCGGGTTTGAGCTCCCGACGATGAGTGACCGCCCAGGTCAGCAGGTCCAGCGTTTCGTCCGGTTTCCGATGGCGCGTACGCGGGCGGGGGGCGCGGCGGCGCGCCTTATCGGTCAGGACACCAACCAGCTGCTGTTGGGCTTCCGCCTTCAGCACTGTTGCCGGATCAAGCATGATGTACACACACCCGCACATAGAACGGCCGTCTGCAATGGGGGTCGAAGTGTTCGGCTGCGGCCAGCGCCTCTAAAAGGCGGGTTTCCGGGCGCAGGCCGCTGTCACGGGTGGCGTGCAGCGAACCCAGCGCATAAAGTTCGCCTGAGCCTATGGCGGCATAAGGGCAGCGCTCTAGGACAGAATAATCGCTTTGAACGATGAACAGCCGGCCGGCAAACGCCGCCATGAGGGTGAATTCTCCCCACTGCTCACCGTTTGTTTCTCCCCCGGCACCCTTGTCACGCAGGGCAAGGCGCAGCGCCTCAGCCATCTCCAGCATGAACAGGTAGGCGTCGACTTTGCGCCCTGCTTTGGGCAGTGACAAGCATTCCGCGATTTGGGCGATACGGACACTGCCCGATAAACCCATCAGCAGCGGCCGTTTCCCGACACGCCGACAAAACAACTTGGGGCGCTGCAGAACAAACGCCTGGACGTCATCACTCGCCAGGCTGTCACTCCCCATCCAGACCTGCGTGCCCTCGACAACGCCGATAACAATAGTCATCCGGCCTCCTCTGACCGCTCTACCTCCTCGAAGATGCCCTCGATGGTTACCGGCTGCCCGGCCACACCGGCGGCAAGCAGCAGGTTCTGTATCAACACGTCCACCTCATCCTCCTCCATTGCGGAAACATCCGGCACACTGTTAAGGTAATGGTTCACGTCCACGTTGCCGCCTATCTGATGGTTGACCGTGATTGGCCCGGCCAGGTTGAACAGGTCAACCTCATCCTTTAGCAGATCCCGAACCAGCTTGAGGTCTTTTTCCGCCCACGCTGCCCGCTTTAACTCTTGCAGTTCGGCATTCACCCGGGCTTTCATGGCCGTCAGGTCGGCCATAGCCGCCTGTTGCCACTTCTCTTCCAGCTCCTGCAGATCGCTGTTGACCGTCGCCAGACTCCAGGGCTTGCCGGTGACGGGGTTGACAATGCGCTGCTTCTCCAGCGCCCGTACAATTTCGCGCTGGGTTAGACCGCGTAAATTCAACTGCTCAACTTTCTGCTGCCGGGCTGCTTTCAGAGCCTTCGTGGAGATTTTGGGCACTGGCTAGCTTTTCCCCCCGAAACCGGACTGCCGCCGCTTCACCTTCACGACAATCCGCACCACGTTTTTGCCCGTTTTGAAATCCACCCACTGCCCCCACCGCTCTTTTAGCACGTTCATTTCACGCTGGCTGCGCTCAATGCTGCGCATGTGGGCGTTCCCGCCTTTGTGCTGGAACATAGCGTGGTGGATGAAGCTGAAACGGGAATCGATGAAAATAATACGGTGCTCCAGCATGGCCCGAAGGCAAAAATCGATGTCCGCACGCATACGCAGCGTGACGTCATACTCAATCTCACGGCCGTATACGCCGATCACCGAACCCACCCAGCCCGACAGGCTGATCGGGTCAGTGGGGCGGTACTTGCGCACGTCACCAGACGTTTGCGAAAAACCGAAGATGGGCGCGCCTATCTCGCCGGCGATGTAGGCCGCGTTTTCGACTACCTGGGCAATGGCTGCGGGATCTTTGATCACCCGGCTGGCCGTCTCAAACCCGGCCACCACCTTCAGATAGCGCACGTCGTCGTCTACGAAGAGCACGGCCGTGTGGGGCAGTGTGTCCAGCACCCACTGGCGAATAGGGGCGATGCCGCCTTCCAGGTGGTGGGCCATGACCTCGATGCTGTCTGGCAGAGCCTGGCGGTAAGCCCCATATTCCGGTTCGTGGACAACCACCAAGGCGCCGGGGAACAACTTGACGGCGTGTTTGCACTCTTCGATACGGCCGCGACTGGGGATAACGACGCGCAGGTCTACGTTACTCATGGCTGGCCACCCCGCCTTTGGCCTGCGCCAGCTTGTCCATAAGCTGGCCGCCATCAACGACACGGCATAACCCCACCTTGCGCGTTTTCTTGGAGACGGTGAAGCCCTTTTTCACCAACCCAAACTCTTCCATCAGGTCCAGCGCCCTGGACCAGTCCAGCGTGGAGCGGAAGATCACGGGGTTCTTTGCATTTCCCCCGCCAAAACGCAACCTGGGAGTCGATACATTGATATTATCAGAAAAAATAGCCCTACCATCCTGAATCTTAGTCGAAGAAAGGCAGATGTTTAGAGGATAACTCCTCGACTAGCGCCTGTAGATCAACAGGTTCAGCCATTGTGTTAAATTCATAACGACCATAGAAATTGACGTGTTGCCATGCAATTGGTGAAATATGACTCAACTGCTCTTTTATATTTGGATCGCCCAGACTTTCTTGACTGGCTAGATAAGCAGACAGGATAGAAGCATTGTAGTAAAGGATGGCATTCGTCAGCAAGCGACTACACTCATTCCAAATATGTTGCTCGTGTTCTGTCCTGAAACGCAATTTGCCAAAATTAGCGAAGGAAACAGCGCGTTTCATTTGATGGTATCCTTCACCACGATTCAGCGCCTGGACCACATTCCGCCGTAAGGCCAGAGAATCAATAAAATTGAGCAGGTAGAGACTGTGAAAGATATTGTCATATTCCCACAATGCCTTTTTCGTGCGGTTTTGTCGAGCATAGGCACTCAACTTGCTGACAATAATGTGTTGAGTGGTTGTTTTCAGGTCCATGGAAAGGAAAATGCGCTGCATCTGCCCCCATTCTGGGACAATCAATTTTTTCTGAATTTTACGAATTGGCTTTATCAGCAAATCCCCATATTGTTTAGGATGTTGAAACCCATAGAGAGAGGTGCGAACTTTGTTATAAAAATCCTTGTAGCGTGGGGCAAACTGATAGCCAAACACATGAAGCAAAGCGAAATTCACCTGGTTTGTGCCATGGGTATCCGTAGAATGAATCGTTGGCTGGATGTTGGTCTGATTATTGTACAGAAGGTCGAACACATAATGGCTTTCATGTTCATTGGCACCGATGATACGAGCGTTGACAGGAATATGATTGGCCACCAGCGTGTAAGATACCACGCCTTTTTGCAAGCCGAAATATTTTGGTGAATGCCGAGCATTTAAAGTATGCAACCGGGTTTCAAATTTTTGTCCGTCACTGCTGGAATGAATGGTGTCATCAATATGGTAGAGAGAAAAGATGGGTAGCTCTGCCAGGGCGTTAACAATCATATCATTGGCGGTTTTCAGGGTTTCCAGGCGAATGAAATTGTGAGAGGTACTACTCAATGCATGATAAGAAAGGTCAGAAATTTCGCTCATCCTGCCCAACCCCCAATTTGTCCCCCACGCTACCAAACAGGCAAGGAGGGTTTGAAAATCAGCTTCCCGACTGGCATACCGATGTAAAATATGCTCAAAAGCATCCGCAAAACGGGTGCGAAGATGGGCAAAATGAAGTATCGTTTGGATATTGGTCAGTGGTAAAAAATCAAAGAATGCGTGGTTGATCGGCTCTTTAGGCGTGCCGTAGGAAAGTGACCAACTTCTTTTCTTCCCTTGCTCTTTAATAGTCACATAATCATTCTCCCCTTTCTGGATACGGTCATTGACCCTGACTAACAGCTCTTCCAATTCTGTTTCCAACGATTGGAGATGGATTTCAATCGGCAACTTCAAAATTGATAAGGAAGAGTTGGCAATTAAGGCATCTTTCTGCTGCCATTGCTCATCAGACAGTAAATCATCTTCCAAACTACGAAAGCGAATGCTTTGCCGGCAAAAAATGTCACCAGCCTCCAGCTGGTTGCGAAGAAGACGGAAAACCAGGAACTCATACCGATCATGTAGGAGTGTTTTTTCACCATTGGCATCCTTGTCGTACAAATAGCGGTGCATCGTTTCAGGGATAAATGTCGTCGGTATCTTTTTCAACGGAAAATGCCAGAGAGCTTTTTTTGCTTCATATGCTTCACGTAAAAAAGTGACCGCCTCCAGCAAGGCGTCATTCGGTGTGGAAGAAGCAAAAGATACATTTTGCAAGATCAAGCGTAAGCGCCCCTTGAATTCCATCACTTTGCCATCAATGTAGTCCCAACGAAGTTGGCGTTCATCAAGCATGGCATCATTCATGATTTGGTTAACGACACGATTTAACTTGGACCGATCCAATAAGGTGAATGCTCTGGATTGCACCTGCCTAAATGGTGTGTCCGGAGCAATCGTATCATCGACAAACAGCCCTAAAACGCGACCCGCTTGCGGTAAATGACGATGGTAGTCGAGACGATATTGGGAAATACGTGCATATTCCGGTGAAAACGATCACGTTTTCCGGG
>ERZ795053.8028-NODE-8028-length-10020-cov-6.381736_pt1 | contig 10020 bp, 8 predicted proteins | sample MGYA00375137_ERZ795053 | MGnify/ENA primary metagenome ERZ795053 (study PRJEB30182, sample SAMN05720284) | activated sludge metagenome | isolation source: Anaerobic digester | place: Hong Kong | collected 2014-12-17 ... | reverse complement strand
GTCCACTTCGTCGGAAAATGCTTTATAGACGTTCGGGCGTCGCGCTCCTCGCGCGGCGTCTTTTCGTTTTGCTATCCGCTTTTCTCAGGTTGACCGGTTTGCCGCGCTACAAAATCTTGATCGAATATGATGGGACTGCGTTCGTCGGCTGGCAGCGGCAGGCTGCGGGCATCTCGATCCAGGGTGCCATCGAGACGGCCTTGCACGCATTTTGTGGCGAACATGTTTCATTGCGCGCGGCAGGTCGTACCGATGCCGGTGTGCATGCGCTGGGGCAGGTCGCGCACTTCGATCTGGCGCAGCCGCGCGAGACATTCCGCATCCGCGAGGCGATCAACTATCATCTGAAGCCCGCCCCGATTGTCGTGCTCGATTGCATCGCCGTGGCGGACGATTTTGATGCGCGCTTCTCGGCGATCAAGCGTCATTACATCTACCGGATCTTGAACCGGCGGGCACGTCCGGCGCTTGCTCACAACAAGGTGTGGTGGGTCGCGGTGCCGCTCGATGCCGAGCGCATGGGGCAGGCTGCGCGCCATCTTGTCGGCAATCACGACTTCACGACGTTCCGGGCGGCGCAGTGTCAGGCCAAATCGCCGCAAAAGACACTCGACCGTCTCGATGTCGTGCGCGAGGGCGATGAGATCGTGATCCGTGCCTCGGCGCGCTCATTCCTGCATCACCAGGTGCGCTCGATGGTTGGTACGTTGAAGCACGTGGGAGACGGGCGTTGGCAGGTGGATGATGTGCGCCGCGCCCTTGCCGCGCGCGATCGATCTGCTTGCGGCGTCGTTGCTCCGGCCTCGGGGCTCTATCTGGTTGGTGTCGATTATCCTTAGCCCGCCGATCCGCGACTGGTTGTTCGTTATCATCGCAATGAAACGAAGTAAGGCGCGCCAACACATCGGGCTTTTGCCATTGTTTTGCCGTTCGCTTGTGGAGCCTATGCAACCGGGAGGGTGGTACACGTCACGGACACTATGGGGGTGAGCCATGGCAGATCGACCACACGCCGCAGGGGTGGACTTTTCGCAATTTGATTTTGGCGAGGATCGCGCATTCGTCTGGCGTGGCCAAGAGGCTGCGTCTGGTAGCACTGAATTCCGTCTCGATTATCCCGGAGATCCAATCCATATGCCGCGGGCGCGTGGCAGCTCGATGGGTCGTGCGCTCCTTGCCAGTCTGGCGCTGTGCGCAGCTGGATGGGGAGCGGTGCAGACGGAGGCGATCTGGTGGCCGTTGGTGTCGGATGAGATCGGTGCGGTGATGGCAGCGGTGGAGCGCGCCTCATCGGGTGATGGGCGCCATGACAACGATCCCGAGCAGACGACGGCCAATGTGAATCCGGCGACCACCAACCCGGTGCTGCCGCCAGAACCGATCACCACTCGCGATCTTGCCGATGCGCCGCGTGTCGAGGCTGGTGTTGCGGTTGCGGGAGCTTCTCAAGCAGCAGATACCAAGTCACCCACTGTCGCCAATGCGGCTGCAGGCGGTCCCGAGGCTGAGAGCGCTGCGCCCGCTGCCCGCGTCGAAGGAGCAGAGGTTATGAATGCGTCCACACCAAATGATGCACAGGACCAGTCCGGTGGGATGAGCAGCGCCTGCCGCGACCCAGGCAGAGGTGATACCATTGCCGCCACCCAAGATTGATCCTGCCAATCCCTTTCAAAAGCGCGCCCTGGCCGTGGGGCTGCATCCGGAGTTATCGCGCGTTTTGCTGTCGCGGTTGTCCGATGCCGACTATCGCAATGCTGGGATTGCAATCGGCAAGGCCGTGGCCGAGGCAGCCGATGATGACAACTTCGTCTGGCCCCGCCAGCGCCAGCCCAAGCTGGCACTCTTTCAGGTACATTTCGTCGCCGGGGCCGCGCCCGATTGCCGTCGCTATGTCGTGGTCGTCACCAAGGATGGCTGGTCGACAACGGCGCAACCGATGGAGCGTTGTGGGATCAAGCGGGTAAGCCGTAGATCTTCATGACGTCACGGAATTTGGCATGCGCGGCGCGATAGTGGTGAAACAGCCAATTTAATGCTCGACGCTTTTTAAAATGTGTCTTCTAAAAACGCGCCCGATCCTCTTCGTCCAATGATGGACGGCGCGGGCGTGGCCCCTTGTTGGTGCGCAAAAGAACCAGGATCAGCAACGTGGGCGGTAAGAGGAAGCCCCAGGCTGCCCAGAACGAGACGTCGCGATTCTTGGCTCCGGCCAGGGTGGCGCCGGCGATGCCACACGCGACCATGAAGACTCCGGCAATAACGATGTAGGCGACGGCATCCACGTTGCGTTCCTTCCGATGGACCTGAGCGCCTTTTGATCCGATGGGCAGGGATTGGCGCTCTAGATTTTTGATTTATCGCATTTTCTTCGACGAACCGGTGACCACTTCGCCGGAAAATGCTCAAGCAGGCAGCCGCATAGCCAATCTTTATGCATCAGGAGTTGCCGCGAAACTATGGCCGAATAGGGCCCCTGTGAGAAAGGCGGGTTAAGGCCACAGGTTACAAGCCGGTTTCTCGTGTTCAGTCCATGAAATCCAGGCCCAAATCGAGAACCGGTGCGGAATGAGTCAGCGCCCCCACCGAAATGAGATCGACGCCGGTTTCGGCAATCTGGCGCACTGTTTCGAGATTGACGCCGCCCGAAGCCTCGGTCAGCGCTCGCCCGCCAACCAGGGTGACGGCCTTTTTCAAGGTATCGGGTGTCATGTTGTCGAGCAGCACCGCATCGATCTTATGGGTCATTGCGCTCTCAAGTTGCTCCAACGTGTCGACTTCGATCTCGATCTTGACCATGTGGCCGGAAAAGGCGCGTGCCGCGGCAATGGCCTTGTCGATGCCGCCAGCGGCGGCAATGTGGTTGTCCTTGATGAGCACGGCATCGAACAGGCCGACACGATGGTTCATGCCGCCGCCGCAGCGCACCGCGTATTTCTCGAAGGCGCGTAGCCCCGGCGTTGTCTTGCGCGTGTCGACGATCGTGGCGCGCGTGCCGGAGATGGCCTCGACATAGCGGCCGGTCAGCGTCGCGATGCCTGACATGCGGCCCATGAAGTTCAGCGCGACACGTTCTGCTGAAAGGATTGCGCGTGCATTACCCGCGATGTCCGCAATCACGTCCCCAGGTTCGGCGTTGGCGCCATCAGCGCGGCGAACATCGAATGCAATTGTGGGATCGAGTGCATGGAACGCGGCGCCGGCAACCGCTACGCCAGAAACAACGCCAGGTCGACGCGCGCGGATGCTGGCGCGCACGGTTGCGTCGCGCGGAATGGTTGCATTCGTGGTGAGGTCGCCGGCCAGGCCCAGATCCTCGGCCAGTGCTTCGGCAACGGCCTTGGCGACCAGCGGTCCATGCAGTGGAGCAAGTTCTGGCATCACACGCATGGGCCGCACGTCAATTCAGCCTGCGAAGAAAGCCACGTCTGGCATGATTGGGATGACTTGGAGGCGAGGATCTGTTCCTCCAGCGCCTCGACATCTGCAAGCGTCATGAAACTGCGGTGTGCTTGCGCGGGATCACTGTCGGGAAAGTCGCTGCGATAATGGCCGCCACGGCTTTCGGTGCGCGCCAGGGCGCTGGCGGTGACGAAACGGGCCGCAAGTGCCATGTTTGCCAGCTGGATGTCATCTTGCGCCGCGGTTTCGGCGATGTCGCGCAAGGCGAGAAGAGCCCGCGTCAAACCATTGCCCGAGCGCACGACACCGACATCCCTGCTCATGATGTTGCGAATTCTGGCGACCGCATCGTCGTGTGTCTTGTGGTCGGTGGGGGCGGCGTCCCCGGCAACGTTCCCGATGGGATAAAGGGATGCCTGGGTCACGCCGCTACCATCGTCGACGACGGCCGCAATATCCTCAGCCGCGCGGGCGGCGAAGACGACGGCCTCGAGCAGGGAGTTGGAGGCAAGCCGGTTGGCACCGTGAAGGCCGGTGGAAGACACCTCGCCAATCGCCCACAGGCCGGCAACCGAGCTGCGCCCGCGATCGTCGGTGGCGATGCCGCCCATATGGTAGTGCTCGGCGGGCGCCACGGGGATCGGTTCGCTGACGGGGTCAATTCCGGCCGTCTTGCAGTGCGCATAGACGGTGGGGAAGTGGTCGGGGAAGCTTGCGCCGATGGCCTCGCGGCAATCGAGGAAAACCCTGCGGCCGGCGGCGATTTCGGCGTTGACGGCGCGCGCCACGATGTCGCGTGGCGCAAGCTCGGCGCGCGGATCGACGTCACGCATGAAGCGTCGGCCCTCGGCGTCGATGAGAACGGCGCCTTCACCGCGCAGCGCTTCTGATGCCAGAGGTGCTGGCTCGATGCCGACGTCGAGTGCGGTCGGATGGAATTGAACGAATTCAGCGTCGGCGATGATGGCGCCAGCGCGGGCGGCAAAGGCCAGCGCTTGCCCGCGCGCATAACCGGGATTGGTGGTGATCCGGTACAAGGCGCCGATGCCGCCGGTGGCAACGACGACGGCGCGGGCCGGCAACAGCTCATAGGTGCCGTTGTCGCGGACGGCGCCGCGGATCAGGCGAACGCCTGTGACGATGCCGTTGGTGGTGATCAGGTCTTCCGCCTCGTAGCCTTCGAGGAGGCGGATCGAGACCGTCTTGCGCACCTGGGCGATCAGCGCCTGCATGATCGCGGCGCCTGCGCGGTCTCCGGCAACGCGGACGACGCGGTGCTTGGAATGGGCCGCTTCGCGCGAGAGGACGAAATGGCCCTTAAGGTCGCGGTCGAAGGGAACACCATAACGCAGCAGGTCGGCAATGCGGGCGGGCGCCTCGTTGGCGACGAGATCGGCAATCGCCGGGTCAACGGTGCCGGCGCCGGCGCGCATGGTATCGGCGGCGTGGTCCTCAGGCGTATCGCCTTCGCCAACGGCCGCGGCAATGCCGCCCTGCGCCCAAACACTCGATGCGCCTTCGCCCAGCGGTGCAGCCGCAACGACCGTTACGGGTAGCGGGGCGAGGCGCAGCGCCGTGAAAAGACCTGCAAGGCCTGCGCCGATGATGACGATATCTCCGGCATTATCGGGAGCTGCTGCGGCATGGAAGGTCGGGAGCGCTGCCAGTTTGTCGTCGGTCGCCATCGGATCCTCGCACGCTCTTTCCAAGAGAGCACTGGAGTAGCAGGTTAGCGGCCCTTGCTTTGCCAGAAGCGTGCAAGGGCCGGATTTTTCAGTTGGTCAGGTTGACCATCCGCTCGACTGCGCGACGGGCGCGCACGGCGACGTCAGGATCGACACTCACCTCGTGCTTCATGTCGCGCAGGCTCTCGTAGATCTTCTCGAGGCTGATGCGCTTCATGTGCGGGCACAGGTTGCACGGCCGGACGAACTCGACGTCAGGTGCCTCGGTGGCGACGTTCGAGGCCATCGAGCATTCGGTGACGAGCACGACTTTTTTCGGCCGCTTGGTTTTGACCCAGTCAATCATTGCTGCCGTCGAGCCAGTAAAATCGGATGCCTTGATGACGTCGGGCGGGCACTCGGGATGGGCGATAATCCTGGTTGCCGGATCGGCCGCGCGAAAGGCTTCGAGTTCCTCGGCGGTGAAGCGCTCGTGAACCTCGCAATGGCCCTTCCAGGCGATGATCTCGACCTTGGTTTTTGTCTGTACGTACTTGGCCAGATATTCATCGGGGATCAGCAGCACGCGCGGCGTGCCGAGGCTTTCGACGACCTTGACGGCATTCGACGACGTGCAGGTGATGTCGCACTCGGCCTTCACGGCGGCCGAAGTGTTGACATAGGTGACGATCGGCACGCCCGGATAGGCGTCGCGCAGCATGCGCACGTCCTCGGCGGTGATCGATTCGGCCAGCGAGCAGCCAGCCTCCATGTCCGGAATGAGCACCGTCTTGTCGGGTGAGAGCAGCTTTGAGGTTTCGGCCATGAAGTGCACGCCCGCCTGCACGATGACGTCCGCTTTTGTGCGCGCCGCCTCCTTGGCGAGCTGCAGGCTGTCGCCGCGGAAATCGCCAACACAATGGAAGATTTCAGGCGTCATGTAGTTGTGCGCGAGGATAACGGCGTTGCGCTCGGCCTTGAGGTCATTGATTGCCTTGATCAGCGGCGCATAGTGCGGCCACTCCATCGGTGTGACGATGTGTTTCACGCGCGCATAAAGCGGTTCCATTTCAGCGGCCAGCTGAGGTGTCCACACCGGCAGCGCTGACCGCGTTGCGGAAATTTCGCTCGACGGCTGTTTCGCCGTTGTGGTGGTGGGCGAGGCGATCGGAGTGATGGTCATGCCGGTCCCTTTCCACGCGTCGTTCTAAACGCGTTCTGCGCTAGATAGATTGAAATACTCAATTCGAGCATTTCTAGTCCATGAAAACACCCCACACTACGGGAGTGCTTGCTGATATGCTCTGATCGAGCATTGCTTGACTATTAAGATAGGGGACCTGCGGAAAAAATTCCAGTCCCAGCTATCACAATTGACGTCCCCTTGAGGGATATATCTCAGCTGCGGCGGTTGCGGTTAAACCGCCGTTGTTCCCCCAAAATTGCTTATGTAACAGCGATCACCTCACCCTTGCTCGCCCTACGCCTGTGCATCAAGAGCGGTATACCCACTTCCAGAACGCATGGTGATCCGATGGATAATGATCGGCGCTCCAGGTGCTCGGTTTTGAACCTCCATCGAGGAACCCGTCTTCGATGAGCCAGTGGCGAGTTCGTTGGGCAATGTTTTCTATTTATTGCCCTTCGAAGGAATCAGATTGGGGTCGTGCTTTTTTGAAACATGACCACGAACTAATCCAACAGGTTAGAGCACTTTTCGATCCGATGGAACGGAACCGGCGCTCTAGCTCTTTGGTTTGGTCGCATTTTCTTCGACGAACCGGTATCCACTTCGTCGGAAAATGCTCTAGTGTCCGGACCCATTGTTAATTGAGTCCGGACACTAGGCATGTTCAGCTTCTGCCTGGCTTGACGCGAACGCCCGGTGCAGGACGTTCCAAAACAACCTCACGGCGGAACCGGAACAACTTCGCAGGACGGCCTCCGGTTCTCGTCTTAACTTGCCCGGTCGGCTCGACCAATCCCGCACTCTCCACCAGACGTCTGAAATTTTGTTTGTGCAAATGAGGGCCGAGGATGGCCTCGACGGTTTTCTGCAACTCGTAGAGCGTGAATTCGGCAGGCATCAACTCGAAGATGACGGGGCGATATTTGATCTTGGCCCGCACGCGGCTAATGGCAGTCGCAAGAATACGCCGGTGATCGTAGATCATGGGCGTTCCAAGCTGCGGGCCATCGCTGTTTGCTACAGCGATTTCCGGCCTGTCGCGGCGTGCCTCGTCCACTAGGCCCGCTTCGTAGAGAAGCTCGTAGCGGTCAAGAACCTTCTCTTCGTCCCAGGTGCCACCATCCGTGCCAAAACACATGCGCAATCGATCAGCTCGTTCAACCGGACGGCTGGGGGCGGTATGGAGTGGTGGCATGTCGACCCACGCTTTCAGGCGAGGTAGTACGACGGAATCAAGAATGTCCGGGCGGCCACGGCGCCAGTCTTCCCAGGGGAAGTACTGATACCAGCTGCGCCAGGTGCCGCGCTGCAGATCGGCAATGTCCTCAACGTGCGTCAAGGCCAGATAGCCAATCGAAACAACGTGAGGATCGCGATCCTCGGCAAGTGCATGACGCCCCCTGTCGCCGAACGTGTAAAGTTGTTCGACGTAGCCAAACTCGAGCCCTGTCTGTTCGCGAACCCAGGCGCGAAGGCCGATTTCGAGGGTGCGGTGTTCGCGCGGAGAAAAAGGTCCAGATGGCAGACTGTCGACCGCGCCTGTCGTATCGGGGGTCTCTCGAATGACCAAGACCACCGGTTCATCGTTGTGCACGGAAACGATCGCCGCGTTAAGACCAATCTCAACTGACGGCGCATCTTTCCGGATCATGGGCTCACGTCTTACGGCGGGAGCCTTCGTAACTTCCAAAGCGTGTTTCAATCGTATCCCCCAAGCTTCGAATCACGCCTCCCCTGTTATTCCGACTAAAGCTCGATCGTGGCGTTTTTCGGAACAACACATTTGCTCCCTAAAATATAAAGTCTGTGAAAAAGCAAACGGATTGCTAAACGACAGATAGCAGATGTTCAGCCTGGGATTATTGATGCCAAACAATGGAGCTCTAAGGTCCGAACCCTAGGATCCGGACATCAATTGCAATGGGCCCAAGACAGGTTAGGTGTGCCCGTTTGGCGGGCGCGCGAGTATTGGAAATTTGGTTTATTTTCAAGGAAGTACAACGCTCTGAGCGGGTGAACCTGCGCCAAATTAAGCTAGAGCATTTTCCGACGAAGTGGCCACCGGTTTGTCGCAGAAAATGCGACAAACCGACGCTCTTGCCCAAGTGCGCAGCGGTTCAGCGTGAAAAACATGCTTCAGGAAAAGCGCCATGTTTGGCGCAAGTGCACAGGGATTCGGCGCGAACATGATTCAAGACAGGAGAACCATGTTCACGGGCGTCGTTCACGCACGTCTGGGAAGGGTATACGCCGTTACACAGTACGGTGCTGACCTGCTGCGGACGGGCAGACAAGAACATGCTCCGCGTGCGGTGCTACTGGCGCGTATAGACCATGGTGAATTCCCCCAGGCGCACCCGCTTTTCAAGGCCGCCCGCCATTGCGGCGACGGCATCCTCACCGTAGATGTCGATAAGGTCGCTAAGGGCGGTGAACAGCGCAGCGTAGGCCATCATCTGAGGCGTTATGCCGGTTTCCTCGCCTTCGTCCCAGGCTGCCAGAATGAGACGAAGAGCCTGCATGCTCTGCTCATTTTGCGTGTCAAACTCAATTGGTGTTGCCACTGAACTCCCCCAATACTGGAACTCGGTTGGTATCACTCATGGATCAGCCATGACGACTTCGGTCTACGGGGCCCCGTTCCCCATATTGGCTGGTCTATTGATCCTCAGCATTACCAACTGCTGAGGTGTGCTGTCGCCCAAAACGGCGTGAAATGCAAATCCGTATTTTGGCAGCAAGACACGAGCACAGCCCAGTGTCTCTAGCATGCCTCTGGTAAGAGGGGGCTGGCGCCAACATTTAATTGTGAATCTATACATATGATCAAATGCGAATGACGTGATGTGCTTGCGCGCCAGAATGCGGCAGCTTGGGTGCGCCATCGCTTCCCGCGGTTGGGCTAAGGAGCCGATTGCACCAGGGTGTCGGCAATTTGCGCACCCTCTGCCAGGAAGCGCTCGATAGCAGCGCGAGCGGTCGGTGTGCACAGGTTATACGTGCGCGAATAGCTTCTATATCCCTGATTGAAGCTGGCCGTGAGTCGGGCTTGGCGGCCTGCCGTGAATCCTTCCGACTTCATCAGCTCCTGCATCGTATCCCGCCAGAACTGTCCTTCGTTGGCGCCGCATAATTCGCGCAGGTAGTGAATGGAGCCAAGCAGTTCGGCAAGGCGCAGAAGCTTCGCATCATAGGGGCGCGAATCCTCCTGGCCAGCGGTTGCGCCGGTGCTGGGCGCGGGGGCCGCGTTTGCCGGCGATACCGTGATCAGTGCGCTCAACAAAGCCGCCGCCAGTGGTGCGCGACGATAAATTGACGTGCGTGGAGGGTGCCGTTCAACGCTTGCATTCGAGGTTAGGTTCATCTGCGTTCTGGCATCCAATGGTGCGGGTTCTGATAGGGTATCAGTACGGGTGAGGTCTGTAGCACCGATTCTTGTCGCTGGCACGGCCAGTATCGCTCCCAAAACCCAACCCTTACGTCGATTAATCATGGTGCGGCGCAGATGCCTGGATGGTTGGTGCCGGACCGGGAGGGCTAAGACGCCCCATTGTCGGTGTTGGCTAACACGCGCCGCGCCGCCTCGATAAGATCTTCAAGACCCGGCGTTGTCGGCAAGGCGGCAAGGTCGTGGCGCGCAACAAACCGCGCGTCTGCCGCATCGCCACTTGCGCGGGGGGTGCAATAGGGGCCAGCGGTGCCGGCAAAGACGGCGATTTCATAGATACGTGCGGGTGCTTCTGGTGCGGCATCGATCCGCACGATGTG
>ERZ795053.8027-NODE-8027-length-10022-cov-5.209893_pt1 | contig 10022 bp, 6 predicted proteins | sample MGYA00375137_ERZ795053 | MGnify/ENA primary metagenome ERZ795053 (study PRJEB30182, sample SAMN05720284) | activated sludge metagenome | isolation source: Anaerobic digester | place: Hong Kong | collected 2014-12-17 ... | reverse complement strand
GGTTGCACAGAAATGAACACCGGCACCGATGTAGTCGCTTTCTCCGGGCACGCCAAGCCGCCGATAGCGGCTACCGGTGGCGATTACCACCGCCTCAGCACTGTATTCGCTGCCATCGCCGGTATCGACACAGTGATAGTTGTCATGGCTGTGAATCCCCACAACATCCTGGGCCTGCAATAATTCCACGCCAAAGCGCTCAGCTTGCTGGCGCAGACGATTGGCAAAGTCGATACCCAGCACACCATCTGGAAAACCGGGCAAGTTATCGAGTTTCTCGGTCGCGGCAGCCTGTCCACCCAACGCCGCGCGCTCAATGACAAGAGTATCGATTCCTTCACGGGCAGTGTAAAGGGCGGCGGTCAAACCGGCCGGGCCGCCCCCGATGATAATCAACGGGTAATGGCTACGGCTGGCGGTCGTCTTGAGCCCTAGTTTAGCCGCCAATTCGGCATTGCTGGGCTCAACAAGTGCTGATCCATCGCCAAAGACAATCGTTGGGATAATTCGTTTGCCATCATTTTTTGCAATGACAAACTGTTCCCCTGCCGGGTCCTGTTCAATATCCACCCAATGATATGGGATTTGGTGCTCTCCCAAAAATTGCTTGCTGCGGCGGCAATCTGGGCACCAATAGGCACCGTAGACTGTAATTTGTGGTTCAGTCATTACACACCTTCTGTTGTACAATAGCAATGTTGTCTTGTTGATTGGTCAGAGGGTAACTCTATACCGCGCCAGAAAGGAATACTGTAAGCGGCTTAACACTACAACCTCACATCATGCATTCACATCAAATCATGCATTCACAACAAGAATAACCGTCCGGAACAAACGGGTCGACAACCAGTGATCCCAGCAACTTCTCTATGCAGCTTCTCTATGCAGCCTAACGACAATATGCATTTATGACTACAGTATACACAATTCTACTCTTGCTCCTCGTCTTTGTCATTTTACCACTGATAGCATTCTTTCTCTATCTCTATTGGTGGTCAATTCAGCGCAGTAACCCGCAGTTAGACGGCACCCTCGCCGTGGACTGCTTCGATGCACCGGTCGAGATCCTGCGCGATAAACATGGCATTCCCCATATTTATGCCCAAAACCGCGCCGATCTCTTTCGCGCCCAGGGATATGTCCATGCCCAGGATCGACGTTGGCAGATGGAACAGAACCGCCGCATCGCCCGCGGTACCCTTGCCGAAGTCTATGGCGCCGCGGCACTCGATGCCGATCGTTTTAGCCGCACGATTGGCTTTTGGCGCGCCGCCGAGGCAGAGTTGGCGGCACTGGACAGTGAGACGCGGCAGATTCTCGAGTGGTATACCGAAGGGGTCAACAGCTATGTGGCATCACGACCGCGGCGCTTTGGCGCGGAGTTCAACCTGCTACGGGTACAGCCGGCCCCCTGGACTCCTGCCGACACACTTGGCTACGCGAAGGTCACGGCGTGGGGCCTCAGCCTCAACTGGGATACAGAACTGACACGGCTACGATTACAGCACCACTCCGGCGCCATCCCGGCCTCAGAACTCGAACCCAGCTATCCGGAGAGCAATCCTGTCGTGCTTGAGGGCGTGGGCAGCGAAGAGCTGATGCGTCTACAACAGACGGCTGGGCTGGTGCTCAATCAGTATGAAACACTGAAACCGTGGTTGGGTGTCGTGGCCAATGGACAGGGCAGCAACGGCTGGGTACTGGCTCCCAAGGCCAGCCTCAACCGGCGCCCCCTGCTCTGCAACGATCCGCACCTCGGCGTACAGATTCCAGGCGTCTGGTATGAGGTGCATCTCCACGCACCCGACTTTGCAGTCAGTGGTGTCTCCTTTCCCGGCGCGCCTGGCGTGATCATCGGTCACAATGCGGACATTGCCTGGGGCATGACCAATGGCATGGTCGATGTCCAGGATCTCTTTCTGGAGCGGATCCACCCCGAAGACGCTACCCGCTTTGCCAATGGGGATGGCTGGATCGAGGCGCAGGTCTTAGAAGAGGTAATTCAGGTACGCCGGGGCAAGCCCCATGTGGAGCGAGTGGTGATTACGCACAATGGTCCCCTGATCACCAATATCCTGAATCGCTCTGATGGTAACAGCGAAGAAAAAGAAGGCGATGGCGCGGCGCTGGTACCGCTGTCACTGCGTTGGACCGGCCATGAACCGGGGCAGAGTCTCCGCGCCATCTTGCAGTTGAACCAGGCGCGCAACTGGGACGACTTCAGCGCGGCCCTGGCCGATTGGGCAACACCGCCTCAGAATGTGCTTTTTGCCGATGATCATGGCAACATCGGCTACCGCCTGGCCGGCAAGGTGCCCAAACGCGAACAGAATCTGGGCGTGGTACCCTCCCCCGGCTGGGATGCGGCCTACCAGTGGCGGGAATTCATCCCCGCCGCGGAATTGCCCGCGCTTTACAACCCCTCCTCCGGCAAAATCGTCTCGGCCAACAACAAGATTGTCGGCGATGACTACCCTTACTTTTTGGGGGTTGAGTTTGCCCCCGGCTGGCGTGCGGCACGGGCCGAAGATCTGCTCAACAAGAAGGAACGCTTTACGATCCGGGACATGGAAGAGATGCAGTTGGATACCCACAGCAATTTTGCCGAAGCGCTCACACCATGGCTCACCCTCCTCAACAGCGAAGACCCTTGGGAAAAGGCGGCCATCACGGCCTTGCGCCGCTGGAACTACCGCATGGATCCCGAGAGTTCCGCGGCCCTTGTCTTTCATTATACCGTGATCGAACTGCTGGAGATGATCTTTGGCGATAAGTTGGGGGATGCCAAGTGGGGCTACTTTGGCGTGGGCGAGAACCCGCTCTTTCTTGCCAATGGTTTTCTCTGGCGGGCCGAGACACGCTTGCTCGAATTGCTCAACGAGTACGAACACTCCTATTGGTACACCGAAGCACGCACCGGTCGGCAACGAAGCCGTGAAGAGTTACTGCAAGAGGCATTACAGAGCGCCGTCACCAAGATTCGCACCGCGGTCGGCGACAGCATGCGGACCTGGGATTGGGGTCGTACGCACCAGGTACGGTATGTTCATCCGCTGGGCAGTGCGTGGCTGCTCAAAAATGTCTTCAACCGTGGGCCGTTACCAATCGGCGGTGATGCCTTTACGCTGAATGTGGCACGCTCGCCCCTTCGTCTGCCTTTGGGCCATGTGCAGGTGGCTGCCAGCTACCGCCAAATTTTTGAAGTGGGCGCGTGGGATCGGGCGCAGAGCATCACAAACGTGGGCCAATCCGGCCATCCCCTGAGCGACCTTTACGATGATCAGATCATGATGTGGAAAGAGGGCAATTACCACGCCATGCCCTGGAGTCGGGAGGCAGTCGAGAAGGCGGCGGTCTACCGGTTGCGAGTGGAGCCGAGTTTGACGTAGACGAGCCCATCCCAACGCTTGCCATTCCGCTAAACGGTGAGGATCAACTCATCTTTGATTTCGACGCGCCTTATCAGAAGACTTACGCCGAAACGCTCTATGGCCTCGAATTGGTTGACTATACGTAGTTCCCATTGCACTTTAACCGCTACAGCCGCGCGTACCAGGCACGCATTGCACATCGCATGGTGGCGGTGAGACAAGCGGTGCAGAAGGGTGTGAATTTGGAGAATGGACCGTTGGCTGCTGCCGGGTTGACATTGGGAGAGGCGCTGGCGATGCTTGGGCTGGAAGAAACATAGTCTCCTACAACCGCGGGTCCAGCGCGTCATTCAGCCCATCACCGACCAGATTTAAACTCAATACCGTAATGAAGATCATCAGCCCCGGAAAGAACGAGAACCAGGGCGCTTCGCGGATCCAGTCGCGACCGAAGCTAAGCATCGATCCCCACGAAGGGTCGGGCGGCTGGGTGCCGAGGCCGAGGAACGAGAGCGCGGCTTCGGCGAGGATGGCGTAGGCGAGGGAAAGGGTGATCTGCACCGTAATTGCGCCGAGGGTGCCCGGGAAGATGTGCCGCCACAGAATTTGGCTGGGCCGTGTGCCGCCGGCGTGGGCAGCTTCCACATAGTCCAGCGCTTTGATCGAGAGGGTCGACCCGCGCACAATGCGCGCAAAGATGGGGATGTAGACAATGCCGATCGCGATCATCACATTGACTGTCGATGGTCCCAAGATCGCCATGATTGAAATCGCCAACAGGATCGCCGGAAAGGCAAAGATCACGTCCATGATGCGCATGAGGATCGCATCGACCCAACCTCCGAAGTAGCCGGCCAGAAGCCCCGAGCTAATCCCGACCACGGCGGCAATCCCCACCGCAATGATCCCCACCTGCAACGAAATTCGCGCCCCGTAAATAATGCGCGAGAGAATATCCCGCCCCAGGTCATCAGTGCCAAAGAGATAGGTCGCCGACGGGCCTTGCAGCCGGTCGTGCATCTCCATTTGCAACGGATCGTAGGGGGCGAGTTGGGCAGGTATGAGCGCGCACAGGATCAATACCGCCAGCACAACCAGCGCGACTAGCGCCAATTTGTGCTTTTGAAAGCGATGGAGTGCCCGTCGTAGTGGGTGATCAGGGCGGTGCGTTGTGCCGCGGGTAAGTTGCACGGTTGTCATAAGTCTGGTCATAAAGTATTTCGTTTAGGTGACAGTCACTGCCGATGCAGATCATCGGTTGGTGACAATCCAGTGGGCAATGACTGTCACCCTTCTTTATTCATAGCGAATCCGTGGGTTGAGCCAGGTATAGAGCACATCAACCAGCAGATTGGAGAGGGTAAAGGCAATGGCAACGATCAACGTGGCGCCCTGTACCACGGGGAAGTCCCGTTGATTGACGGCTGTCAACATCATCGTGCCAATGCCCGGAAAGGCAAAGATCGTTTCGATAATGATTGCCCCGCCCAGCAGGGCACCGAATTGAATCCCCAAGACCGTCACGGTGGGGATCAACGCATTCTTGAGGGCGTGGCGGGTGAGGATCAGCGACTGCCCCAGCCCCTTGGAACGCGCCGTGCGGATGTAATCCTGCACCAGCGTCTCGATCATCGAGGCCCGACTGAAGCGCACGAGCGAACCAATCAGAAAGAGACCGAGGGCCAGGCTGGGCATGATCAGTGAACGCAGATGGAGCCACACGCCCCGTTCCCACGCCACGTAGCCCGAGGCCGGCAACCAGCCCAAGGTGAGCGAAAAGAGCAGGATCAACAGAATGGCAAACCAAAATGAGGGCATACTGACCCCAAAGAGTGCCAGCCCCGTGATCAGATAGTCGACCCACGAATAACGCCGCGCCGCGGAGACGATGCCGGCCGGGATCGCCACGAGTGTTGCCAGCACCATGGCGATAATGGTCAGTTCCAGCGTTACCGGGAGACGTGTGAGCAACAGTTCACTCACCGGTTTTTTGCTGATATAGGAGGTACCGAGATCGCCCTGGAGCGCATTGGCAAACCAGATGCCAAACTGCACATGCCACGGCCGATCCAGCCCCATGGCATGGCGGACGCGCGCCAATTCCTCCGGCGTGGCCTGCACACCAAGGAGCGCCGCGGCTGGGTCGCCAGGCGTCAGCTTGAGCATGAGGAAGACAGCCACTAACACGCCGAGGAGGACCGGGATCATCTGGACAATGCGCGTGAGAATGTAACGGGTCATAACGGTGGAAGAGTGTTTTCTACCATCTCAGGACAGGCTTTGGCAAGATGAAAGGATGACCAGATGACCGGATGGCATATTTTCCTGCACTCGCCTTATCATCTTGTCATCTCTACAGCCAGTCCTCTGGTTTTTACCGGTCCAGCCAGACCTGGCGGAAGTCCATGTCGTAGCGACCGGTCATCGTGAAGTTCTGGACGGCGTTGCTGCTGGCCATCACCGACTCGCGGTAGATGATATGGATCAGCGGAGCATCTTCGATCAGCTTTTCTTGAATCGCGTAATAGGTCACCTGGCGGGCGGCCTGATCAGTCGTCGAACGGCCTTCTTCAAGCATCGCATCCATGTCGGGATCAGAGTAGCGCCAAAGGTTGAAAACCTCGCCGGTGTGGTGCCACTGGTAGAAAAAGTCATCGGGATCACTGCCACCCGAGATAAGCACGATTTCCATCTCATAGTTGCCGTCGGAGACCACTTCCTGGATCCAATTCGACCACTCCAATTGCACAATTTCCAGATTGATGCCCAACTCAGCCAGATCCTGCTGCATCAATTCGGCCATCTTGATCTGGTTCGGATAGGTGGGGCTGACCTTGATCGAAATGGTATCGGGTACCGGATCGGCTTGGGCCAGATACTCCTTGGCCTTATCGAGGTCATAGCCAAAGGCCCCCTCGACCGCTGGATTGAAGCCCCAGTGGTTTGTGGGAATGGCAACCTGGGCAGGCACCGCCAAACCAAACATGATGGCGTCGGCAATCGTCTGGCGGTCGATGGCCCAGCCAATCGCTTTGCGCAGGTTGGGGTTGTCCTTGAACATCTCGTTTTCCATGTTGAAGCCCACATGATCGCGCACGACGCCCATGATCCGGAAGACCTGTACATTGGCATCCTCTTCCAGCGCCGCGACATCCTTTTGCGGCACTTCGTTGAGCAGATCGACATTGCCTGTCTGCAACTCGACCACACGGGTCGACGGCTCGGGAATCGGCCGGTAGACCAGCTGATCGAGGTAGGGCAGCCCTTCCTGCCAGTAGTTGGGATTCTTATCGAGCGTGATGCTTTGACCGGAGATCCACTCTTTGAAAACAAAGGGGCCGGTGCCGACCGGATTCACCGCCGGATCGGTGTCGGAGTCGTTGGGCACAATACGCAAGGTCTCAAGCTTGGTGAGGAAGGGCGCAAAAGGCGCGGACATGGTGAACTGCACCGTGTATTCATCGAGCGCTTCAACGGCGGCCACCGGCAGAAAATCCGCCCGCCGTGGCGAACCAAAGTCTTCGTTCATCACCCGCTCGTAGCTGTAGACGACATCATCGGCATTAAAGACCGAACCATCGTGAAAGGTAACCCCCTCCCGCAACTTGAAGACATAGGTCATGTCGTCCGGCTGTTCCCAGGATTCAGCCAGCAGCGGCTCGACATCATCGAGGGTAGCGTTTAGCTGAACCAGCCCCTCAAAGATCATCGGATAGACTTGAAAGCCGACAATCGTGACTGACAGGTGCGGGTCAATGGTATCAATTTCGCCGTTGAGGGCGATGGTCAAGGTGCCCCCGGCTTTGGGATCAGACGATCCAGCCGCGGCGTCATCGCCGGCGGACGCGGTCTCGCTGTCAGCCGGTGCCGGTGCGGCGCAGGCACTCAGGAGAAAAACCAAGACCATCACGATGGCAAATAGCCTCTTCATGTTCATTGTTGTCCCTTTGTTGTTGGCATTCAATACTTCACGCTAAAGGGAACCGACGTTTTGTGGCGTAGGGGCGCCGGTTTCCCGTTCAACTGTGGCAGAGGAATGCCAATTCGGTTGTTATGGAAGATACTTCTGGGGGGTATACCACAATTGCATGATGTTGCTGTTGCAACAAGCCATCGAGGTGAATTCAGCGCGCCATCCTGCGGAGACGCTTATATAGACGTTCAGAAAAAGATCCGTGCTCGTAGGGGCAATCCCTTGCGGTTGCCCACAGCGGGCACCGGCAAGCGGCGGGAACCCTTTGGGTGCCTACCCCGAAACATTATCTGAATGTCTATAGATAACCCCCTGAAAAGTCGCACAGTTACTCTCGTGTAAGAGCACCCGTATTCGTGCGACTTCTCAATGGGTTGTCCATTAGAACCCCTCCTGAATTCGGATTGATTCTTGAGTGGAATGACGACTGACGGCTCTGTCTTCTGCCTACTTGTAACACAGCACACGATGCTGTGTCAATTTTGGTCGTGATCATTGCAGAGAATGCGATCCCTGTCAAAGCGTTCCACCAGAATTGGTGCTTACCCCACCTGCATAAGCGCGCAGCCATTGGCGCCCGGCCTATACAAACGATGTCGTCAACTCCACGGTACGCCCCTCCCGTGCGGCAACCGGGGCCAGCGTGATGATCTCGACCAAATGGCGGCCATGTTCGGCGGTGAGCAGATGAGGGGTGTCGGACCGGATGCTCTCCACCAGGTGCAGCGTGCCTAAATCCAGCACCGGTGGTGGCTCCGCCACATCGACCACCTGCCACGCATCTTCTTCCACAAAATAGCGGTGCAGGATCGCCGCCAGCGGTTTGCCGGGATTCTTCACATAGGTCACCGCCAAGGTACCTTCGCTGCCGTGGATCTCCAACCGTGGCCCCATGGACGCGGGAACGCAATAGGTGGCATCCAGAAAGGCAAACCGGGCGTCGCCAAAGTCAAGCAGCAGGAGCGAGTTGTCGTCAATCTCGACATCGATCCGTTTCCCGGCCAGGGGACCGTGCAGGATGTGGCGCACCGGCAACGAACGACCGGAGAAGGCCGTCAAGCGTTGGACCGGCCCCAGCATGCTGGTGATCATGCTCAGCCCGTGAACCCCCAAGTCCATGATTGGATCACTGCCCGGCTTGTAAAACCAGGTGTGATCGCGCGCCACATTGTGCTTTTCCGGCCCATGATGGGATGTCTGCACCCGTGCAAAGGAGACCTTCCCAATCGCGCCTTGGGCAATCAGTTCCGTCATCTTCTGCACGTGAGGGCGCACGCGGTGCTCCGGCGCCACCCCGAGCCGCACGCCATGGGTCTGGGCAGTTTCAATCAGTTGTGTCGCTTCGTCGAGTGTGGTCGCCATCGGTTTCTGGGTATAGACATGTTTGCCCGCTTCCAACGCCGCCAGCGTCACGGCGAAGTGGCTGGGAATCACCGTGGTGTTGACCAACAGATCGAAGTCGGCCTGTTCAAGCATCGTGTCGAGACTGGTAAAATAGCGAGGGGCGCCAAAACGTTCAGCCGTTGCCTGCGCTTTTTCCTCGAAAATATCACAGATGGCGACCAACTCGACCAGCCCCATCTCTTCCATCGTCTTGATGCCGGGCAGGTGCATGACATTGGCAATGGCCCCCGTTCCGGCGACTGCGATTTTGATTGTTTGCATCGGTTGTCCTCATTCTGGCTTGTGGTGCTGCCGCATCGTGGTCATCCGTTTAGGAGACATGCGAGCACCTTTGGCTTCGATAAGCTCAGCCGCCGGTGCTTGCGTATCTCCTGGTTTCACAGCGTAACCGCGTATTTGAGCAGTTGGTTGGGGTCGCTCTTCATCTTATCAAAAATGGGTTGCACCGCGGTGATCGGCACAATGGGATTGATGAGACCCGGCGCGCGCAACAGCCCTTTGTGCATCATGACAACGAGCGTCTGGTTGGCCCGCTCGGTGGTCCAGTTGGGATAATCACGCGGTTGGTGACCCCAGCCACAGCCGTGCGGCACGATCAGGTTGAGCCGTTTGTGGTGCCAATCACGACCGAGAAAGAGCCCCTGTGCATCGCCCTTGTAAAAACCGGCAGAGCAGACCGTGCCACACATGCGCACAACTTTCAGTGCCGTATCCAATGCCCGGTAAGAACCAGAGATCTCAATCGCAATATCGACACCATTCCCACCATTAGCGGCGCGCAACTGTTGTGCCACATCGCCGGCGGTGGGATCATAGACCTCGTCCGCGCCATTTTCCGCGGCCCACGCCCGCCGATTCGGCAAAGGGTCAATGGCAAAAATCTTGGCCGCACCGGCAGCCCGTGCCATCTCCACCGTCAACAGGCCGATTGCACCCAAACCGACCACCGCCACGGTATCGCCATAGCGCACGGCGGACTCGCGAATGCAGTGAAAGGCCACGTAGGCGGGCTCAATGCAGAGCGCTGTTTCCGGTCGGATATTGTCCAAGGCGTGCAGCCGATCTTCGTGACATGTATTGATCTCCCGGATATCCATCGGACCAAAGACCCGGTCGCCGATCTGCCAACGGGTAACCGACGAACCGACAGCCGTGACCACGCCAACTCCCGAGGTGCCTGTGTTCATGGGATGGATCTCATCGATTGGTTTCGAATTCTCTTCGGGCATATCCGTTTGCTGGAAATAGCCGATATCCGGGCTGAAGGTGTGACC
>ERZ795053.8026-NODE-8026-length-10024-cov-4.795967_pt1 | contig 10024 bp, 21 predicted proteins | sample MGYA00375137_ERZ795053 | MGnify/ENA primary metagenome ERZ795053 (study PRJEB30182, sample SAMN05720284) | activated sludge metagenome | isolation source: Anaerobic digester | place: Hong Kong | collected 2014-12-17 ... | reverse complement strand
ACGCTGGCCAGCGACTACACAGGGGAGGTGATATGTGTTGGCTGATTTTGATTGGGCCAAACCGACAGTTGGTGGATCAAGCGGTACATGGGGTACGGAACTCAATACTATACTGGATGTAATACAGGCGCATCCCGGAATCAAGGTGGTGGCAGATGCTACCGCAAAGGCGGCTTATGTCCCATTATTGGGGCAACTGCTATTACAAGCCGATACTGGCAAGCTGTATAAATGCACTAATGCCACGGGGCCAGTATGGGTCGAGGTTGGGATTACCGATGGGGTGCTGACTTCACAGGGTGACATCCTCATTCAAGGTGCATCATCCCAGGCGAGGCTGGGGATCGGGACAGCAGGGCAGATACTAGCCGTCAATGCCGGGGCAACCGCGCCTGAGTGGGTGGCAGATGTCCGGGGTGTCTGTTTTAGTATTAACAATGTGGATTTGGCAACTACTCAAAGCGTAGCGATTACCGCACCATGCGCACTAAAAGTGACCGGGGGTAAGATCGAGGTTGGCACCGCACCAACCGGGGCGGCGCTAATTTGTGACATACACAAAAACGGGACTACTCTATGGACTACGCAGGGCAACCGTCCAACCGTTGTTCCAAACGCATTAATAACAGCCTTAACTGGTGACAATAATGACTTGCTGTACCAATCGAAATTGGACTATACAAAGTATGTCAGCGTTGTATATGTTGATCCCGAAGCATTAACTGCGGCATGTTCGGCGGTTAGGTCGGGAACCGGGACATCTGGAGATCCTTATATAGTTACTGTCACGCTAAAGCATGATGGGACGGTTATCACAGCAACGGCGGCTGACGTAAAGGCGGCGATAGAGGCAGATGCCGACAGCAACTCAACGGTTATTTGCTCCAATTATAGCGGTAACGATGGTACCGGCGTGGTGACTGCGCTATCAGCTACGGCGTTATCTGGCGGGGGTGTAAGCGCAAGCATAACCGCGCCCGATGTGACCAGCATAGCGCAAGGGGATAGACTCTTACTGTGTATTGACCAGATAGGCAGCACGGTAGCAGGTAAGGATTTGAGTCTAACCCTGTATTGTGAGGTGGTATAATCATGGCGGCAACACTGCATATTGATGCTTATACCGCAGTTGGGTCAGATATATTTGTCGTTCCAGCAGGAGTAACATCTGTCGATGTTTTAGTAGTTGCTGGTGGCGGCGCAGGATATGCTGGTGGTGGTGGTGCAGGTGGATTAATTTTTTACGAAGGTTATTCTGTTACGCCTGAAGACGAAATATCTTTATCAGTTGGTAATGGTGGAACTAGTGCTAGTGGAAGCAACAGCACTTTTGGAACTTTGACAGCAATAGGTGGAGGTAGAGGTGGAGGTTGGAGTTCGCCTTATACTGGTTCAAATGGTGGTTCTGGTGGTGGTGCAGGAAATGGTTCAGGAAATGGTGGTTCAGGGACTACAAACCAAGGCAACGCTGGAGGTAATGGAAATTATTGGCAAGGTGGTGGAGGTGGTGGAGGTTATTATGCAGTAGGGTCAAATGGTTCAGGTTCAACTGGTGGGAATGGTGGAATTGGCAAATATTTTGGGAATATATTTGGTACTGATTATGGTGTAAGTGGTTGGTTTGCAGGTGGTGGTGGTGGTTGGGGTAATATCACTAAAGGGTCAGGGGGTCAAGGTGGAGGCGGCGATAGTGGTATTAAATCAGATGCTACCAAAACTAATGGTACAAATGGTACAACTAATACTGGTGGTGGCGGTGGTGGTTCAAACGCTACTCCAGGTTCAGGTGGTTCTGGCATTGTATTAATCAGATATATAACAGAAACAGATACTAAGAGAACAACCAAAGGAAAATTGCTTTATAAAGATTTTTATAATTATGCATATTCAACTAATAGTAATTATACTACCCATTTTGGAGCGGATGAAACTGCTTTAGCTTTTAATTATACCAACAGAAGAGTAGAAGATACGTCAACAGGGAGAGAAATAACTGGGGGTATATATAAAAATACTACTTATGAAAATTTATATATGAGGACAACTACCAAAATGTTATCTGGTGTTAATAATGATGATTGGATGGGATTAGGTTTTAGACGTAATAATAATAGTGGGGCATGGTATGGTAGTAGTTCTAGGTTATATATAGCTACAATACGTAAAGATGGGGCTATAATCTTCTATAAATCTATTAGTGGTACTCCCACTTTATTGGAAGGTACTGATGCTGGAACGTTTGTGCCTACAACAGCAGAATTTGATTTTGTTATAATAGCTAACGAAGATTCTTTTGAAATTTTATGTGATGGTTCTTCTAAATTAACAGACACAGATGTGTCTATAACTTCTGCTGGGTACGTTGAAATGATAGCAAATTCAGGTGTATCGGCTTGTTTCAAGGATTTGTGTATTTGTTCATCCCCTGATATATCATGTTCGGGATTGCCCAGTGGTTACAAATTGAAAGTATATGATAGGGATAGCAATACAAGAATAGCAACCGAATCAGGTGGAACTGCGACAGTGGATGGTAGAACCCTAATGTACCCTGCCAATAAAGTAGAAATACTAAATGGCTCGGATACAGTGGTGGACACCTATGAAATTACTGGGGATATTTGGGGTGGAGATGTTTTTAAATATACAGCTACCCCAGCCATGGGTATATTATCTGCGACATTTGTTTGAAGTCCCTGTCGGTAAGGGGGTGATCCATGACTTGCGCTGCCGACACTCACCCAACATCATAATAGTGCCTACGTCGTGAATGACTTAGGCCCGTAAGCTTTTATCGTTTTCATGGCCCGCTTCGGCGGGCCTACCTTTTTGTAATCGCGGTCCGGCGCCGCTTGAGATACATATCACTATGAGAGGGGCGTGGGAAATGGAATCTATCACACTGGGGGCCATCGCAACGGTGTGTTCCATCGCGTTCGGTTTTATCGGTTATCAGCGCGGTGTCAAAAAGCAGTGCGAGGACGAAGGCCTCCAGAACGGGGAGCTCAAAGCCAATATCAGCTATATCAGAGCCGGGGTGGACGACATTAAGATTGACCTCAAGGCCCAGGAACGTCGGGTCGGAGAGTTGGCGGAGCGCGTGATAAGAGTCGAGGAGAGCAGTAAGCAAGCCCACAAGCGGATAGATGAGATTAGAGGTGATTGTCATTGAGGGCTTTTTCTAAATTTATTGTGACCATGGTGATCATTCTCAATATCCTGTTCACCCTGGCAATACTGTATTTGTTCTGGCTCAAGGGCCAGGAGCCGCGCTTCTTGATCGGGGCCTGGTTCGCCTTCACCACCGGCGAGTTATGGATGCTCGCCTCGATTCGCAACACCAAAACCAAGAACCCGCCTGAGAAAGTGGTTAAGCGGGACCTATAAGGAGGGATACCATGTATATAGATGACGATGACAGGGGCTTCGGCGATGATGCTCCCGAGGGGGTGGACGCCGATGATGATTAACCGGGACTATCCATGCAACCCCAGCAACTATGCCAACCAGGCCGACCGCACCATTGAGTACATAGTCATCCATTACGTTGGCGCAACCGGATCGGCTCTGGAAAATGTCAAATACTTTAACCGATCGGCGGGGCTTCAGGCTTCCGCTCATTTTTTTGTTGGCCATGAGTCCGAGGGCGGGGCCATATACCAAAGCGTGGATCCGCTCAGCCGGGCCTGGCATTGTGGGGCCAAGGTATACAAGCATCCCGCCTGCCGCAACTCCAACAGTATCGGCGTTGAGATGTGCTGCCACAAGGACGCCCAGGGCAACTGGTATTTTGATGATGTGACTATTGAGATGACTGTCCAGCTGGTACGGCAGCTTATGACTGAGTATGGCATACCAGTTGACAACGTGATCAGGCACTATGATGTGACCGGCAAGCTGTGCCCAGCTCCTCTTACGAACGAATTTGCTTGGTTATTATTTAAATCTAGATTGGAGGGTCCAGCTATGAATGAAAAAACTGGCGATAATCCTAGTTCTTGGGCTATTCCTCATACGGAGTGGGCTAAGGCTAAAGGGATTATTAATGGTGATGGACAAGGTAATTATGACTGGCAGGGTATCACAACCAGAGAGGCCATGGCTGCCATGTTACATAATTTCGCTATAACATACGGATTTGAAAAGGAGGAAAAATATTAATGCAAAGATCTTTTATTGAAAGACTTAAATCGAGGAAGTTTCTAGCCGCGTTCTTTACTGCTCTGTTTATTATTTGTAATGAAGGTTTAGGTCTTGGGGTCGATCAACAAGCATATATGTGGATCACCGGAGTTGTAACTGCATTTATTTTGGGTGAATCTTACATAGACGCTCAAGCTATAGGAAAATAATCAACTTTTCAAGGGGTTCAAGAAAAAACTCCTATCAGAATCGCTTCTCAAGGGTTTTTAATACTGTCCTATACCTATCATATGTCAGAAAGGGTAAAATTGCTTAGAAACGCTTCTAGACGTCTCTATTTCAATTTGGCCTAAAAACGGGTTATTTTTGATGAAAAATCGCGTAAATAACGTATGTTATAATGAAAAGACATAAAATTTTGAAAGGAGAAGGTAAATTTGAAACTCACCAAAAAGGACAGAAGATCTAAACTTGAGAAGGAGATCGATTTAATCTTAGACGAGATGCGAGGAATCGAAGCAACCACATCAGAATATTTAATTAGATTGAACAATCTAGAACGGTTACATAAGATGAATAATGAAATTAAAAATCGAAAAGTAAAACCGGACACGATTGCCATTGTAATGACTAATCTGATTGGAATTGGTATGATCCTCGGATACGAGAGGGTTAACATCATAACTAGTAAAGCTTTAGGGTTTGTACTTAAAGGGCGTGTGTAAAACACGCCTTCCCCTTTTTTCCTACTATATTGGAGGTGTTTACATGGAAGAAAAACTTAGACTACTGGCAAAAGAATCAGCTGAGTTAACATATTTATCTTTATTGTTTGCCGAATTATTAAGAAATCAGCATATGTTTTACACCCCAGATTTTACTTCTTTAGACGAATTAATAGATGAGCATCTTGTTTCAACCTTAAACTTATTCTATCAAATATTACCGAAGATGGAGGAGTGTAATGATAAAAGATAGCGGGAAACGTCATGAATATGAGACTGGTGCGGTAAGAGATTTACATAAAGGAAAGGGTCGGTATGATCTTATTCCCTGGGATGCTATTCATGAGTTAGCCCTACATTGTGAGGAGGGCGCTCTCAAATATGGGGAGCGTAACTGCGAGAAGGGAATACCTGTACATAGCTTGATAGACAGTGCCGTACGCCATTTATCTTGTTATCTACGTGGGATGAAGGATGAACCTCATTTAAGGGCTGCTATGTGGAATATAGCTTTTGCTATATGGACTGAGAAAAATCACCCAGAACAACAGGATATTCCTATGAGATATCGTAATGAATAAATTAGAGAAGATCAATTTTATCGGTCACGTGTTTATGAACGGAGCGAAAATACAAATGAGCCAGGAATGGGTTATCGTATTAGCTGCTATCGTTGGATTAAGCCAAGGAAGCTTTAAACAAGGGATAATTGGCGGATTAGCTATATTCGGAACTTGTGGGGCTGTTGGTAGCGTTCTAGGTATCATGGATAACTGGGATAAAATTAAGAACCTCTAGAGAGCTTTATTGCTCTCTCTCTTTTTTTTTCTCGCGGTAAAATCATATCATATAATGAAATAAAATTTTGGAGGAGGAGATACTAAATGGATATCAAAAAATTCATCAAAAATCACAAGAAAGAGATTATTATCGGAACAGTTGTAACGATTAGTGTTGTAGGATTAATCGTGAAAATTAAGCATGGTAAAGGACTTAATCTTGTTAATTCAAGTGGGTTGAACGCTATCACTTGGGATGCTAACCAGCCAGAAACATTTATGACGTTAGAGAGAGTTAAAGAGCTTCTTGATTTAAACGCTAATAACGATTCGATGTTTGCAATATTTAAGGAATTTGCTGAGGCAGATAAATATGTATGTTTAATATTGAATGATAGTGTAGCATTGGTTTAAGAGAGCTTCGGCTCTCTCTTTTTTTTTCTCGCGGTAAAATCATATCATATAATGAAATAAATTCTTGAAAGGAGAAGTATCATGGGAGGGAAAATTATGTTTCACGCATTGGCACTGGGTTATCTGGGGTTTGTTGGATTTTGCTATAGCAAAAGTCAATATTATCGAGGAAGAATAGATGGTATTAAGGACGTGACTGACACATTAACTGAGATGGTAAAAGCTGAATTCGGAATTGATACTGAAGAATTAAAAAAAGAAAAGGATTTAAGAAACAAAAAATTAACTCTAGTAAAAAAATAAATGAGAGTTAATTACAGGGACTTAGGTCCCTTTCTTTTTTCTATTCGCGAAAAAAACACTCCTTATAATGAAAGGAGTGGATAATAATGGGAAACTATGCAAAAATAGTATTTAGTAACCGGGAACTTTTAGGGATGGCTATTAGTGTAATTGGTTGTGTCATAATTGGTAACGGAATAACTGAATTAATTAAAGCAGGTAATTCGAAAATTGAAACTTTTTTGAAAAAGGGAGCTTAGGCTTCCCTTTTTTCCTCGCGAAAAAAACATATGGTATAATAGAAGATATATATGGTGTTTATTTATAGTCGGTTCGATTCCGACATATCTTCTTTTTATTTTTTCTAGAAAGGAGGTTTTAGAATGATTCAGCTTGGGAAAATGGGTACTTTAATGCTTGGTATTTCAGCTACTGTCGGCGCCTACACTATAGGAAAAGCTATTATTAATGTTATTAAAACCAAGAAATAAAGAAAATTCTTGGAAGGGATGAGGTCATGCCAAAACCATTAATTAAGGTTATCGGACGATTTCTTGTTAAAAACTCACCAACTATCATGGCAACTCTTGGTGGTGCAGGTGTGGTATCTACAGCTATACTTGGAATAAAAGCCACACCTAAAGCTCTATTGTTAATTGAGGAGGAGGTCCGCAGAAAATATTCTGGTTATAATTATCGCGTACTAACTAGCAAACCTTTATTATCAAAAAAAGAGGTTATAAAGATCACTTGGCATTGTTATATTCCAACTATGATAATGGGTGGTGTGACGCTTGCTTGTATATTCTATGGTAATTCCCTTAATCTAAAGCGTAATGCAGCATTAGCTAGTATGTACACTCTCGCAGAGACAACTCTAAAAGAGTACCAGAATAAAGTTGTTGAGGTAGTAGGGGAAAAGAAAGCTAAGAAGATTGAAGACGAGGTTTACGAAGAAGAAATAAAGAAACACCCGGTAGATGTTAGCGAGATAACTATCACAGGTAGGGGAGATACGCTTTGTTATGAGAGAACATCAGGACGATATTTTAAGAGCGATATAGAGAATATACGTAGGGTAAGAAATAATCTAAACGAGCTTTTATTGTCCGATGGATTCGTTAAATTGAACGAATTATATTATGAATTAGGTTTACCAGAGACGTCTATAGGAGAATATTGGGGGTGGGATATTAGTAAAGGACAAATAGATATAAAATTCTCATCTCAACTAACACAACATGGAACGCCATGTTTAGTAATTGATAGCGAACCAACGTATTTTTCAGATTAATTCGCGAAAAAAACATCTGTTATAATGAAACCTATTAAACATATTTGAAAGGAGAATAAAATCATGGGGAACGTATTGAACTTTGTAAAGAGTAATTGGAAGATCGGAATTGCAATCTTAGGAGGTATCGCTCTTGTAGGACTAGCGAAAGCTGTCGCAAACAAGTGCGGTGACGACGACGAGTATGATGACGAAGAAATCGATTACATCGAAACAACGATCGTCGAAACCACTGAGGAATAATCCTCAAATTAACAATGGGTGTAGAAGGGTGTTATTAACGTAACATCCTTCTTTTTCTTTATCTTGAAAGGAGATTGAAAATGGTTGTAAATTCACTGGAATCATTAGGGACACCTGCATATTTATATCGTATATCTAAGAGAAGACAAAATTTAGAGACTTTAAAAGGTTATGCGAGAATAGACCGATATGGTAAGGGCGAGTTCATTGTACGAGTTGATAGACCTAGCGGCCCAAGATATAGACGTTTAGTATGTTCGACTGAAGAATCTAAAGTCCATCATTCCGTTGTTTGGCTTACTAATGATGATTCTAAACTTGCTAGAATTATATTAATTGATCATTGGGGAAGAGAAATAGAAAAAATAAATGACGAATTAGCTAAATATATTAATACTATTAAAATTCTTCTGGAGGGCTTATGATAGAGAACCTTAAGTTAGTATTACCACTACTACTCATTTACGGTTTTTGTGCATTTGCGCTTATTTTAATATGTGCGGCTTTCGTCAAGTACACATGGCCTAAATAAAAGAAAAAAGCATTTACAAGCTCGCAGGATTTACACAGCATATAATGAAATAAAATTCGAAAGGGAGTTTGTAAAATGACTAACAAAAAATTGATCATTGCTGACATGGTAGTTGGTATAACTGCCGGGATAGGAACCTTGGCAATAGTTGAGCAGGTAGTGAGTTCTGTTGTGCCACCGCAAATAAAGATCGGAAGTAAAATCTTTATTGGAGTAGCAAAAATAGTAATATCATGCATGGCTGCTGACGCTGTTGTGGGTCATGTCTCGAAGACGTTTAGAGCTATCGATCATGTAATGAGCGAACTGGAAGTCGAAACTACAGAGAAACCTAACGAGAAGTAATGGAAAAAGATAAGTATCACAAACGTGGTATTTATCTTTTCTTTTTTATGGAGGGAACGTCGTGGAAGAAACTATAGCATGTAGTAAATGCGAGAAAAAATTAGAGATTTGCAGTCTAGCTCAAATAAGAAAATGTTTAAAAGCTTCAGAATGCGAACAATGTGGTAGTCCTGACTATAATTATCCTTATGGATATGCCGAAAGTAGACATTGTATATATTGTGGCGCCGAATGGCCAGTATATAAATAGGAATATATTATCTTGGAAGGAGATAAACTTATGGATGAAGAGAAGAGAGAACCGCTTAAAGTTGATAATGGCTCTAGAGGGGTACGAATATTAAATTCGGATTATCCCTCTAACTCACGTAGGGTTGTTACGGAAAAGAAAGAGGAGAAAAAAGTAAAGAAAATTATTTCAGGAAAAGTTATATTAAAAAAGAAACCTTTTCTACAACGTGTCAAAGATAGCTTATTTGGTGATGGTTTGGCTATTGCTGGCTCGTATGTTCTTAACGAGATATTAGTACCAGCGGCTAAAAGCACTATATCGGATATGATAAATGGTGCTACCGACATGATGTTATTTAATGATGATCGGCATAGACCTAGAAGGGAACGTGGAGGGCGGACTATTTATACTCCATATGATAAAAGATATGATCGTGGGCGAGATAGAGAAGAACGCCAATATAGTAGAGTACGAAGAGGGTTTGAAGATATTATATTTTCTTCCCGTCGTGATGCCGAGGAGATACGGGATCATCTTGTAGATATGATTACCGAGTATGGGGCCGTGAGTATCGCCGATCTATATGATGCCGTAGAAATTGATTCAACTAATTTCACAGATGATAAATATGGTTGGACAAGTCTGCGTAATGCCGTCATAACTAGAGATAGAGATGGGTACGTCCTTGAATTACCGAAACCAAAATTAATTGATTAGAGGGAGTGCTAAAATGAATGAAGTTTTAGATCTTCTAGCGGATGGTAAGCACGTTATAATCGTCATGTTTAAGAAAGAAATAAACGCTTTTATTGTCACAGTTACCGATAATAAAGGAAACACTTATTCGAAAGAGGTTGAGAGGGACGAGGCTGAATCTGTAAAATATGATGCTCTTACGGCCGCAATAAGACAAGGTATATATGTCCTTAAATTGAGGGAGGATTTAAAATGATAACATTAACTTTGTTATCGATTATATTTATCTCTATGATAATATTCCTTTTTAAGATAGGAAGGGGAATTTTGAGATGGAGC
>ERZ795053.8025-NODE-8025-length-10024-cov-5.323804_pt1 | contig 10024 bp, 5 predicted proteins | sample MGYA00375137_ERZ795053 | MGnify/ENA primary metagenome ERZ795053 (study PRJEB30182, sample SAMN05720284) | activated sludge metagenome | isolation source: Anaerobic digester | place: Hong Kong | collected 2014-12-17 ... | reverse complement strand
GCCACAAATCCTTACCTGACTAATGCTTCCAGGATAACCTTTCGAAGAGAGAGAAACCATACTCTGTATGGAATCAATTACTACAAGGTCAAAATTATCACTTCCTATTAATTCCGCAATGTTCTCTACAACATTGTCCTCCGTTAAAACGAAATTCTCAATCTTGCTTGTACTTTTTGGATCCAGCCTTTTAAGCCTAGAATTAAGCTGTGAAGGAGATTCCTCTCCACAAACATAAAGGACTTTCCCCCTATTTACAAACTTCAATACAATCTGCATAAGAAGAGTAGATTTACCCACTCCTGGTTCTCCACTCAGAAGAACAACTTCTCCCCCTACCAAGCCTTTACCTAAAACTCTATCTAACTCTTTATAGCCTGTTAAAATTCTCTCTTTTGCCCCTTGATTACTAGAGGGCTTCTTATTGAACTGGACTATTGACTCATAACTCGAGGGACTTATCTTACTCATCCCTCCCCTTGGAGGTTCAGCTTCTTGCACTTGCTCCAAAGTCCCCCATTCTCCACAGTAAGGACACTTGCCTGACCACTTAAGGGACTCCGATCCACAAGAGGAGCAAACATATTTCATATTATTTTTCTTGTTTAACAATTATTTTATCCCCCTTTTTATCTAGAACCATAAGAATAGTTTCCACCTTTTCCCTCTCTTCGTGATTAAACAACGTACTGTTCTCTAACATATAGTCTGCAAGAGCGTTCTCTACCTTATCTTGTAAGTATCTACGCAGAGGCCTTGCTCCATATTCCTCACTAAATGCATTCTTAATTATATATGTTACCACTTTTCTGTCTAATTTAACCTTTATTTTTTCTTCTTGTAATCTCTGGTTCAGGTCTTTTAGAAGCAATTTGACTATCTTTCTTGCATCTTTCCTAGTAAGAGATCTGAATATGACGATATCATCTAACCTATTTAGAAGTTCTGGCCTAAGACTTTGTCGCAGTTCATCAAGAAGGATATTCTTCATAGATTCATATGCATCATCTATATCCTCATCTTTCCTCTTTTCTGAACTCTCCTTCCCGAATCCCAAAACCTTATCCTGCCTTATTTCTTCAGCCCCTATGTTGGAAGTTAGTATAACTATAGTATTCTTGAAGTTCACCTTCCTTCCCCGACCGTCTGTGAGATGCCCATACTCTAATACCTGGAGAAGGATATTTAAAACATCTGGGTGAGCTTTTTCAACCTCATCAAAAAGAATAACCGAATGAGGATTCTTCTTAACTTGCTCTGTTAGAAACCCTCCATGTTGGTAACCAATATACCCTGGAGGAGAGCCTATAAGTTTTGAGACACTGTGCATCTCCATCATCTCACTCATATCTATCTGGATAAGCCTATCTTCGTCTCCAAACAGCTCTTTAGTTAGAACCTTAGCTAACTCTGTTTTCCCCACTCCAGTAGGCCCTAAGAAGAGAAAAGATGCCCATGGTCTATCCGTATCTATGAGGCCAGTCCTGGCCCTCTTTATAGCTGACGCAACTACACTACAGGCTTCTTCTTGACCGACTACCGATTCATTCAGTTTATCCTCTAGTTTTAGGAGTGCCTCCCTTTCCTCTCTTCCCAAAGTATTAAGTGGAATTCCTGTCCATTTGGATATTACCGTCTTTACATCTTCTATATCTACACTGTTTCTAGTGCTCTTTTTCTTTTTTAAGCACTCTTTCTCCATTTCAGCTATCTCTTTTTCTAGAGACTCCTCCTTCTCCTGAAGTTTCAGTGCCTTTTCCATATTTCCTTTAGTTATCTGTATCTCCTTTGTTTCTCTTGTTTTCTTAAGCTTAGATTCCAAAGAAGAGAGTCCTTCGTAATTCCCTTCCACTTTAAGTCTCTTTGAGGCTGCAGCTTCATCTAGAAGGTCTATTGCCTTATCTGGGAGGTACCTGTCTGTCACATACCTATCTGATAAAGAAACAGCTGCTTCTATGGCTTTTTCCTCTATTGTCACATTGTGGTGCTTTTCTAAAAGAGGCGTAATATTCCTTAGAATATCTACAGTATCTTCCTGTGACATCTCTTTTAGAAATATTGGCTGAAATCGCCTTGCCAAAGCATTGTCTGATTCAAATGTTGAACTATACTCTTCGGTTGTTGTAGCTCCTATACACCTAAATTCATCTCGCAGAAGCGCTGGTTTAAGAACAGACGCGATATCTGAAGAACTCCCAGGAAGTCCTCCAGGAGAAACAATATTATGGATTTCATCTATAAATAATATGGTGTTGTTTCCAGATATAACGTCTTGAACAATTGACATAACTTTCTCTTCTATATCTCCCCTCATCTTGCTCCCAGCCATTATGCTAGCAACATCCAAAAGGACTATCCTCATATCCTTCAAAGATAAGGGAACTTTACCATCTGCTATTCTCTGGGCTAAACTCTCTACCAATACTGTCTTTCCAACTCCTGCTTCCCCAATTATTAAAGGATTATTCTTCTTCCTCCTACTTAAAATGTTTATTAGATGGTCTATCTCGCTCTCTCTCCCAATAACAGGATCTAGCTTTCCTTCCTTTGCCATTTCCACAAGATCTATTCCTAAATAGTCTAAAATCCTATCTTCTTCCCCATCCTCATCTCTATATCCAGGCTTCGTTAACAAACCAATTGGGTACATTGCAACCATACTCAGACTTTTACGAAAAGTTCTGTAACTTAAACCTCTCCTTTTTAATTCTGCTATCTTCTCATCCTTTGAAGCAAGAACTGCAAGCATTAAATGCTCTGTTCCAACATAAACATGGGACATTCTCTGTGCATAATCAAAGGCTTTCCTAAAGACTTCCTGTGCTTCGGGAGAAAAAGACAATAGTTTAGCACCTGAGGTATCTCCAGTAATCTCAAGAATTTTACCGTCAAAAAGATCTTTTAGGATTTCGCTCCTATCTAGATCCATCTCCTCTATAACCTTTGTAGCAAGATTATCCTCGTTAAGTAGGATTCCTACAAAAATACTCATTACAGAGATATTCTTCTCCTTAAAGTGTTCGGAGACTAAAGATGCACTCCTTAATGCAATACTTGCGTTTTTACTTAAACGAGAAAATATAGATTGTGGCTTTTTAATAACCTTCATCTTCATACCTAATTATACTATATGATTGGGCAATTACTCTTTTGCAGAGATTTCTTCCTCAATGGCACTCTCTACTTCGGAGGCTAGTTCTTCTTTAGAGATCTCTTTCCTTGGTTCTGTCACGTCTGAACCTTTTGGAACTGCCTTTAAGCTAAGTCCTAGGTGTCTCTCTGTAGAAGATATTGAAAGGATCTTAACCTTAACCATATCTCCTTCTTTTACTATGTCTGCGGGATCTTTGACTAATTTGTCTGACAATTCCGAGATATGTATAAGGCCATTCAGTCCCTTGTCTATTCTTACAAATGCACCGTAAGGAACAACTTTCTGAATCTCTCCCTCAACAATATCTCCAACTTTGTACTTAGAAATTGCTTCTGCCCATGGATCTTTCTGTAATCTCTTAATACTGTATGCTACTCTCTTTCCTCCATCTGAGACACCTATTACCATAACATTAACCTTGGTTCCTACTGAGTAGAGACTTCCAATATCTTCAACCTTGTCCCAAGAAAGCTCGGACAGATGAACCAGTCCTTCTAGACCTTCTGCATTTACAAAGACACCAAATGGGGTAATACCACTTACTGTGCCTTCTAATGTGTCTCCTTCTTTTACTTTGTTTAAGGTCTTTTCTCTCTGTTCTAGATCTCTAGCTTGAGTTACCATTTTCTCCGAAAGGATAATTCTATTCTTCTCTCGGTCTAACTCTATTATTCTTGTAGAAATCTTTTCCCCTATTAAGGAACTCAGTTTCTTTTGAACTTTAGATGAGATATCTTTTCCAACCTGCCTTACGCCACTAGAGTAAACTCTAGATGCATCTAATTGAGATGTTGGGATAAAACCCCTGATATCCTTTCCTATTTCAACTATTAAACCACCATTGTTGGATTCGACAACGACTGATTCAACAATCTTATTCTCTTCCTTAGCCTTTTCAAGATTAAGCCATGCGGTAGCCTGTTGTGTTCTTCTTATAGATAAAACTAGTTGTCCCTCTTCATCTTCAGGTTTAACAACATATACCATTACCTTATCTCCAACCTTTAATTCCCTCCAGTCTACAATCTCACTTTTGAGCTCTTTTCCTGCTACTATCCCTTCTGATTTAAAACCAATATCTACAACAAGAAAGCCGTCTCTAACATCTACGACTTCACCTTCTACTATATCGCCTCTTGAAAATGTTTTAATTTGGTTTGCACTGTCCTCAAGATATCTGTCTATCTGGGAATATGCCGCACTTTGTTTTTTACTATCCATAGGATTCTCCTATTGGTGATGCAATACTTTGCAACTAGTCCTTGCATACTAATTATGTTAAATGTTGCAGATGGATTATAACACAGGTTCTAAGGGTGTTCCACTCCTCTTAGGTATTTTCTTAAAACAACCTTATCCCACACAGGATTTCTTGCTTTTAAAATGTATCTTCCGTATAGGACAAATGTTGAGTTTACCCTATACCAATCCTTCTTAGGATAGAGATTTTCAAGATCGTGAGCTATCTTTGTAGGATCTGTTTCTTTTGTAAGACCATATGCTCTAGCAACTCTTGCTACATGTGTATCTACAGCTATTCCCTGATTTTCTTTGTAAAGATCATTAAGAAAGACATTTGCAGTCTTGTAACCTACCCCTGGAAGTTTTTGGAGCTTCTTAAGGTCTCTAGGAGGCTCGCCTTCATAGTCCTCTGAAAGAATCTTGGATATCTCTATTACTCTCTCAGATTTGGTCTTATAATAGTTAATACCCCCTAGGGTATTCTCAACGTCTTTTAATTTTGCTTCGCTTAAGGTCTTAGCGTCAGGATACTTACCAAACAATTTCCCTGTAACTTTATTTACTTGTTTGTCTGTAGTCTGAGCAGAGAGCATAATGCATATAAGAAATAGGAATGGTGTCTCCCAATTTTTAAGTTCTGTACTTGCATCTGGAAAAAGTTCCTCTACTTCTGTCAACAACTTCATAGCTAACTCTTTTTTATTCATCCTCAAAGAGCTTTTTCTAAGTTATTAACGAATTCCTCACCTAGGTTATACTCTAACACTTCCTCTATCTTCGAATATTGGCTTAGAATCGTTCTAAAAGCCTCCTTAATAGATTCATTCTTAAAAAGTATAGAATCATAACTCGAACATATCTGGTTTTTAACTTCTATAGATGTGGTATACATTGTATCCTTGTCATTATTCTCAATACTGCCAATATATTGCTGCAATAGATCTTCATCCACATAAGATCCCACATAAATATTTTCTACTATCTCTCTTATTCCTACTTCATACTTTTTCCCCTTGTAACCGTCACTTCCTATTTTACCTAACCTTTCAACTACAAACCCAAAGATATCTGAATATATCTCCTCCCTATCTCTCCAAACACCCTTTTCCTTAGTTGGGACTCTCATCCAACCATCTTCTATAATTCCCTGATAGAGAGAATAAACGAAAGCTGCATATTTCTGGACGTCTGGACTCTCATGCAAATCTACTTCTCCATCCCTACTGCTATGCCACTCTTCTCCGTCAATAACAGGCTGAACTACACACCTATTTAGACTTAGTGTGTCTATTAATAGAGAGTCTAGATCTAGGGCTATTTTAACCAACCCCTCAATATCTTCAGAGGTCATATCTGGAATCTCTTTCATAGCATAAGCTATTGTAAGGGCATTACTAAAAGCACTACGATCAAAGAGAACAAGTGCTTCTTTACTAATATCTTGCTCTAGAAAGACCTCTAAAAACTCTAAACGATTTAGAGCAAATAATGCCATTTTAACTTCTAATTCTTCTCTATGATCTAGATTGAATTTTTCTCCCCCCTCTTTGAGGAGAACTCTTATTGTGCTGCCTATTGGGGTTCCATATATTGGAAAAGACGAAGTTACAATGTCAACATCTCCCCTTTCTATTAGCTTCCCAGAAAAGAAATTAAGGGCATCACCCTTGCCTACCTGGTCACTTCCCTCGAAAGAAACGACCCTATAGTTTTGACGTTCTAAGATTTGCATGTTTTTTACGATTTATAGTGAAATGATTATACCATATTTAAGAAAAGGGTATATTCCGAACAAGTTTGTTACACGGAGGATTTCTTGGTTTGATAAGCCTATATGCTCCCCCTCTTTGGCTAGCGATTTATTACAAGAGCCTTATCTCACCAAGGGACAACTTGCTTGCTCAGTCTCAGAGGGTCGTGTTACATTTAAAAAACGGAAGTCTAATATCCCCTATTCCTCCAAGGAACTTTTGTAACTCTCGAGGAAAGGAGCAGAAATGGTAAATTAAGATAAAAATGCTAATTTTAAACCCTTATAGTTTTTTATCTAGGATTAACCTCTAATAAAACAAAAACCCACTCTACTACGAGTGGGTTGTTATATTCTAAAATCCTGGCAATGACCTATCTTCCCAGAACCAAAGGTTCAAGTATTTTCGGCGCTAGAGTGTTTTACTTCTGAGTTCGGGATGGAGTCAGGTAGTTCCACTCTGCTACAATCGCCAGGCACAAAGACTCTTGTATTAAGTACTTGTGCCTGACGGTCTTTCTGTAAAGAAAGACCTACAGGACTTTAATTCTAAAGAGCTAACAGTGTACATTGTACACTTGAAACCGAATAGAAAGTTAATATTCAAAAAAGCTGTTGGTCTATTAGTACTCCTTGGCTAAATATATCACTACACTTACACCTAGAGCCTATCAACGTGGTAATCTCCCACGGACCTTTAGTCCCGCTAGCCTAGAGCGCGAAAACAATCTAAAATGCTCTCACACTATAAGTTAGCGGGACAGGTATATTTAATCTTGGGGATGGTTTCGTACTTATATGCTTTCAGTACTTATCCAAAAACAACATAGCTACTCAGCAATGCTCTTGGTAGAACAGCTGATGCACTAGAGGTTACCACACCCTGATCCTTTCGTACTAAGGGTCGATTCCCTCAAATATACTACGCCTATACCGGATAGAGACCGACCTGGCTCACGACGGTCTGAACCCAGCTCACGTGCCGCTTTAATGGACGAACAGTCCAACCCTTGGGGCCTTCTCCAGCCCCAGGATGCGACGAGCCGACATCGAGGTGCCGAACCTTGCCGTCAATATGAACTATCGGGCAAGACTAGCCTGTTATCCCCGGGGTAGCTTATCTCCGTTAAACAATGGCGCTTCCACGCGCAACCAAAGGGTCACTTAAACCTACTTTCGTAACTGCTCGAGGTGTCCCTCTCACAGTAAAGCCTCCTTATGCTTATGCACTCTTCACCCGATTTCCATCCGGGTTGAGGAGACCTTTGTGCGCTTGCGGTACTCTTTAGCAAGCAACCGCCCCAGTCAAACTTCCCACCATGCACTGTCTAGAATCCAGTTAATGGATCCTGTTAGAAATAAAGCCTCAAAAGAGTGGTATTACACTGACGACTCCACCATCCCTGACGAGATGATTTCAAAGTCTCCCACATATTCTGTACATCCAAGAATTTATTTCAATGCAAAGCTGAAGTAAAGCTCCACGGGGTCTTTTTGTCCTGGTATAGGTAGGCCGCATCTTCACAGCCATTTCAATTTCACCGAGCGCGCTGTCGAGACAGTGGAAGGATCGTTACGCCTTTCATGCAAGTCACTAATTAAGTGACGAGGTATTACGCTACCTTAGGACCGTTATAGTTACAGCCGCCATTGACCAGGGCTTCAGCTACAAGCTTCACCACCACCAGAGCACCAAAGTGCATCCAGCAGACGGTTAACCCATAACCTTAACCTTCTGGCATTGGGCAGGCGTCAGCACTTATACATCCTCTTACGAGTTTGCAAGCGCCTGTAGTTTTGGTAACTAGTCGTCCCTCCCTATTCTCTGCGACTTTCATCACCACAAATAAAAAATACTTATGATGGAAAGCCCCTCTTCTCGCGAACTTACGAGGTTAATTTGCCGAATTCCTTAACAACGCATCACTCGTACGCCTTGGTGCTTTTACACCTGTCTACCTGTGTCGGATTGCAGTACGGTTACAAACATCATTATAGTTACCGAAGTAACTAATGATAGAAGTTTTTCCTGGAAGATTAATACAACAGATTGGATTCCCGAAGGTCACCTTTGCATCACAACTCGCATTCATCCCGCAAGCGGGAAACGCCTTTCCGGATTTACCTGGAAAGACTATCTTGCTGCTTACACCCCAAACCATTAAGGGGCCTGCATTCTCAATCCTCGCACTCCATCTCAGATGTTAGCAGTACAGGAATATTAACCTGTTATCCATCGCGTACGCTTTTCAGCCTCCGCTTAGGACCGACTAACCCATGGTTGACTGACATAGCCATGGAAACCTTAGACATTCGGCGAACGGGGTTTTCACCCGTTTTTCGTTACTCATCCCAGCATTCTCACTTCTATACGCTCCAGCAGCTCCTTACGGGCCACCTTCACAGCTATTTACCAGATGCTAATCTGGTCATGTATAGAACGCTCCCCTACCCATAGTTAGTTACGAATAACTAACTGTGTCGCAGCTTCGGAATCTACCTTCAGCCCCGTTAAATTTTAAGTACAGAATCTCTTGACTAGTAAGCTTTTACGCATTTTTTAAAGGATGGCTGCCTCTAAGCCAACCTCCTAGCTGTCCGAGAAACTCCACCTCCTTTTCCACTAAGGTAGAATTTGGGGTCCTTATCTGACGATCTGGGCTGTTTCCCTTTCGAGCATAGGAACTTAGCTCCCTAGCTCTAACTGCCATAATATTCGCAATGGTATTCGGAGTTTAACTAGATCGAGTACTCTTTCGAGCCTCGAATCCAATTAGTGCTCTACCCCCACTACTTAAATTATGACGCTAGCCCTAAAGCTATTTCGGGGAGAACCAGCTATTACCAAGTTCGTTTGGCATGTTACCGCTAACCACAAGTCATCTCATAATTTTGCAATATTAAAGAGTTCAGGCCTCCACTCCACTCTCGTGGGGCTTCACCCTGCTCATGGTTAGATCACTTGGTTTCGGGTATCGTGCATGTGACTCACTTTGCCCTATTCGGACTCGCTTTCGCTTCGGCTCCCCAATAAACATGGTTAACCTTGCCACACACAACGAACTCACTGGGTCATTCTTCAATAGGCACGCCGTCACCGGATATACCGGCTCCGACTGTTTGTAAGCATACGGTTTCAGTTACTATTTCACTCCCCTAACAGGGGTACTTTTCACCTTTCCCTCACTCTACTAATTCACTATCGGTCGCAAAAAATATTTAGCCTTGCCAAGTGGTATTGGCTGATTCCCACAAGATCTCACGTGTCCCGTGGTACTCAAGAAATCAGAAAGAAGTTTTTACCTTTTCGTATACGAGACTATCACTCTCTATGGTATACCTTTCCAGGTATTTTCTACTAAGATAAAATTTTGTAACTCCTTGAACTGCTTGCTACCAGTTCCCTCTGATTCTTACAACCCCTATATTGCACGAGTAGCAACCTGCGAGTTCAAATCCTCACTCATCGCAACGCGAATCATGATTCATATCCCTCTTACACAATATAGGTTTGGGCTATTCCCTTTTCGTTCGCCACTACTAAGAGAATAAACTTTTGTTCTCTATTCCTGCAGGTACTGAGAGGTTTCACTTCCCTGCGTTCTCACCTATACAGCTATGAATTCACTGTAAGGCAACTGGGTTTAAATCCAGTTAGGTTTCCCCATTCGGAAATCCTCGGATCAAAGCTTGTTTGACAGCTACCCGAGGCTTATCGCAATCTACTACGTCCTTCATCGATTTTTTGCGCCAAGGCATCCACCATATGCTCTTTGTTCGCTTAATTGAAATTACTTTCTATTCAGTTGTAAATGTGCAACTACAGATACTGTAAATCTTTACTGTAATAAATTGGACCTACCTCAACAGTAAAAATG
>ERZ795053.8024-NODE-8024-length-10024-cov-6.051359_pt1 | contig 10024 bp, 9 predicted proteins | sample MGYA00375137_ERZ795053 | MGnify/ENA primary metagenome ERZ795053 (study PRJEB30182, sample SAMN05720284) | activated sludge metagenome | isolation source: Anaerobic digester | place: Hong Kong | collected 2014-12-17 ... | reverse complement strand
TACTTCAGGTTTAACTTCTTCTACTTCAGGTTTAACTTCTTCTACTTCAGGTTTAGTTGAAGTATCTATAGGATTCAACTCCTCTACATCTAAAGAAAAATCTAAATCAGATTCTTGTTTATCTTCTGATCAACCCAACTGGTCTGACTTTTCTACAATATCTTCTTTGTCACTAGGCATACCCAAATCTCACAAATCAAAATCATCTGACTTCATTTGACTACTTTCATCTTTTTTGATTTCAGTTTCTTTATTGTCCATCTCTTCTACTTTCTTATCTTCTTCCTCAAGCCAGTTATCATCAGAATTGGTGCCTTTAGTGTCATCATCTGAATCATCACCTTGAGATTTAGATCACTCATCTGATCAAACCTCTAATCAATCCAAATTTAAATCTATATCCAAAGACGTATCTTTATCATCAGATACATTTGATCAATTAGATTGATTGTTTTGTGAATTGTCTCCAGGATTTTGTGTTTTATTTTCATCAGTTGGCATCATAAAAAATATTACTTTTTAAAAACTAATAAAATTATACTCAAAAAAGCGAAAAAATGCAAAAAAAACACATCAATTATCTATCTTTTCTTCCAAGCACAACTCATCGCACAGATATACGTGGAAAATAATTTTTTATCAACTTTGCTACTTCGTTCATTGTACTACCAGTTGTGGTAATATCATCTACAAGTATGACAGTATCTGTATTGTCCAAAAAAGATATATCTCATTTAAATTCAAACGCATTTTCCAAATTTTTTAATCTACCTACCCTATCTAGACTTGCTTGTGATTTTGTTCTTTTATTTTTTTTCATAAAATTTTTGTATGGAATATTTAGTTTTTTTGCCAAATCTTTTGCCAAAAGATAAGATTGATTATATCATTTTACAAAATATCTTCTATATCGATGAGAGGGAATTCAAGACACAATTACTCTTCATTCTTGCCCCGATTTCTGCGGGGTTTCCATCTTATTGTACAATATTCTATTGGCATAAATCGCCAAAACCACTCTATCTATAGCAAAATCTATCACATCTTTTTTGTGATAATATTTGAGTCTAAGCACTATCTTTTTCAAAGGTCATGAATAAGAAAATGGCACCAATATACCATCCAGCACAAAAGATTTATTTGATCTACAATCTAGACAAGTTTCATAATCAGTAGAATATTTGTGACAACTTGGACAAATTTCCATATGTGGCTGCAGCTTTTTTTTACATTCTTTACAAAAATAATCTCATGTTTTACCACAATCCAAACATTGTCTAGGAAATATCAAATCTAATATGCTCATAATATATTAAACCCATAAACAATTAAATAATAAAAATCTCAGACAAAATTTCAAATAACAAAAATTCCCGCGCTATAACACGCGGGAACAAAAATAATTTTATAACTTCTTTGGTATTTCAGGTATACCAGGCAAAAACTGAATATCTCTCTTTGAGTTATTCATGTTTAACACCTCTTTAAAGCTATCCATGCAACAATCTAAATCATGGCATACAACAAAAACATCTACTTTTGTGCCGGCAACTATATTTATCGAATTTATTTCTGATTCGACAACAGTTTCTTCAACAACAAAAACAATTTCATCATAACCAATAACTTCAGATATTTTCAAAGATCCAAAACTCTGATAACTAAGATAATTATAACATCTTTTTACAATTCTCTCATTGGCGACGATTAATCTTTTTTTCATATTTTTTATTTTTTTTAGTTTACTAAGACAATATAATAATTCCTGTTAAAACATCAAGCAAAATTTGACATATTACAAAAAATATATAAAGAATTGCTTGAATTAAATAAGTTAATCAATAACTTACAACTACTTTAAAATAAATCATCAAAATGAATCAATCACCACAAAACATTAAAGTAGTCGTGGTCCTATAATACAGGAGATACATTTTGATATAACAAAAACTCTCCTGTTCATTCAAATCGAATAGGATTTTTTTTAACTTATTTTTACAATAAATGGCCAAGTATCAAACTAAAGAATCAGAATCAAAACGACAAAAATTTCGAGAAGAAAATGAAATCAATAAATTTGATATAGATTCAGATAAGCCAGTCTATAGTATCGACACTCCACCACCAACTGTAAGTGGTAAACTACATATTGGACATATTTCGTCATATACTCAAGCTGAAATCATAGCCAGATACAAAAGAATGAAATGATACAACGTATATTACCCTATGTGATTTGATAATAACTGAATCCCTACAGAACAACTAGTAGAAAGAGACCTCAAGATAAACATCAAAGAAATGGACAGAAAAGATTTCATCCAGAAATGTTTAGAAGTAAATGAAAATTATGTAAATCTTTACGAAAATCTTTGGAAAAGCCTTTGATTATCAGTAGATTGGACCAAAGTATATAGCACAATTGAACTAAAAACACAACAAATAGTACAACAAGAATTTGTAAAATTATACAACAAATGACATATCGTATCCAAAGAATTTCCAGCTCTACGATGTACAAAACTTCAAGCAACAATCGCTCAAGCAGAGACTGAAGATTGTGAATTTGAAGAATTTTTCAACGACATTGAATTTACTCTAGAAGATTGAACTAAATTAACTATTGCTACTACTAGACCAGAATTATTACCAGCATGTAAGGCTGTATTTGCTCATCCAAATGATGATAGATACAAAGATCATTTTCACAAAAATATCACTACTCCACTTGGAGAAACAGTACCGTTATTGCCAGATGACAAAGCAAAGATAGACAAAGGAACATGACTTGTAATGTGTTGCAGCTATGGTGATGAGACAGATGTTTTCTGGTTTCAAAAACACAACTTAGAACCAAGAATCTGTATTGATAGATACGGTAAAATGACAAATACATGACTGGAAGAAATCGATTGATTAAAAATTAAAGATGCTAGAGTAAAAATCATGGAAATACTAAAAGACATGTGAGTAGTAAAAAATATTACACCAATTACTCAATCTAAAGCAATTTCAGAAAGAGGTAAAGTACCTGTAGAAATCATACCAGTACATCAATGGTTCGTAAATATTTTGGACAACAAAGAAACATTATTGACTCAAAATGACAAAATGAATCGATATCCAAACTTTATGAAAAAAAGATCTAATGATTGGATTGAAAATCTTCATTGGGATTGGAATATTTCAAGAAATAGAAAATTTGGAATACCTATACCAGTGCGATATAATCTTAAAAATTGAGAAATAATCCTACCATCAGAAGCACAATTAGCTAAGTGACCAGTAGATCCATCTTCAGATTTACCTGAATGATACACATCAGATCAGGTAAAATGAGAAACTTTGGTGCTAGATACATGGTTTACTTCGGGTCTTTCTCCATTGATCAACAAAAAATTACTAGAAAAAGATTGATACGATACAAAAGATTTTTTTCCTATGGATCTTAGACCACAAGCCCACGACATCATCAGGACTTGGTTGTTATATACTACTCTACACAGTTATTTTAGAGAAAACGATATACCATTTAAAAACATAATGATTTCTGGATTTGTACTAGCAGCCAAAGGAGAAAAATTTAGTAAATCAAAATGAAATGCTAAGTTAGATCCAGAACAACTTATTGAACAACGATGAGCAGATGCAATCAGATATCGATGTGCTGGATGACAACTAGGAAAGGATATGTTATTTGAAGATTCAGAATTTAAAAATGGACAAAAATTGGTAACAAAATTGCGAAATGCATCAAATTTTGTACAAATGCTCAATGAATGATTTGATCCAAAATCTGAATTTGACACAAGCACTCTACTTGAAACAGATAAATGGATATTGGCAAAAACAAACGCCACTATCAAAAAAATGGAAGACTATCTAGAAAAATATGAATATGGTCTAGCGAAAATTGCTTTTGAAGACTTTTTCTGGGCAGATTTTTGCGACAACTATTTGGAAATGGTAAAGTTAAGATTGTACAAACCAGAATTGTTTGAAAATGGAGAACAAAAGAAATTAGCATGACAATGGACACTATACCATGTACTATTTACTATATTAAAACTAATTGCTCCTTATCTCCCACATATCAGCGAAGAGATCTACCAAAACTATTTCAAGAAATACGAAGAAATCATATCAATACACAAAACTTGATTCCCAACAAAAATATTGGAAATAGCTGACTCAGAACAAATTATTAAAGATTTCGATCACATAGCTACAATAGTAGAAACAGCTAGAAAATTCAAAACAGAAAAACAAATATCTATGTGAGCCGAACTTAAAAATCTAATAATTTCTGGTCCAAAAGACTATTTAGAACTAGTAAAAAAATATGCAGATGATATTACTTGAGTAACAAAAACTCAAAACATAGAATATTTGGAGAAGGATGGTATTAGCTGTATATGTGAATTGTAAAAAAATAAAAAAAATACCACCCGGGTGCTATAGATAATGTCTATTTGCACCCGAGTGGATTTTTTTATATCAAAAACTTATCTTAATTATTTCCTACAGTAATAACTTGATTTCACAAATTCAGAACTGGTATTTCATTTCACAATCAATCTTCTATCAATAGATCTATTAAAGTTATCTGTGCTACTTGATTATTAGAAGTATAATCAACCTCAACATCAGCAAGAATTTCAAATTGTTCAATAGATCAAGGTTCTAATTCTAAATCTTCTCAAAGAATTCATAAATTTCAAATAGACGCAGAGTTTACTCATCATACTTTTCTAAGTTTTAATTCACTTAAAGATAAATTATACTCATTAATATCTAAATCAATATCAGATAAATAAAACAAATCTGAATAAGGTCAATCAATTACAACATTCAATGTTGCAATTCTTATTTCTTCACCATTAGCTAAATGATTGTCCAATCAATAAAATTCTAGTATAGAGTTAGGATAAGGAAATTCTTCATCATTTTCTTCATCATTATCCATATTATTATTACTATTATTGTTATTTTCCTCGTCTTGTTCTTCATCATCTCAACTTCATTCTTCTCCATTATCTTGATAGTCTGAATCATTATCATCAATATCTTGTTCATCATTATCATCAGAATCATTGTCAACTATAATATTATTTGAATTATTATTTACACTTGTATTGTTCGAATTTACATTTGTATTATTAGAGTTAACATTATAACTATCGCTACTATTATCAATAACATAATAATTATTAACTACACTAGTATTATTACTATTCTGATTATTAACATTATTAACTATATTGTTATTACCATAAACATTAACATTCATGTTGTTAATAAGTCTAGTAGACAAATCTAAACATATAGCTTTTATTCTATCATCTGCACTAGGCATATTAGATATTGTATCAAGAGCTCATACAATTTTTTGCCTATAAGAATCTGGTTTAGTTCTAAATATGTTTTCCAAACTAGTTTCTAATGTATTTACCATACGATTATCTTTAGAAGACAAGTCATATGCAAAGACAGATCAAAGAAATAAAGATCAAATAACAATTGATAAAAACACAATTACAATTTTTTTCATAATAATATTTGAAAATATAAAAAAAGACGACTTACATACTTCGGTCGCCAAACCACAACATTTAAAGCTTCTTATAGAAGACAGCAAATGCAAAGCATGCAAGCCGCCTTCTTTTTCTATAAAAAGCCTTTTTATTTTATATTGTAGTTTGGCTATTAAAATATAAACAATAACAAAATTAAATCAACTAAAAAAACTCCCACAGCCCACGGGAGTTTTTTATATATATTTAAGAAATCCAATCTGTCATTCCGAAGTTTATTCGGCAGAACTGCCGAAACTCTATCTTGCGAGGAATCTCTTCCTGTCATTTCGAAATGTTCTATCTTGTGAGAAATCTATTTTTTAGATCTCTCGCAATACTTGAAACTCGAGATGACAATCCACATTTTATTTTAAAACCACTTCACCAACTCTAATCTCATCCATAACTTGACCAATCATATCTTGAATCTCCATTACAGCCATGCTATAAACATTGTTAAAATTGTTGTCATTTATAAGTAGCTCATTTAATTTATCTGATGTATCTTGTAACCCAGAAACAATATTTTTTAAATCCAATGTATCCTCAATAATTTCCATACCTTTTTTCAATTCTGAAAGATGAGTTTTCATTACAACAATATTTGTAACTACCCTATCAATAAACTCAGAGTTCATATTCATTCTATCTACAATAGTCATATTGTAACTAGAAACAGATTCTGTATTAAAGTCCAGAGCAGATATTAAAGCATCACAAGTAGCATTAATTTTATCTACCAAAGCATTGATCTTGTTGATTGATGCTGGTGTAAAAGAATTCAAGTTGTTCATTTTTTTATTGGGCTATAATATAAAGGTTTCAAAGGTTAAATGTTACAATGGGATTTAAAGTTCTTAGATCTTTGAGACATTTGCAACATTTGTAACCTTTCTTACTAATATAATTATAAGCCTAAATCGTATTTTTCAAAAAATTTAAAACAAAAAGATAAAACATTGAAACTAAAATATTACATCATATTACAAATATATTTACATATTACCTTTTCTTGCAAAAGTTGAAAACTATGGGTTATCAAAACTTGATTTAATAATATAAACCAATACATATAAAATATATTTATTCAGCAAACACACATGCTAAAACTCATACTAGCGATATTACTACTAATTATAGTCTTACTAACATCTGCGTCTTTTTTATATTACACTACAAAATCATTGATCTTTCCACAAAAAAGCGCGCCATACGTATGATCATTCAAAAGGCATTTAGATATAATGAAACAATTGGATATAAAAAAATGAACCACAATGTTGGATCTATGATGTTGAGATGGTAAGGCTTTGAGATTTTTCCAAAAAAATTTTGATATAAAAAAATGAACATGATACGATATCAATCCATATGCAATTATACGATGAAAGATATTAAATAAAATATACTGATACAAAAATATCCAAATACACAAAAGCGATTTCCTAAAAGCAAATTTAAAATGATATGATTATATATATACCTATCTTCGAACTTCGCAATTGATAAAGATAGAAGCCCGAATACGAAAAAACAAAGACAAAAATACTATCATTATTTCAAACTCTTTTGAATACTCAAAACACAAACCTTTCAAAATCTTAAAAGACAAAAAATGAAAACCCGCAATTTTCTTGTACAAATAAACTAATCTGTGTCAGGTTTCTTCCTATGCTCTTTCTTTTGGGAATGATGCTTTTTATCTTGAAGTCTCTTCTCTTTTTCATGCTTTGGTACCTTAGTTTCAACCCTCTCTTTTTCATCTTCAAAAAGCTCTGAAATTATTTGTCTCAAATGTTTTAACACATTTTCTTCATTCATTTTTGCAGATCTTTGTTCTTGATTTTCCAATATCAAAACACTCTGCTCATGATGCACTTGTTTCTTTCATACTATATCAATAAATTTCTCCCATTTTTGTTCATCCAACTCAAAAATCTCAAAAAATTTATTTATATCAAAAGTAAGTTGAGCCTTTGAATTACCATGATCTTTGTTTTGCCCACCATGACCACTTGCATGGATCATCTTCACTTTCCAAAAACCCTTAGATTTATCCATCACTTCATTCAATATATGATCTCTATCCAAATTCATCAATATATTTTAAAAATAAACTAGCTTAATTATAAAGATTCCTTTTTTTGTTGTCAAAAAAAGACACCCTAAAGTGTCTTTATATATTTATTCTAATATTTTTTTAAGATTTCCTTCTAGATAATCTATATAGTAAATATACCAATATTGTACCTATCACTATAAGTATAATATTTTCCTTTGGACCAACCACTACAGGAGTTACTGTTGTTGGTGTAGGTTCTGGTTCACCATCTCCTATTCACATAGCATTAAAAGTATAGTTCTTTTCTACTCAGCCATTATTTGGTATAAATTTTACTATATGTTCACCATTTTCACTTATCGTAAAAGAATATGATTCATCATCCATATCTACTGTAGCCAATTTACTAAATGTACCCTGATCTTCATTTCGCAAGAATATATCTATCTCATCACTACCATTTACAGCTATCCATCTCAAAGTAACACTGTCTCAGTTGATTGTATGTGATACATTTGCCAAATTCATATCTGCTCAAGCTGCATGACCAACCTCACCAGCATCTTCACACTCATCTCATTCTCAATACAAAGAATCGTACAACCTAAAACAAATCTCATTTGATATTTCTCACAGACTTCACGCATCATCTTTTGGTACAGCTACTACATAATATATAGTTTCATCATCTATATCATCACCAGTATCCAATTCCATTGTAAAATTATTTTCTCATACCAAATCTAAATTGGAAAAATTCTTTTCTCTACTATAATCAAGTAAACTAGGATCATCTAATACATCTATCAAGGGATATTCTTCATACATCAAAGTATAGTCAGATATTATGTCTTCAAATTCATCTTCCAATACTGGAGATTCTATAGTTATTGAACTTGAATCAATACTATCTACAGATATTTGTTCAGTAGAACTATATCCAAACAATACAGTACCCCCAAGATCATCTAAATAATCTAATACGCTATCTCCAAAAGATACACTAAACAAGCTAATTGCAAACAAAGCTCACAATATAAAACTAAACAATTTTTTCATAAACGAATATTTAGTTTGTAAAATTCAATTAAGTATACTAAATTATATGTATTTTTTAATAGATTTTTCAACATAAAATCCACATAAATATAGAAAAAATGTTAAAAAGTTTGACAATATCTAAAATTCTGATATACAATGGTTATCAGATTTTCAAAAAAATGTGGATTTTCAGAAAATATTTCTTATATAAATAATATCATTTATATATTAATTTATACGCATGAAGTCATATCTAGATATAGTAGACAAAATCCTAAAAGAATGAGTATCAAAGGAAGACAGGACATGAACTTGAGTATTTTCTATACCATGAATGTTCTTTGAACACAATATGGAAGATGGATTTCCTTTACTAACAACAAAAAGGGTACCATTTAGATTGGTGGCATCTGAACTAGAATTTTTTATAAAATGAATAACAGACAAAAATCGATTGATAGAAAGGAACAATCATATACGAGATGAACGATGCTCTCCAGATAAGGTACCATATTGACATGACGAAGAAACAAAGAAAAAAATGATGGAAGAAAGAGAATTGTGACCAATATACGGATTCCAATGGAGAAATTTTGGTGCAGAATATACAAGCCGAGACAAAAAACCTAGCAAAGAATGAGTAGACCAGTTAAAAAAAGCTGTAGAATTGTTAAAAAAAGATCCTAGTAGTAGAAGAATTATAGTATCAGCACGAAATCCACAATTTCTACACAGAATGGCACTACCTCCATGTCATTATTGATTTCAAATATTAGTATCCGATTGAAAATTACATCTTCTACGAAATCAAAGATCTGTAGATTCAATGCTTTGATTACCATTCAATATAGCAAGTTATGCTTTACTATTACACTTATTGGCAAAAGAGGCAGGACTAAAGGAAGGTAAATTGGTTTGATTTTTGGCAGATACACATATATATTCAAACCACATAGAATGAGCAAAAGAACAACTCAGCAGAATTCCAACCACACTACCCACAATTAAAACAGAAAAATTTACATCAATATTTGATCGAGAATATACTGATACAGTTGTAGAATGATACGAACCACAAGCTAGAATAAAATTTGATATAGCAGTTTAATCATCTACAAACATACTCTTAGACCTATACTGCATAGCTTCAGCTAGATATTTCACTTCCAAATTTTCATTTCCATCCATATCAGCTATAGTCCTTGCAAGTTTTATAATTCTATGGACTACCCTTGGAGAAAGAGTAAGTTTTTCTGCTGCTTCAGACAAGAATTCTTTGATCTCTTGAGACAAAGAAATATACTTTTCTATATCATTATATTTGGACTAATAATATTTATTATTA
>ERZ795053.8022-NODE-8022-length-10024-cov-9.948139_pt1 | contig 10024 bp, 5 predicted proteins | sample MGYA00375137_ERZ795053 | MGnify/ENA primary metagenome ERZ795053 (study PRJEB30182, sample SAMN05720284) | activated sludge metagenome | isolation source: Anaerobic digester | place: Hong Kong | collected 2014-12-17 ... | reverse complement strand
CCGTTGTCGACGTACACCGTGCTGCCGGTGATCGCCGCGGCCAGGGGCGACGCGAGGAACGCGGCCGCGTGGCCGACGTCGGTCGCCTCGAAGTCGCGGGTCAGCGGGCTGTTCGCCTTGCTGTAGTTGATCATCGTGGCGATGAAGCCGATCGCACTCGCGGCGCGCGAGGCGTACGGCCCGGCGGAGATGGTGTTGACCCGGTGGCCCCAGCGCCGTCCGACCTCGTAGGCGAGGGTGCGCGTGTCGGCCTCGAGGGCCGCCTTCGCGGACGACATCCCGCCGCCATAGCCCGGGATCACGCGCTCCCCCGCCATGTACGTCAGCGAGAGGAACGAGCCCCCGGGCCGCATGAGCGGGCCGAGGGCACGCATCAGGGCCAGGTTGCTGTAGGCCGAGACGCTGACGGCCTCGAGATAGCCGCGGCGCGAGGTGTCGAGCAGCGGGTTCCGGACCTCGGGGCCGTTCGCCAGCGAGTGCACCACGATGTCGACCGGGGTCGGGCCGAAGTCGGTCACCAGGCGCTCGACCAGCCCGGCGATGGTGAAATCGCCCCGCTCCCGGTAGCGCTTGTTCTCGCGCGTCGCCTCGGGGACATCCTCCAGCGTGTCGAAGGCCGCGTCCAGCGGGTAGATCCGCTCGAAGGCCATCGAGGAGCCGTCGGCGAGCACCAGCGACTCGGCGAGCTTGCCGCGGTCGAGGAGGTTCTCGAAGATCCCCATCGCCGGTGGCCAGGTCCCGACGCAGATCGACGCCCCCGCCTCGGCGAGGGCCTTGGCGATCGCGAACCCGAAGCCGCCGTCGTCGGCCACGCCAGCGACGAAGGCGCGCTTGCCCGAGAGGTCGATACCCAGCATGCCGGTGGCTCCATGGAGTCGAGGGTCGAAGGTGCGATCCGCTGCACGATAGAATGGCCGGGGGTGGTTGGGAAGTGAAACGGCCCCCTCGCGAGGGGGCCGTTCCGTCGTGCGGGTCCCGCGGGCCGTCGGCCCCGGGGGTCAGCGCGGTTCGAGGATCTGCCCGATCCGCTCGGCGGCATCGGCGTAGTGGGCCCGGGTCACCGCATCGCCACGACCGGCGGCCTGCCGGAGCCGGCCGCGCAGCTGCACGAGCTCCGCGCGCACCAGTGGCCGGATGTCCGACAACGCCACGTTCGGGTTGGGCGGCAGCCGATCGCGGAACTGCGCCGGGATCGGCGGCAGGTCGGTCGTCATCAGGTTCTCCATCCGCTCGATCCAGGCGCGCTGCAGCGACCGGCGGTAGAAGTCGGGCGCCGCGCCCGTCCGCAGCTCGGTCCAGGCGCCGTCGCGGATGTCGGCCAGGTACTCCGGCAGCGGATAGCCGCCATCGGCGACGGTGCTCAGCTCCGCCACGCGTGCCAGCCGGGACGGGTCGGTCATCCGGTTCAGCGTGCCGACCATGAAGCCCTTGATCCGCTCGGTGCTCCCCTGGATCCCGATCCGCTCGAGGATCGCCGGGTCGAACATCCACGTCGGCGTCTGCAGCGCCTGGGCGGTGAGGAACGCCACGGCGGCCTTCTGCCGCTCGCGGGGGATCGCGGTGTAGGCGGGCCCGGTCTGGTCGGCGTTCTTCCGGGTCCAGTCGATCCCGCCGATGATGGTGGCGACGTGCCCCATGTAGCGGTTCCACTGCCCGGTCACCTCGCCGTACATCTCGCGCAGCTGCGAGAAGTCGGCGCCCGGCTCGTAGGAGTACTCCAGCAGGCGCGGCATGATCCGCTTGAGGTTCGCGATGCCGTACTCGCTGGCCTTCACCCCGTCGTCGCCGAGATCCTCGGTCTGCGACCCCGGGTCGGTCCCCGACGGATCGCCGAAGCGGTACATCGGGTCATCGGCGTGCTCCGCGATCCAGGCGTCGAGGGTCGGCTTCTCGGCGTCCGCCGTGGCGGCGTCGAGGATGGGCCGGTAGCCCCAGCGGATCGAGTACTTGTCGTACGGCCCGATGCCCGGGTGCATCGCGACGTCACCGTCGCCCGGCTGCGCGACGTAGTTGAAGCGGGCGTAGTCCATGATCGACGGGGCGGTGTTGAACGCCTTCGTGAACGCCGGGCTGCGGAGCGAATCCACCGGGTAGGAGGAGCTGGCCTTCATGTTGTGCGGCAGCCCGAGCGTGTGGCCGACCTCGTGGGACGACACGAAGCGGATCAGCTCGCCCATCACCTCGTCCTCGAAGTCGACCGACCGCGCCCGGGGGTTGATGGCCGCGGTCTGCACGAGGTACCAGTTGCGGAGGAGGTTCATGACGTTGTGGTACCACTGGATGTCCGACTCGAGGATCTCGCCCGAGCGCGGGTCGGCCACGTGCGGACCCGAGGCGTTCTCGATGTCGGAGGCGAGGTAGCGGATCACGCTGTACCGGGCGTCCTCTGGCGAGAATTCCGGATCCTCCTCGGGGGTCGGGGCGAGGCGGCCGATGATGGCGTTCTTGAAGCCCGCCGCCTCGAACGCGGCCTGCCAGTCGTTGACCCCCGCGATGAGGTACGGGCGCCACTTCGCCGGCGTGGCGGGGTCGATGTAGTAGATGATCGGCTTGACCGGCTCGACCAGCTCGCCGCGCAGGAAGGCCGCCGTGTCCTTCGGCTCGAGCCGCCAGCGGTCGATGAACCGGCGGGTCACGGCGCGATCCTCCTCGCGGCCGTAGTCGACCTGCTGGGTCGAGAAGTAGCCCACCCGCTCGTCATAGATGCGGGGCTGCATCGGCACCTTCGGGAGCAGCAGCATCGAGTGGTTCATCTCGATGGTGATCGTCCCGGTCTCGGCATTCGCCGGGGCCTTGGTCGCGTCGTACGTCAGCACCACCCGGTTCTCGATGTTGGTCGGGTAGCTCGCGATCCGGGCGACGTAGGTGCGCTTCGGGTCGAGGCGCCGCACGCCGAGGGCCGTGCGGCGGCCGCTCGAGAGGCCGAGCATCGGGATGTCGGCGACGAAGAAGTCGCCCACCTCGATCACCATCGACGAGTCCGGGCCGTAGGCCGCGATGTCGAAGGTCTGCAGGATCGGCTCGAGGTTGCTGTTCTGCACCGCGATCGACATCGGCGAGGTGCTGTCGGCCACCGTCGCGTACGAGACGTGCTTCAGGTCGACCTTGTCGCCCCGGCGGACGAAGCGGACCACGTCCGTCGCGTTCTTCGAGCCGCCGTAGCCGAGCCCCGAGGCCGTCCGGGCGATCCGCGAGACCACGAGGAACTCGCGCCCCGCCATCGCGGCCGGGATCTCGTAGAACCACTTGTCCTCGATCCGGTGCACGGTGAAGGCGCCACTGTCGCTGATCGCCTTCGCGGTGATGACGTCCTTGTAGGCCTTCGGACCGTTCCGCGACGCGGCGGGACGGGCCGCACCGCCACCGGCGGAGTCACGCCCGGCCGCCTGGCCGCCCGGCGTCGGGCGGGCGGCGGGGGTGGTGGTCGCGGAACTGGCGGAGCAGGCCGCGAGCGCCAGCAGGGCCACGGACGCGGTGAGTCGACGTGGGAACATCCTCGGGAATCCTCGTGGGCGGAGGTGGCGGGGGCGAGGCCGTCGGCGCGGGGTGCGCGACGGCAGCCCGGAAGCTTACCGCGACACGCGACACCGGGAAACCCGGCCCGCCACCTACTCGGCCCGGAGGACCTCGAGCGGCGGGCGCCGCAGCACGTCGAGCGAGCTCCAGAGCCCGGCGACCGTGGTGAGGAGCACGAGCCCGCCGGCCAGCACGGCGATCGGGACGACGGGGAGGAGGAAGGCGGTCTCGAACACGAAGTGCGCCAGGGCCCACCCGGCCGCGCCCGCGAGCACCGCCGCCACCAGCGCGGCGGCGAGGCCGAGGGCCGCGTACTCGACGAGGAGGATCCGGAGCAGCTGCGCGCGCGTCGCGCCCAGGGTCCGGAGCAGGGTGCCCTCACGCAGCCGCTGCCACCGCGAGGTGGCGATCGCGCCGATCAGCACGATGGCGCCGGTCGCCAGCGAGAACATCGCCATGAACCGGATCGCCGCCACCACCCGCCCGATGACCGCCTCGAGCGCCCGCTGCACCTCGCCGAGATCGACCGAGGTGACATTGGGCACCCGTTCGGCCAGGGCGCGCTGGAGACGACCGCGCGCCGCCGGATCGACCACCCGGGTCAGCGTGACGGAGGTCTGCGGCGCACCCTCGAGGCTCCCGGGCGCGAAGATGACGAAGAAGTTCGGCTCGAAGCGGGCCCAGTTCACCTCGCGCAGCGAGCGGACGACCGTGTGCAGCTCGATGCCCTGGATGTTCCACACGAGCCGTGCGCCGAGCCCGATGCCGAGCTCGGCGGCGAGGTCCTGCTCGACCGAGACCGCCACGGGGTCGTCGGCCGTGAGGCCGCGCCCCGAATCGGCCGGCGTGAACCACGTCCCCGCGACGACCCGCTCCGCCGGCCCGAGCTCGCCGCGGTAGGTCGAGCGATACTCGCGCCGCACGGCCCAGAGGCCGCTCCCCTCACCCTCGTCGAGCGTGTCCCCTGGCGCGCGTGACGCGCCACCGCGCGCGAGGATCGTGCTCACGCGCTCGCCCGCCACGGCGGCGAGCCGCATCGTCACGATCGGCGTGAAGGCGGTGGCGGTCGCGCCCTCGCGCGCCAGCACCTCCTCGACGAGGGGGCGTTGGTCCGGCTGGATGTCGATGAGGACGAGATTCGGCCGCTCGCCCTCCTCTCCGACGCGGAAGTCACGCAGCAGGTTCACCTGCGCGGTGAAGAGCGTCGTCAGCAGGAAGGCGCCGAAGCCGAGGGCGAGCACCACGGTGACGGTCTGGTTCCCGGGGCGGTGCAGGTTTGCGAGGCCCTGCCGGATCAGGTAGGACCCGCGTCGGGGCGTGAAGCGGCGTGCGAGCCGAATGACCGCGAGCGAGGCCAGCCAGAGCACGACGAGCGCCGCGCCAACCGAGGCGGCGAACCATGTCCCCTCGATCAGCGAGCCGACCTGCACCGCGGCGAGGCCGACGACGCTCGCGACCAGGGCGAGGATCGCCGCGATCCGCGACCCGTCCCAGCGCGTGCGGGGCGGGGTCGTCAGTCGGCGGAGGGTCGCGAGCGGCGGCACCGAGCGGGCCCCGAGCAGCGGCAGCAGCGCGAACGCGGCCGCCGTCCAGATCCCCAGTCCCACGCCAAGGAGGACCGCCATCGGCGAGGCGGCGACCTGCACGTCGACCGGCAGCAGGTCGGCGAAGAGCGCCGGCATCGCCTGCTGGAGGCCGACCCCGATCGCCGCCCCGAGGAGCGCACCCAGCAGGCCCATGCCCATGGCCTGGAGCAGGAACGCGAGGACGATCTGGCCCGAGGTCGCGCCGAGGCAGCGGAGGACCGCGATGCTGTCGAGCCGCTGGCGAATCAGCACATGGACGGCGCTCGCCGTGCCGAGGCCGCCGAGGAGCAGCGCCGCGAGCGCGACGAGCCCGAGGAACTGCCCGAGCCGGGTGAGTCCCTCGGTGAGGTTGTCACGATCGTCGGCCACGGTGCGGATGCGGACCCGCGCCTCGCGCAGCGCCGGGCGCGCGGCGGCCGCGACGGCCTGGGCATCGATCGTCGCCGGCAACCGGAAGGCGATGTCGTATTCCGCGCGGGTTCCGAACCCGAGCAGCTCGGTGGCGGGGAGGAGGCGGTGCGCGACGTAGATCCGCGCGCCGAATGCCGACTGGAGGCCCACCTCGCCGGGCACGTTGACCACCGTCCCGGCGATGGGGAAGCGGGCCTCGCCGACCCGGAGCGTGTCCCCGAGCCGCGCGCCGAGGGAGGTGAGCAGCGACGGATCGACGACGACCGCACCCGACTGCACCATCGCCCACGCACCGGCGGGTTCGGTGGTGATCGCCCCGTAGAAGGGCCATCCCGGTTCGACGCCGCGCAGCTGGACCAGGCGCGCCGTGCCGCTCGCCTCGACATACGCCATCGCCGCGAGGGAGACCGAGCGCGCGACCGCGACCTCGGGCCCACCGGCGCGCTGCAGCGAGTCGACGAAGCGCATCGCGACGGCATTGGTGTCGAGCGGCGCGCGGGCCCCGAGCGAGAGGTCCGAGCCGAGCAGCGCCTGCGCCTGTTCGGCCACCGAGGTGCGGAGGTTGTCGGTGAAGGAGTTGACCGCGACGAGCGCCGCGACGCCGGCGGTGACGGCGGCCGTCAGGAGGCCGAGCCGCCGCCAGCTCGCGCGCGCATCGCGCCACGCCAGTCGCACCGCGAAGCCGAGTGTCGTCATGCGCCGGTGTCGTCCACCACCCGCCCGTCCGCCAGCCGGATCTGCCGGCGGGCGAGGGCGGCCACCTCGAGGTCGTGGGTCACGAGCACGAGGGTGGTGCCGAACTCCGCGTTCAGCGCGAGCATCAGTTCGACGACCACGCCGCCGTTGGCGCCGTCGAGGTTCCCGGTCGGCTCGTCCGCGAACAGGATGTCGGGGCGCGTGCTGAAGGCGCGCGCCACCGCCACGCGCTGCTGTTCGCCGCCGGAGAGCTGGCTCGGGTAATGGTGGCCCCGCGCGCCGAGGCCGACCCGACCGAGCAGGTCGTCGGCGACCGCGGCAGCCGACGCCTCACCGGCCAGCTCGAGCGGCACCTGGACGTTCTCCCGTGCCGTCAGCGTGGGGATCAACTGGAACGACTGGAAGATGAAGCCGACCTTCCGACGACGCAGGGCCGCCCGCGCGTCCTCATCGAGCGCCCCGAGGTCGATGCCGTCCAGCAGCACGCGCCCGGCGCTCGGACGATCGAGCCCGGCGAGCAGGCCGAGGAGCGTCGTCTTGCCGCTGCCCGAGGGGCCGGTGATCGCGAGGAATCCACCGGCCTCGAGGGTGAAGTTGATATCCTTCAGCACCGTGAGGGTTCCCCCACCCGAGTGATAGCCCTGGGTGAGGCCCTCGACGCGCAACATCGGCTGCCGTGCGGCGGAGGAGTCTGGAGATGCGGGGGAAGTCGTCACGACATCATCGGCGATGGGGATGGATGGTCATCGGCCTGCTCGGGTGTGCCGGGCAGGCCGATCAGGGCGACACGCCGCCCGCGGATCCCGGGAAGGATAGCCCGGCCCCCGTCGAGGCGCCCGTCGTCCTGTTCGTCGGGACCTCGCTCACCGCCGGATACGGCCTCGATCCGGACCAGGCGTGGACCACGCTCGTCCAGCAACGCATCGACGAGGCCGAGCTGCCGTTCCGCGTCGTCAACGCCGGCGTCAGCGGCGAGACCTCTGCCGGTGCGCTGCGGCGGCTCGAATGGGTCCTCGGCCAGGATCCCCCGGCACTCGTGATGGTCGAGACCGGCGCCAACGACGGCCTGCGCGGGCAGGACGTCGACTCCATGGCGGCGAACCTCGAGGCGATCCTCTCGCGGCTCGACCGCGTCGTGCCGCGTCCCGCGGTGATCGTCGCCGGGATGGAGGCGCTGCCCAACATGGGCGCCGACTACGTGAGCCGCTTCCGCCAGGTCTTCCCGCGCGCGGCGCAGGCGCACGACGCCTATTACCTCCCCTTCCTGCTCGACGGGGTCGCCGGCCTCGCCCGCTTCAACCAGGCCGACGGCATCCATCCCAATGCCGAAGGATCGCGACGCGTGGCGGAGAATGTGTGGAACCTGCTGCGACCGGTGCTCGATTCGATCGTGGCGGCGCGGTAGGCGAGAAGCGAGAAGCGAGAAGGGAGAAGCGAGAGTCGCACGCTTTCGTTTCTCGCTTCTCCCTTCTCGCTTCTCGCTTCGCGTTTCACTCCGTCCGGATCGCGTCGATCGGGGCGAGTCGCGACGCCTTCAGCGCCGGATACATCCCGAACACCAGGCCGATCACCACCGCCGACGCGGCGGCGACCAGCAACGGCAGCGCGGTGAAGGCGGCGTGCACCGGGGCGTCGGACTGCGCCCGCATCACCCAGCTCACGCCGAACGCGCCGGCCATGCCGAGGATCACCCCCAGCAGGCTGCCCGCGCCGGTGATCACCACCGACTCGGCGAGGAACTGGCCGATGATGTCGCGCCGCTGCGCACCCGTCGCGCGACGGATGCCGATCTCGCGGGTCCGCTCGACGACACCGGCCAGCAGCACGTTCATGATCCCGATCCCGCCGACCAGCAGCGAGATCCCGGTGATCGATCCCATCAGCAGCTTGGCGACGAGCATCCCGCGGCTGACCTCGGTGAGGATGTCGCCGCGACTCCCGACCGAGAGCCCGTCACCCCCGACGCGGGTTGCCCAGGCGGTCGCCTTCGCGAGCGCCGGCTCCATCGCCTCGAGGGTCGGTGCACTGCCGACGATGCCGGCCGGTGCCCGGGTCTGCGGTGGCACCGCGAGGTCGAAGGCGCCGAAGGGGACCTGGATCGCGAGCCGCTTCTCCTCGGCGCCGGTTCGTCCCGCGATCCCGACCACCGTGAACGGGTTGCCCCGCAGCAGGATGGTGCGATCGACAGCCGCGGCGCCCGGACCGATGAGCGCGGCGAGGTCCGGGCTGATCACCGCGATCGGCGTGGTCCCGCCGAGCTCCCCCTGGTCGAGCAGTCGACCGGCGACGAGCAGCGAGTCCGGCGGTCCGGCCACGCTCCCCATCACCGCCTCGACCATCGCCCCCCGAAGCGAATCGCCCGGCAACCCGCCCACGAGGGTCCCCCCCGCCAGCCGGAGCGTCAGGTCCACCTCGGGACCGAGCTCGGCGGCGAGCTGCCGCAGCTCCGCCTCGCCGAGGGAGACGGTGTCCGGCCGCGGCAACCAGATCCCGTCGAGTCGCCGCCCCGTGAGCGGGGAGATGGTGAACTGCTGCAGGTCGGTCTTGAGGGTGATCTGTTCACGGGCGTAGCGCTCGACCCCGTCGCCGAGGGCCAGCACCGCCACCAGGGCGGCGGTGCCGATGATGACCCCGAGGGTCGAGAGGAAGGTGCGCAGCGGGTTCGCGGCGAGCGTCTTGAGGCCGACGGAGAGGGCGTTGGACAGCATCGTCATCCACGGGTGAGGGGTCTCCGGCGCCAGACGGCCGTGGCGCGCGGAAGGTTTCACAACGGAACGGACCGTCTCCGGTGGCGCGAGGTCCCCGACCCGGGTAGCCTTTCCGGCCATGCCGATGTTCGACACCAAGCACCAGCGCGCCTCGTGGCTGATCGCCCTCCTCGGGGTGGTGATCGTCGTGGCGCTGGCCCCCTACGCCTCCGGCCTGCTGGGGGCGCCGGTCCTCTACATCATCCTCGCTCCGCTCCATGCCTGGCTGGTGCCTCGGGTGAAGTGGCGCTCGCTGGCGAGCACCCTCGTGATCGTCGTGGCGCTCGTCGGCATCGTGCTGCCGGTGACGTGGGTGGTCTCGCTCCTCGTGGCGCAGGCACAGGACGCGGCGCGCGAGGTGGTGAACTCACCAGTGATGGGGCGGCTCGATGAACTCCACATCGGCCCCTACGCGGTCGGCCAGTCGCTGCGGGAGCTGGGCTCCAAGCTGGTGAGCCTGATGGGGGGCGGGGCGATCTCGCTGCTGGGCAAGGTGACGCGGATCACCCTCAACATCCTGTTCTCGTTCTTCGGGCTCTACTACATCCTGCAGGATCCCGACGGGGCGTGGCGCGGGGTCCGCCCGTACATCCCCTTCTCCGATGCCAACGTGGCGATCCTGCGGGACCGGTTCGCCGCCGTCACCAAGTCGACGGTCATCGGCACCGGCGCATCGGCGGTGGCGCAGGGGGCGATGGTGGCGGCCGCCTTCGCACTCTTCGGGCTGGGCAACCCCGTCTTCTGGGGCGCGGTCACCCTGGTGCTGTCGGTGATGCCGGTGGTGGGGAGCGGACTGGTCTGGGGGCCCGCCGCGATCGTCCTCGCGACCGGGGGGCGGACCGCCGCGGCGGTCGGGATGGTGCTGATCGGCGCGGTGCTGATCGGCAATGTCGACAACCTGATCCGTCCCTGGGTCTCGAACCGGTACGCGCAGATCCATCCGCTGATCACCCTGGTCGGTGCGATCGCCGGCGTCTCGTGGCTCGGGATCCTCGGGCTGCTCATCGGCCCGCTCGCCCTGTCGTATTTCTTCGAGCTGCTGACGATGTACCGGCGCGAGTATCTCGA
>ERZ795053.8021-NODE-8021-length-10025-cov-6.522467_pt1 | contig 10025 bp, 5 predicted proteins | sample MGYA00375137_ERZ795053 | MGnify/ENA primary metagenome ERZ795053 (study PRJEB30182, sample SAMN05720284) | activated sludge metagenome | isolation source: Anaerobic digester | place: Hong Kong | collected 2014-12-17 ... | reverse complement strand
CCGACTCGTCGAACAGGGCGCCGTCGCTCACGGCGCCCGACGGTACCGGCCCCCGGGCCCGACCGGGGCCGTGCCACCGATCCGGCTCGGCCCCGCCCGCCCCGCCCCCCGGGGTGGTCCGCATCGGGGCGGTCGCCCGGGCGCCCGCGGCGGCGCGAGGGACGGCCGGGCCGGGCGGGCCCGATCGCGGGCGCCGGTCACCGGCGGTAGGGTCGGCGGCACGGTCGGTGCCGAGGGGACGGCGCCGGCGCACGACGATCAGAGGGGACCGACCGGGTGGCACGAGCGACGGGTCAGCGCGCGACGGAGCGACGGGCGAGGAGGGCGCTCGGCGGCATCGCCCTCTCGGTGGGGCTGCTCGCGGGCAGCGTCGCCGCGGGGGTCGGGCCGGCGGTCGCCACGCCGGCGGCGCCCGCGACGCCGGGTCGGATGGCGGGCAACGCGAGCGTGGCCCCTGCGGCCCTCGCCCCCCAGCCGATCAGCACGCCCTACGCCCGCCAGATCCTCGAGCGGATCCGGGCCGAGCTGGCCCCGGCCACCGAGGCCGAGGTGGTGGCGCTCGGCGCGCAGCTCGACGGCGGTACGTCCGGCGTCGACGCGGTGCGCGGCCAGCTCCTCGCCGATCCCTGGCTCGCCGCCCGCATCGGTGACACCTACGAGCGCTGGCTGGGCCGCGCCGCCGACCCGTCGGGCCTCGCCCACTGGCAGGCCGTGGTGCGCGGCGGCCGGACGCTCGAGCAGCTCGAGCAGGCGTTCGGCCTCTCCGACGAGGCCTGGCGATCGGGCGGCAGCACCAACGCCGGCTACGTCGACGTCGTGTTCGAGGCGCTCCTCGGCCGCCCGGCCGACCCGAACGGCAAGGCGTTCTGGACCGGTCGCCTCGACCGCGGCACGACGCGCGACTCCTTCGTGCGCGGCGTGATCCGGTCGAACGAGCGGGCCGTGCCGCTGGTGCGCGGCGCCTACCTCGCCATGCTCGGCCGGGCGGCCGACCCCAGCGGCCTGGCGTCGAAGGTCGACCAGTACCGCCACGCCCGCACCTGGGAGCTGGAGCTGCTCGCCGGCCTGCTGGGCTCGTCGGAGGCCCGCAACCAGGGCTGCGATCCCTTCGACGGCCGCAAGTGCTTCCTGCCGTTCCCGAACGACCACTTCACCACCACCGACCCGGGGACGGCGACGGGGCGGCGCATCGCGTTCAAGCGCGAGTGGCTCGCCCCGAACGCCCAGGGGGTGCGGCCCAACCCGCAGGAGTGGAACCGCAACGACGGCTTCAGCCCCGGCCAGTCCGGCCTGCTGAAGGTGCCGGGCATCGACCTCGACCAGACCGGCGCCGCCACGCTCGACGACATCGGCGCCTACGCCGACGAGGACGCGCCGATCGTGGCCATCGACGCCGAGACGGGCGAGCGCCAACCGCTCTTCGCTGAGCTCGACGCCAACATCCCCGAGGCCGATCGGGCGTCCGATCAGCTCCTCTACCTGCGGCCGGCGAAGAACTGGACCGCCGGGCACCGCTACATCTTCGCCCTGCGGAACCTGAAGCGGGCCGACGGGTCCACGATCCCGGCGCCCGACAGCTTCGCCCGCTTCAAGACCGACGACGGCAGCGCCTTCGTCGGCGACGCCCACGATCGCTGGGTGCACCAGCAGTTCCTCTTCAGCGACCTGGCCGAGGCCGGCATCGGCGTCGACGACCTCTACCTGGCGTGGGACTTCACCGTGGCCTCCACCGAGAACACCACGGGGCGCATGCTCCACATCCGCGACGACGCCCTCGCCGCGCTCGACGGCCACGCCCCCGACTTCACCATCACGTCCGTGCAGGAGAACCCCGAGGCCGGCATCGTCCGGCGGGTGGAGGGCACCTTCGAGGTGCCGAACTACCTCACCGGCGACGGCTCGGCGGGCAACGGCTACCACACCGATCCCGCCACCGGGCTCCCGGTGCGCAACGGCTCGCTGACCGCCCGCTTCGGCTGCAGCGTGCCCGACGTGGAGGGCGACGGCCCCGCCCGCCCGGTCATCTACGGCCACGGCCTCTTCGGCAGCTACGGCGAGGTCTTCTCCAGCCCGCAGCGCACCATGGTCAAGGACCACGACATGGTCTACTGCGCCACCGACTGGATCGGGATGAGCGAGGGCGACATCGGCAACGCGGCGACGATCCTCCAGGACATCTCCACGTTCAACACGCTGACCGACCGCTCGCAGCAGGGCATCTTGAACACCATCGTCCTCGGTCGGCTGATGCTGGCCCCCGACGGGTTCAACTCGGACGCCGCCTTCCAGCACCCCGGTGGCGCGCCGCGCATCGACACCACCGCGCTGTTCTACGACGGCAACAGCCAGGGCGGCGTCATCGGCGGCGCCTTCGTGGCCGTCTCGCCCGACGTTCGCGCCGGCGTGCTCGGCGTGGCCGGCATGAACTACTCGACGCTGCTCGAGCGCAGCGTCGACTTCGACCCGTTCGGGGCCCTCATGAAGCAGAGCTACCCCGATGCCGTCGACCGGGTGGTGGGCCTCCAGTTCATCCAGATGCTGTGGGACCGCGGCGAGACGAACGGCTACGCCGCCCACCTCACCGAGGACCCGCTGCCCGGCTCGGGCTCCAAGCGGGTGCTGATCCACGTGGCGCTCGGCGACCACCAGGTGGCCCCGTTCACCGCCGAGATCGAGGCCCGCACCGCCGGCGCGATGGACGTGCACCGGCCCGCGTACGGCGAGGGCCGCACCCTCGACGTGGACCCGGTGTGGGGGCTCGACGCCGTGGCCGACGGCTCCACCGGCTCTGCGCTGGTGATCTGGGACTCGGGTGCCGAGGTGCCGCCGCTCCAGAACGTGCCGCCCCGCGCCGGCGAGGACCCCCACGAGGATCCGCGCCGCTCGCCGCTGGCCCAGCAGCAGAAGTCCGACTTCCTCGAGGTCGACGGCCGCTTCACCGAGGTGTGCGGCAGCGAGCCCTGCACCGCCCCGCCCACCTGACGGGCCCGCTCGGGCGCGTGGACGCGACGAGGGCCGCTCCCCGTGGGGAGCGGCCCTCGCTCGTTCGATCGGTGCCCCGGGCGGGGCGGAGCTCAGCCGGCCAGGTTGGCGGCGACGAACTCCCAGTTGACCACGTTGTCGAAGAAGTTCTTGATGTGGTCGGGGCGGGCGTTGCGGTAGTCGATGTAGTAGGCGTGCTCCCACACGTCGAGGGTGAGGAGCGCCTTGACGCCGTGCTTCAGCGGCAGGTCGGCGTTGGCGGTCTTCATGACCTTGAGGCCGCCGTCGTCGACCAGCCAGGCCCAGCCCGAGCCGAACTGGGTCTTGGCGGCGGTGGAGAACTCGTCCACGAACGAGTCGTAGGAGCCGAAGGCCGAGTTGATCGCGTCGCCCAGCTCGCCGGTGGGGGCGCCGCCGCCACCGGGGGCCATGCAGGTCCAGAAGAACGAGTGGTTCCAGTGCTGGGCGGCGTTGTTGAACAGCGGCGTGTTGATCTCGGCGGCGGCGATCACGTCCTCGAGCGAGGCGCTCTCGTGCTCGGTGCCGGCCACCATGTCGTTCAGGGTGTTGACGTAGGTGTTGTGGTGCTTGCCGTGGTGGTAGTCGAGGGTCTCGGCGGAGACCCCGGTCAGCGCGTCCTTGGCGTAGGGAAGCTCGGGGAGCTCGAAGGCCATGGTGGTTCCTCTCTGCGGTGCGTCGTCGATCGGCGGGGTGACCCTACCGTCCTACCCGTCTGGTGAGAACCAGACACCCGACGCCTCAGACCTGGGCGCGCACCAGCGTCCGGTACAGCTCCGCGTACAGGCCCCCGGCGTCGATCAGCTCGTGGTGGCGGCCCTGCTCGACGAGGCGCCCGTGGTCGAGCACCAGGATGCGATCGGCGTCGACGATCGTGGAGAGGCGGTGGGCGATGACGATCGAGGTCCGGCCCTGCAGCGCCGCGGCCAGCGCCTCTTGCACGTGGGCCTCGTTCTCGCTGTCGAGGTTCGAGGTGGCCTCGTCGAGGATCACGATCGCCGGGTCCTTCAGCAGCATCCGGGCGATGGCGAGGCGCTGCTTCTCGCCGCCCGAGAGGCGGTAGCCCCGCTCGCCGACGACCGTGGCGTACCCGTCGGGCAGGGCGGCGATCACGTCGTGGATCCGCGCCGCCCGGGCGGCGGCCTCCAGCTCGGCCAGGGTGGCGTCGGGCTTGGCGTAGCGGAGGTTGTCGGCCACCGACTCGTGGAACAGGTGCGGGTCTTGGCTCACCACGCCGATCGCCGAGCGCAGGCTGGCCTGGGTGAGCGTCCGCACGTCGTGGCCGTCGACGCGCAGCGCCCCGGCGGTGACGTCGTAGAGGCGGGGCACCAGCTGGCTGATGGTCGTCTTGCCGGCCCCCGACGGGCCCACGAGGGCCACCAGCTCGCCGGGCTCGATGGCGAAGGTGACGTCGTGGAGCACCGGCCCGGCGCCGGCGTCGGGGGCGGCGAGCTGGGCGGCCGACTCGAGCGAGGCGACCGACGACTCGAGCCCGCTCGGGTAGGCGAAGGTCACGTGGTCGAGCTCGACGCGCCCGGCGGGGAGCAGCAGCTCGGTGGCGTCGGGCGCGTCGGTGATCGGGTTGGGCGCGTCGAGCACCTCGAACACCCGGTCGAAGCTGACGAACGCGGTCATGAGGTCGACCCGGGCGTTGGTGAGGCTGGTGAGCGGGGCGTAGATCTGCACGACGAAGATGCCGAGGGCCACGAGCGTGCCCGGGGTGATCGAACCCGAGATCACCAGGCGCCCGCCGATGAGGTAGATGATCGCCGTGCCGACCGCGCCCACGAGGGTGAGGGCGGTCATGAACGTGCGGGAGTACATGGCGCTGCGGACGCCGATGTCGCGCACCCGACCCGCCTTGGCGCTGAACGTCTCGGCCTCGAGGTCCTGGTTGCCGAACAGCTTCACGAGCAGGGCGCCGGACACGCCGAAGCGCTCGGTCATGGTGGCGTTCATCTCGGCGTTGAGGTCGAAGCCGTCTCGCGTGATGCCGGCGAGGCGGCCGCCCACCCGCTTGGCCGGGAGGAGGAAGACCGGCAGGAGCAGGAGGCTCAAGATGGTGAGGCGCCACTCGAGCACCGCCATCGCCGTGAGCGTGGTGACGAGCGTGACGACGTTCGACACCACCGTGCCCAGGGTGCCGGTGACGGCGCGCTGGGCGCCGATCACGTCGTTGTTCATGCGGCTGACGAGCGCGCCCGTCTGGGTCCGGGTGAAGAACGAGATGGGCTGGCGCTGGACGTGGTCGAACAGCGCCGAGCGCAGGTCGTAGATGAGGCCCTCACCGATGGTGGACGACAGCCATCGCTCGACCATCCCGAGCGCGGCCTGGGCGAAGGCGACGCCGATCAGCAGGCCGGCGAGGAGCGTGACCTGTCGGGTGTCGTCGTTGGGGACGGCATCGTCGATGATGGCCTTGATGACGAGCGCCGGGGCGAGGGCGAGGACGGCCTCGACGATCACGATCAGGAGGAACCAGCCCACGCGGGCGCGGTAGGCGTGGGCGAACTGCCACACCCGCTTCACCAGCCCGGGCGTGAGGGTGGCCCGCTTGGCGGACTGGTCCGCCATCATCATCCGGTGCATCACTGAGGGGTCCATGGCGCAGGTGAGGCTACGGCCCGCTCGCCCCAACCCCTCGCGTGGGGCATGGGCCCGGTGCCGTGGGGGTAGACGGCGGGCGTGCGCCCGTGGGAGCCTGGGCGCTGAACGGTGTTCACCGAGGAGGGGTCGTGGGTCGGATCGGGCGTGTGGCAGGACTGCTGGCGGGGGTGGCCGTGCTGGTCGGCCTGGTGACGGGCTGCGAGCCCAACTACGAGGTGAAGCGGACCGAGGTGAACCTCGCGCTCCCGTGCAACGGCACCACGACGATCGCCGCGGATTGGGCGATCCCCCAGGGCGTGACGCCGACCGGCTTCGTCTGGCTCCAGCACGGCTTCGCCCGGAGCAACGACAACATGGCCAGCCTGGAGACGAGGTACGCCTCGCGCGGCTGGATCGTCGTGACCCCCAACCTGGCGGCGTTCGGCAGCTGCAACATCAACGACTCGGGCGCCCACTCGGCGATCGCCTCGCTGCTGGCCGGCTCCACCGCGGCCGGCTCCAACCTCGAGGCGAGCTACGACGCCGCCCGCACCAAGCTCGGCCTGCCGGCGGCGAACCTCCCGGCCAACTTCGTGCTCTCGGGCCACTCGGCGGGCGGCGCGGCCATGACCGTGGTCGGCGGGCTGGTGAACACCAACGCCTCGAGCACCGTGCGGGCCCGGCTCAAGGGCCTGGTGCTGCTCGACCCGGTGGAGAACTCGGGCAACGGGATGGCCGCCCAGCTGCCGAACCTGGCGAACAAGCCGGTGTACACGATCTCGGGCGGCGACTCGTCGTGCAACTCGAACAGCTCGGGCACCAAGGCGCTGCTGCCCCGACGCAGCGGGTTCGTGGGCGTGCGCCTGCCGAGCGGCTGCCACTGCGACGCCGAGGGCGACTCGACCGACGGCCTCTGCACGCTCGTGTGCGGCACGCCGAAGGCGGCGAACAAGGACGCTCTCAAGCAGCTGGCGGGCGACTGGGTGTCGGACCTGCTCGCCGGCAAGGTGACCGCGTCGGCCTACCCGGGCGGCGACTACTACGAGAAGACCAAGGCGGCGGGCACCATCTCAACCCTCACCGGCACCGCCTGAGCCGAGCCCACCCCCGGGTACTGACCCCGACCGACGTCGGTCGGCCGACGGAGATCGCGGGGAGTTCGCCCGCGGCGCGGCGATGGCGGCACGCTGGGCGCGTGCCCGCCGCGTCCACCGCCCTGGGGGAGATCGCCCCCGCGCTGGCGTTCCTGCTGCTGGCGGTGCCCCTCGCCGCCCTCCTCGACGAGCTCGGCCTGTTCGAGGCGGTCGCCGCGTGGATGCAGCGCCGCTGGCCCGAGCTGCCGGTGGCGGGGCTGTGGGCCCTGGCGGCGGGCACGACCGTCGTGCTCAACCTCGACACCACCGTCGTGCTGCTCGGGCCGCTCTACCTGCGCCTGGCCCGGCGCTCGGGCGTGGACCCGCTGCCCCTCGCCCTGGTGCCCCTGCTGCTCGCCGCGTTCGCCTCGTCGGTGCTGCCCGTGTCGAACCTGACGACGCTCATCGCCGCCGAGCGGCTGGGGCTGGGCACCGGCGAGGTGGTCGCCCACCTCGGGCTGCCCTCGCTGGCGGCCGTGGTCGTGGGCTGGTTCGCCTACCGCCGCCACCACCCGGCACACCTGCCCGCGCCGGCGGTGGCGGTCGTCGTCGAGCCCGATCGGCGGGCCCTGCGGATCGGCGGGGCGGTGGTGGGGGCCCTGCTGGTGGCGTTCACCGCCGGGGCCGCCGCCGGCCTCTCGCCCTGGATCGCCGTGCTCGTCGCCGACCTCGTCCTCGTCGCCGTGGTGCGGCGGGTGCCGTGGCGCGAGGTGCCGCTGGGCACCGCGCTCGGGGTGGCCGCCATCGCCGCCGTGCTCGCCGAGGTGCTGCCGTCGAGCGCCCTCGACGGCGTGCGCGGTGCCCACGGGCCCGGCTCGCTCGCCCTCGTCGTGCTCGGAGCGACGGCGGCGGCGAACGCGGTCGACAACATCCCGGCCACCCTCGCGGTGCTCGAAGGGGCCACCGGGGCCACCCCCGGGCTGTGGGCGTGGCTGGTGGGGGTCAACGTGGGGTCGGTGCTGCTGCCGATCGGCGCGCTCGCCAACCTGCTCTGGCGGCGCATCGTGCGCGAGGACGGCATCGAGCTGCCCGCCGCCGCCTACGCCCGGGCCGTCGTGCCCCTCGCCCTCGCCCCGCTCGCGGCGGCGACGCTCGTGGCCGCCCTCACCCTCGGACGGTGATGGTCGACCGGGTGTCGGCCGCCACGTCCTCCTCGGTGAACGCGACCGGGCGCCAGTCCTTCTCGCTGAAGCGACGCGTGGCCTCGGTGTAGTCGTCGGCCGAGCGGTCCTCGGTGTTCGAGTAGGTGAGGAACACCTTGGCCTGCGGGCCGTCGTCGGTGAACGCGAGCGCCATCAGGAACGAGGTCCCGTTGTTGACCGGGTAGCCGGTCTCGCCGTCGAGGGTGCTCAGCTGCGAGCCGTCCACCAGCCGCTCGCGGTCCTGCTCGAGGAGCTTCGGGTCGCGGATCGAGGCCCCGCTGCCGAACCCGACCACGTTGGTGGTGCCGTCGAAGGCGTTGCCGCCGTGGATCGGGATGCGCTCGCCGTCGCGCAGGGCGAACTGGGCCTCGCCCAGGGTCACGTCGGGGGCGAAGCCGGCCGCGTCGAGCGCCTGGACGGCGTAGGCCAGGCGCTCGAGCGCCAGGTCGGCGCGCTCGCCGTCGCCCGCCCGGGCCAGGCCGCTCGGGGTGCCGAGGGGGTCGGCCGGGTCGAAGGGCTCGGCCCACAGGTCGCCGGCCTCGGTGAGGTCGGACGACGAGAAGCGGCTCAGCAGCTCACGCCACAGCGGGGCGCCGGCCGAGTCCAGGTCGTAGATCCCGTCCCACGTGGCCAGCACGTCGCAGGCGGCCGAGATGTCGACGGTGCCGCCGGGCAGGCCCGGGTTGCCGTCCTCGCCGACCGAGACCTCCGGGACGGTCACCTCGTCCACCCCCTCGCAGCGGTCGACGACCTCGGCGCGCAGCGCCCGAGCGGTGAACCCCTCGTTGAGGAGGGCGGCGTCGGCCAGCTCGTCGAGGTCGAACGTGCCGTCCTCGCCGCTCGGCCCGTCGGCGGAGGTGTCGCTCAGGACCGACGCGTTCTCTCGGGTGCGCGGGGAGCGGGCGGTGCCCTGCCGACCGTGCAGCGGGGAGTAGTCGCCCTCGAGCAGCTCGGTGGCGTGGGGCATCCAGAACGAGTCGTTCGCGTTGAACACGTAGTCCTCGCGCTCCACCTGGGGCTGGTCGGCGAAGGGGACCAGGCCGGGGTCGCGGGCCCCGTCCTCCTCGACCCACTCGAAGGTGGGGTCGGACCCGTCGAGCAGCACCACGCCGTTCTGGGCTGCCACCTGGGTGACCGGGTCGGTCTCGAGGGCGGCGTCGTAGGCGGCGATCGCCTCGTCGCTCAGGTCGGGCGTGGCCGACGTGTCCGCGTACCAGGCCCGCCCGTCGGCCGAGGTGGCGATGGTGTTGAACAGCGGGACGCCGTTCGCCTCGGCGTGCACCTGCTGGAACTCGTCGAAGTCCTTCGCCTCCAGCATCCCGAAGTACTGGTCGATGAACTCGTCGTCGTCGATGTTGGCGTCGCGATAGGTGATGGTCGCGTCGGCGGTCCACCCGAACCCGGGGAAGTCGAGGATCGGGCCGTAGTGCGACGACCAGCTGGTGTGGGTGACCGTCTCGAGGTCGCCGTCGTCGCCCAGCACCTCGATCTCGAGGTCCTTCGAGGTCATCTGGCGGGTCTCGTCGCCGTAGACGTAGCTGGTGGGATCGCCGGGGACGAGGTCGAGGGAGTAGGCGGTGAGCCGGTTGCCGGCCGAGACCGTGTGGGTCCACCCGAACTCGCTCGTGAAGCCGATGCCGATGCCGGGAACGCCCGAGAGCTGCACGCCGTAGGCGTCGGCCACGCCCGGGACCGTGAGGTGCACCTCCCAGAACCGCAGCTCGCCCTCCCACGGGAAGTGCGGGTTGGCCACGAGCATCCCGCCGCCGCTGGTGCTGCGCTCCGAGCCGATGGCCCAGCCGTTGGAGGCGATGGGGGCCTCGGCCAGCGCGCCGATGGCGCCCGCCGGTGCGGCGGTCGTCGTCCCGGCCGCGTCGGTGGCGCCGATGCCGGTGGCGGACGTCGGCGCGGGTGCCTTGGCACCGGGGACGGCCTGGCCCTCACCCTCGCCGGCCACCGGGGGCTGGGCGGTGGCGATGTAGGCGCCCGCGCGGGTGCCGCTGGCGTTGAGGGCGATCGAGCGGGCGTAGGCGTACACCTCCTCGGGATCGAGCTCGCGGACCCACTCGGCGCCCTGGCACCAGCCGGCCACGCCGTCGGTCCCGACGTCCGCGAGGTGGGCGTTCCATCCGGCGGCGTAGGCCTCGAAGAGCTCCCGGTTCTC
>ERZ795053.8020-NODE-8020-length-10028-cov-4.437581_pt1 | contig 10028 bp, 8 predicted proteins | sample MGYA00375137_ERZ795053 | MGnify/ENA primary metagenome ERZ795053 (study PRJEB30182, sample SAMN05720284) | activated sludge metagenome | isolation source: Anaerobic digester | place: Hong Kong | collected 2014-12-17 ... | reverse complement strand
TTTCAAGGACGAGTTTATCAGGAAGTGTGACCCCTAAAATTTCTGATCCATCATAAAACATAACTTCAACAGATAAACCTTCATAAATATAATTGAGTTCATGTTCAATTTGATACTTAGGAATTTCAATTTGTTCATATGTTTCTGTATTCATGAAAACATGCTTGTCGCCATCTGCATAAAGGTATTGCATCATAATCTTATCGATTTGTGCGCGATCTACCTTTGTTCCTGCATTAAATGTGACGTCTGTAATCGAGCCTGTTCTTAAATTTCTAAGCTTTGTTCTAACGAACGCGCCACCTTTACCGGGCTTAACATGCAAGAATTCGATGACAGAATAAATGTTTCCTTCATATAATATCGTTTGTCCAGTTTTAAAATCATTGGTACTAATCATGGTTATTCTCCTTACTGGTTTTTTGCCGTTTTCATTATACATGAAACCATGCATTTACACAACAAAGAATGTCTTTTTTTGCAAAAACACATACTTTTTATGCGTTTTGTTCGATTGAAAGTACATATTCGACAGCTTCAAAATAAGATACAAGCTGTTTTCCCATAAAGCACGCATCACAAACATCTTTGATAAAATCTACCTGTCTAAATGCTTCTCTTTTGGTGATATCGGATAAATGAACTTCGACTTTAGGGATATCAATCATCTCTAGTGCATCACGAAGTGCAATAGATGTGTGCGTGAGCGCGCCTGGATTAATGATGATCGCATCATAGTTTTCATCCATCGCGTGATGAAGCACATCAATGAGCTCACCTTCATAATTAGATTGATAAAACGTAAATTCTACTGTTTGATATTCATTAACTAAAGCATCATAAAGATCATCTTGCGTCATGGTGCCGTAAAGTTTAGGATCACGTCGTCCAAGCATATTTAAATTGGGTCCGTGAATGAGTAAAATGTTCACTTTTTTACCTCCTTTAGATGTTTGATAATCGCATCAACAGTTTTTTCTTCATCATGATCGTTAGCGATAATCACATCTGCAAAATCGATATATTTAAGCATGCGTTCTTCATAGAGTTGTTCTAATGACTTTTTGCGTAGTAAAGGGCGTTTCACATCATCAATTAAACGCTCTTTGATAATGTCAAGTTCGGTGTTGAGATAAACTTTATAGCCGTTCATCTTGGTTTTATTATCTTTGATGGTCACAATCCCACCGCCACATGAGATCACAGCATCTTCTTCTTTAATTGACATCAGACTTTCAGTTTCTAGTCTTCTAAATGTTTTTTCACCATATTTTTCAAAAATGTCATCAATAAACATGAGGGCATCTTTTTCTATGCGTGCATCTAAATCAATGAATGGATAAGCTAGTTTTTGAGCTAACTTTCTACCAATGGTTGTCTTGCCTGAACCAGGCATTCCGATCAAATAAATTCTCATTTAATGAACTTCCTTAACAGGATCTACTGAAAAACCGTAGATCAGTTTAATGACTAAACTCAAATAAATGATAGCAACCCAGGTATCTAAACCAAATACGGTGAAGATGAGGGCACCCATGGCTAAGTTAACACCAATAGCAACAATTTCTTGTATATTTCTTTTCTTGATTGAGAAAATGATGAAATTGAATGCGACTAAAAGTGCATAGACATAAAGACCATAACGAAATTCATGAAGAGTTAACCAAGGTAAGATGAGTGCATGTGGATGAACTAAGACAAATATCTTTCTTAAGTTAGGATGTTCATGATAATAATCATGTACCATCGGACTAAAATTAGCGATGATACCACCATAGATATCGATCATTAAAATGACCAATAGGACTTGACGATATGTCTCTAGAACTCCAAAAGTGATATCACTCAACCAAATCGTCAAAAGGGTCATACCAATTGAAAATAAGATGAGTAATACAATAAATGGAAGTGTCGTTTCTTTACCTAGAAATGGATGTAAAAATGTGGGTACTTTAATTTTTTTCATGTTAAACCTCCAGGTAATCTTGAATCAACTTCATGACATCTTCGATGATGGATGGTGATAAAGCATCGATCACCACGGGATGCATTTGATTGATAAAATACGTTTTTTGTTTTTTTGCTAGTTTTTTTGAGACTTTGATGATATTTTCTTTCATCTCATCCAATGAGAGTTCACCCGATAAATACTGATCGATTTCACGATAACCAATGGCATTGATATGGATATCTTGATCTCTTAAACGCTTTACTTCATCGATGAAGCCTTCTTTGAGTTGAAGTTCAAGTCGTTGCCATAGTCGTTCTTCTAATATCTTACGATCTAAATCGAGATAGATAATTAAAGGATGGTATAAGCGTTCATCTTTTTTATTTTTAGATGATCTCGGTTCACCTTGTTTAGCTTGTTCTAAGGCTCTTAATAGTCTTCGTCTATTATGTGGATCTATGACAAGATTAGGATCAAGTACCATCAATTCTTGATAAATGTCTTCTGTTGAGACATCTTGATACATCTGATCAAAACCTTCATCTCGTTGTTCATGAACAAATTCAAAACGACTGATGACTGCATTCATGTAAAAACCTGTGCCACCAACGATAATCGGGAGATCAATCTTATCAATTAAGTTTCTCACATCGGTTTGAAACTCAAAAACAGAATAAGATTCTCCAGGTTTTTTGATGTCCAGAAGATGATGTTTAATACCTTCTTTTTCACTTTCCTTGATTTTGGCAGAGCCAATATCAAGACCTTCGTAGATCTGTACTGAATCACCGTTAATGATTTCACCATGAAATCGTTTAGCGACTTCAATGGAAAGCTTTGTTTTACCTGATCCTGTTGGACCCACGATCATGATGAACTTTTTCATTTAAACCACCCGCTTAAACATGCGTTCAACATCATAGTGAGATAGTTTAATCATGGTTGGTCTACCATGTGGACAGTGATATGGATTTTCACAGGATCTAAGTTCTTTCATTAAGTGTTCAACTTCTACAATTGATAAAGCCTTATTCGCTTTAATGGCTCCTTTACAGCTAATGTCTTTTGCTAAAGCATCTCTTAATTTGATGATTTCGATACGATTTGTTTCTTCTATCATCGTAACAAGAGCTTCCATAGCAAGATCAAGTTCTTCTTCTCTAAGCCATGTAGGAACTTCTATTAATTCGAATTGATCATTAAAGATGAATCCCACATCACTTAACTCTTTTTGATGGGTCTTCATCAAATTAAAATCACTGTCTTTAAGTTTGAGTTCATAACTAAAAAGCATCATACGTCTTGCTTTTAGGGGTTGATTTAACACATTAATGTAATGCTCATAACGCACACGTTCTGCTGCGGCATGCTGGTCAACTAAATATAAACCTTCATCATTTTGAAAGAGTAAATATGTACCAGAGAAAATACCGATAAATGACATATCAGGAATTTTAGGTGCTTGTTTCGGTTCAAATACAGGTTCTTCCTTTAAGAACATCTCTTGAAAATCCATTTGCATTGGTGTAACGATCTGTTCTTTATCCTCATATTTTTTAATCTGAGATAACGTTTCAGGGATCTCATGACGAGACATCAGAAGTGCTTCTTTCACATAACCTTCAATGTGATAAGCTAAAACCATTTCATTCACAAATTTAACCTCATATTTTTGAGGATGTACATTACAATCTAAAAGACTGGGATCAATCTCGATATGGATCAGTGCAATCGGATATTTACCAACCATCATAAAAGAATGATAACCATCAATGACTGATTGTACGAGTGCATAGTTCTTAATATATCGACCATTAACAAAAATCGAAATATCTTTCTTTCTTGAGCGACTGATGGAAGGTGCTAACAAATAACCCTTCATCTTGATCTTTTGAACTTCTTTTTCAAAGGTCAGCATACCTTTGGTCATCCGTGAACCATAGATTTGATCAATCAATTGATGAAAATCACCTTGACCAAATGTCTCTTTCAATTTTTTATTATCCATAAAAAGTTCAAATCGAATGTCAGGATGAGCTAGAGCTAAACGATCAAAAATATCAACGATTTGATTCTTCTCGGCTAAATCACTTTTAATGTATTTAAAGCGTGCAGGTGTATTAAAGAATAAATCTTTAACTTCAACGACGGTTCCTTTATTGAGTGATGCGATGCCATCACTTATAAAATGACCACCTTCATAGATGACCATAAAACCTTCTTGATTTTCTTGTCTTGTTTTTAAGGTCACTTTAGAAACCGATGAAATCGCAGCTAATGCTTCACCACGAAAACCTAAGGTCTTAATATGAGATAAATCATATTCATCTTTAATCTTAGATGTGGCATGTCTGTTAAATGCTAAATGCGCATCTTCTTGATCCATACCGCAACCGTTATCTGTCACAACCATCTTTGTCATACCCATATCAAAAACATCCACACGAATGTGGTTTGCTTTTGCATCGATAGCATTTTCAACAAGCTCCTTGATGACAGAAGCGGGGCGGTCTACAACCTCCCCAGCAGCAATCATATTCGCGAGCCGGTTGTCCATTTGACGAATAATTGGCATAACGTCTCCTTATTTTTTCTTCATTAATGATTGATAATGCTTGAGTAACAGAAGTGCATCAATCGGTGTTAAATGATCAATATCTAACCGTTCGATTTCTTCTAATAACTCAACTTCTACAGGTGATATAACTTGAATTTCTTTTTCTTCATAAGCTTCGTAGTTAAATAAATCTAACGCGACTTTATTTTCTTTATCTTCAAGTTTTCTTAAAATCTCTTTGGACCGTGCGATGAGACTCTTAGGTAGGTGTGCAAGTGATGCCACTTGAATACCGTAAGACTTGTCGGTTGTTCCTTTTTCAACATGATGTAAAAAAACCATCGTATCATGTTCTTCTTTAGCTTTTACACATAAGTTAGTTAATCTTGATAAACTACTTTCTAACACAGTTAATTCATGGTAGTGCGTAGAAAAAAGTGTTTGAGCTTTAATCTTCTCATGAATGTATTCAATCATGCCTTGAGCAAGTGCCATACCATCATAGGTTGCAGTTCCTCTACCAATTTCATCAAACAAGATGAGTGAACGTTCTGATGCTTTGGTCAAAGCTTCATTCGATTCAACCATTTCAACCATAAAGGTTGACTTACCACCTGATAGATCATCACTTGATCCAATGCGTGTATAAATCGCATCATAAAGAGGTAGAATCGCTTGATCTGCAGGAACGAAACAGCCGATTTGTGCCATATACACAATGACTGCAAACATGCGCATGTAAGTCGACTTACCACTCATGTTAGGTCCAGTAATTAAAAAGATTTCTCCTTCTTTCATGATGACATCATTTTCAACAAAGGTGGTGAACTTTTCAACAACGGGATGTCTACCCTTGATGACTTTAACATCTCTAGTCTGTGAAATGATAGGTCTAACATAACGATTTTTCTCACTGATGATTGCGAAATTCAAGTAAAGGTCAATTTCTGCAATTTTGAGTGATAACTCTTGAAGGCTAACGGTATACGTCAATGAAAAATCTCTAATCTCTTTAAATAAATCATATTCTAATGCCATTGCACGATCTTTCGCATGCAATAAGTCATCTTCTTTTTCTTTTAAAAGAGTTGTAATAAAACGTTCTGAGTTGGTTAATGTTTGTTTTCTTTCATAACCAAATTCATCTTTGACAAGGGCACTATTTCCTTTAGAAACTTCAATATAGTAGCCAAAGACACGGTTATAACCAACGCGTAAATTCTTAATACCTGTCTTTTCTTTTTCTTGTTGTTCATATTCGGATAACCATGTTTGACCATGAAGATCGATATCTCTTAATTCATCTAGTTTTTGAGAGAATCCTTCTTTGATGATTCCACCATCTTTTAAACTTAACGGTGGTTCTGGATGGATTGCACGTTCAAGATATGCCATCAGTTCATGATGATCATCCATATCCTTGATCATCTGATCAATTTTTGGATGTTGATATAAAGCTAACGTTTCTTTTAATCCTGGAATATGTTTTAAAGTTTCTTTAAGTTGTTCTAAGTCTCTGGCATTTACGGTATTAAATGCGATTCTACCTACGATACGGTTGATATCGTAGATGTATCTCAAATGGCTTAACACATCTTCTCGGTATTGATAGGTTGAAAAAACATCAATCATATCATAACGATTGAGAAGTGCATCCTGATCATCAAGTGGATGGTTTAAGTAATTTTTTAAGAGGCGTGAGCCCATCGCTGTTTCACAATGGTTCAACAAGTTTAATAACGTTGTTGTTTGATTATTTGATAGAGATTCATCGATCTCTAAATGTTTTTTAACACGGTAATCCATCCGCATATGACCGCTCAAATGAATCACTTCAAACGGTAGAAGATGAACAAGCGCTGTCTTTTGTGTTTCAACTAGATAGTTGATCAAGTGTGAAGCAGCTCGTTTTTGTTCGCGTTCTAAGTGATGGGTAGCTTTTAAATCAATGATTTGAAATTGATCAGAAAATGAAACAAGTCTTTGATCATCTTGTAAACTTTTCACAAAATCTTTATCAAAATGGATGGGTAGTACAATCTCTTTCATATCGAGACTATAAATCTGATCAAGTGCTGTCTTTTTATCTAGACCATCTGTGATATGTGATTCACCTGTTGAAACATCAACATACGATAAAATATATCCCTGTTCGGTTAATATTAAATTACCAATGAAATTATTAGATTGTGCATCCAAAATACCATCTTCAAAAACAGTACCTGGGGTAATTAGTCTCACCACTTCACGTTTGACTAATCCTTTACCAGGTTCAGTCACCTGTTCAACTATGGCGATTTTGAATCCTTTTTCAATCAACCGTTGAATATAAGGCTTAACTGAATGAAAAGGAACACCACACATCGGAACCTTTTGACCTGCATCACGTGAGGTCAACGCAATCTCTAAAACTTTAGATGCTAAAATCGCATCATCAAAAAACATTTCATAAAAGTCACCCAATCTAAAAAAGACTAACGCATCAGCGTAGTCTTCTTTAATGGTCAGATATTGTTGCATCATGGGGGTGAATTGTTGTTTATCCATGGTTGTTCCCCTTTATATAAACGTTATGTTATCCAAGAATACTGCCTAATAGGTTCAAGTATCTCGTCAATAATCCTAACCCAAAGAGATTATCTAAGAATTGATCAACACCTGCTAAGAAGGTCAGATCTGTGTAATAAGCAAGAATACCATAAAGAAGGAACAGAATGATACCGATACCTAAGATGATAAGTGCAAACTTGAGTAAGAACTTCAAAACCTTCCATAAGAACTTACCTAGACCAGCACCTGCTTTTTTAAGCATACGAAGTTCAGCTGGTGGTAACTCATCACTTGATTCTTTATCTGTACCAATCGATGAAGCTTGTTTCTTTTCTTCAATAAACTTTTCACGTTCATCAATTTCATCATGTTTGATGATTTTCTTTAACGTTTTAGGTTGACCATAGAATTCTGCTGTATTGATTAAAACATCTTCACTGGATGCTTCTTCAACTGGTTTAACAACAGCAGGTTCTTGTCTTTCTTCAATCGCTTTTCTAAGCAAACGGATTTCAGTTACTAAATCGGTTAAATCAAGAGAGGATTGAACATATTGAACAGGTTGTTTTTCAACACGAACGGGTTCTTCTACAACTTCTTCTACGACTTTTTCTTCAATCTCTTCGATTTCTTCAGCAATTTCAGGTTGTTCTTCAACAACTTCTTCAACGACTTCTTCTACTACTGGTTCTTCTTCAACTTTTTCTTCTTCTTGAATTTCTTCTACAACAGGTAAAACGACAGGCTGTGGTTTTTCTTCATGAACTTCTTTAGAAACTTCTTCAACTTCTTTTTCGTAAACCTTAGGAGAATCTGGAATAAAGTAAGCTTCTTTTGTTTCTTTAGCATTAGCTAAGATATATTCAATAATTTCTTCTTTTTTAAGTTCAGTTGATGCTTTAATATCGTGATCAATCGCAAAGCGCTGCATCACGATAACTGACATACCACGAATTTCTTTTTCAAGATCGTCTGTATGTTGGCCGCGATCTTTTAATTCTTTAACGATGATATCAGCGAGTTCCGTTTTCTTTAAACGTCTTGGAACATCAACGTCATATTTCGCACCTAAATCACGGATTTCACCAAGTGTTGATGATTTGTATAAAACAGGTCTGAATTTTTGTGGAGGTAGACCATCAATACGTCCCATGGAATCAAAGAATAAATTCTTGATGTCACGGTTATACGTTTTCATATTAGGCAGTTCAAGTCCAACAGCTTTAACATGAGCAATTGATAAGTCGACTAAATTCTTGAAATCTTTTGCTGGAACTCCCTTTTCATTCATGTAAGACAAAACATCAGTCCAAAAATCTTCTAGAAAATGACGATCTAATGTTGGATCGTCAAAAAAGATCAGTAGATTTTCTAACTGTGTTTCAGTGAATTCAGTGAACCATGAAAGTCGATAGTTTAGCTCATCTGCTAATGTTAAACGAGACTTTCTTGTTTCAATGACTTTTTCTCTTAAGTTTTCTCTTAAGACGAACATTCTGATTTCTCTTGGAATAGTTAAGCCGATTTCCATAAAAAACGTTTTGACTTGATTTGCGGGTAAGTAGATGATTGTCTTAAGGATATCGTCAACTTTCAATTCCTTTGTTCCAACTAATAAAGCACTGTCTCTTGTTAGTCTTGCCATAGCGAACCTCCATCATACTTCTTTACTTCATCATACTATGAAAAGCGCTTTTTTACAAGTTTTTTCCCCTCTTTCAAAAAAAAACAGCCCTATCAGGGCTATCATTTTTTCATTTCATCATTGAGACCATCTTCGATGATGGACACGATCTGTTGCATCAAGTCATTGATGTCGCCTTGCAAAGCCATATAATCTGACATCAGTGGATACGTTTCGATTTCTTCATAGAGGTCATCATATTGTTGTTGAAGCTTCTTTGTGGCTTCTTCTTTTCCAATGTGTTTTGCATTTACAAGTTGCTTTTGAACAACCTTAAGTTGGTTGAATTTAGCAGTTAATTTTTTGTTGGAATTGATGAGTTCTTCAATTTTTTTATAGCGTTTGATCTCTTCACTTTGTTCAAGCATATCAATCAATTTTTCTTTTTCATTCACGCGACTTCACCTAACAAAAACCATGTTTTCGCAACCGTAATTTTCACATCGACAATCGATCCAATCAAGGATTTATCGCCTTTAAAGTTAACGAGTTTATTGTGTTCAGTGTAACCGGCTAATACCGTTTCATCATACTTAGAAACACCGTCGACCAAGACTTTAACCGTTTGATTTAAGAAGCGTTGGTTACCTTTTAAATAGCCCTCATTAATCTTTTCATTCAGGCGATATAAGCGCATTTTCTTATCTTCTTCAGGTGTATCATCAGCATAAGTTGCTGCCGGTGTACCTTCTCTTTTTGAGAAAACAAATGTGAAGGCTCCTTCAAAAGCTGCTTTTTCAACAAGGTCCATCGTTTCTAAAAAATCTTCTTCGGTTTCACCAGGAAAACCTACAATGATATCAGTGGTGACACTGATGCCTGGGACTGTTTCTTTTAATTGACTCAGTGTCTTCAAATAAGATTCTTTCGTATAATGGCGATTCATTCTCTTAAGAACTGTATTCGATCCAGATTGAACTGGTAAATGGAAAAATGGCATGACATGAGGACAGTCTCTCATCGCTTCCATCGTCTTTAAATCAAGGTCATGTGGGTGTGATGTTGTAAAGCGGATTCTTTCAATACCCGTTTGATCTAAATCTCTTAAAAGATTACCAAATGTGTAGTCATCTGTTTTAATATCTTTACCATAAGCATTGACATTTTGCCCAAGAAGTGTGACTTCTTTAAACCCTTGTTTAACAAGTTCTTTCACTTCTTCAATGATTTCATCTTTCGAACGTGAACGCTCTTTACCACGTGTGTAAGGTACGATACAATACGTACAGAATTCATCACAACCAAACATGATGTTAACCCATGCTTTAAATTTGTGTTGTCTCACC
>ERZ795053.8019-NODE-8019-length-10028-cov-5.254988_pt1 | contig 10028 bp, 11 predicted proteins | sample MGYA00375137_ERZ795053 | MGnify/ENA primary metagenome ERZ795053 (study PRJEB30182, sample SAMN05720284) | activated sludge metagenome | isolation source: Anaerobic digester | place: Hong Kong | collected 2014-12-17 ... | reverse complement strand
GGCGCTCAGCACCGAGAAGAGCAGGGTGAAGGTCCCGGTTCCGCCACCGAGGGGACCGTCGACGAGGAGGGGCACCGTGACGGAGAAGTTGAACGCGAAGGTGCCGATCAGCGCCATCATCACGAGCGGGACGAAGAGGTTCGGCTCCGAGCGGATGTAGCGCAGCCCCTCGCGCACCGCGCCGGGCCGCCGGGGCCCTGGCGCCGAGCGGTAGAGGTCGTCGGGGCGCATGGCCACCAGGCCGGCGATCACCGCGGTGTAGGTCAGGCCGTCGAGGATGAACGGCCAGCCGTAGCCGACCGTCAGGACCAAGGCGCCGGCGAGCGCCGGGCCCACGACGCGCGAGCCCGTCATCACGGCGGAGTTGAGGCTGACCGCGTTGGGCAGGTCCTCGGCGGGGACCATCTCGACCACGAAGGCCCGCCGGGCCGGGTTGTCGAAGCTGTTGAGGACGCCCTGGATCGTGGCCAGCCCGAAGATCACCGGCACCGACGCCAGGTCGGTGAGCACGAGCAGCCCCAGGACCATCGACTGGGCCATCGCCAGGCTCTGGACGACGACGAGGAGCTGGCGCTTGTCCACCCGGTCGGCCACGGCGCCGCCCCAGGCCCCGAGCACGAGCATGGGGCCGAACTGGAAGGCGGTGAGGAACCCGAGGGCGACGCCCGAGCCGCCGGTGAGCTTGAGCACCAGCAGGGTCTGGGTGACCATCGACAGCCAGGTGCCGGTCTGGGAGATGAGCTGGCCGCCGAAGAACAGGCGGAAGTTGCGGTGGCGCAGCGAGCGGAAGGTGTCGGAGGTGGCGGTGTGGAGCTTCTCGGTCATCGTTCGTCTTCGGGGGAGAGCGGCTTGGGGGGAGCGGCCAGGCGCTCGAGCACCGCGGTGGCGGCCTCGAGCGCGTCGAGGTCGGTGGGATCGAGCTCGGCGAGCCGGGTGGAGAGCCAGGCGGTCTTGCGGGCCCGGAGGCTGGTGAGCAGCCGCTGGCCGCTGGCGGTGGCCTGGACGCGCGTCACTCGACGGTCGTGGGCGTCGGCCACCCGCTCGACGTGCCCGGCGGCCTCGAGCTTGTCGACGATCTTGGTCACGGTGGGGGCACCGATCTGCTCCTCCTCGGCGAGGGCGCCGAGGGGGAGGGGACCGCAGCGGTCGATGGTGGCCAGAGCGGCGAGCTGGGTGGGGGTGAGCCCGGTATCGGACTGCTGGCGCATCAGCCGGGCGAGGCGCGTCACGCTCAGCCGCAGGCCGTCGGCGAGCTGCTGGGGCGTCGTGGCGACGTCGGGGGTGGGGGCCATGGGTGCCATCGTGGTGCACAACCCCTTCGCTTGGGAAAACATTTCCGTGGCGCGAGATCTCTCCCGGACTGCGGAGTGGCGGTGCGCCGCCGCGGTCGGCCACCATGATCGGCGTATGGCTGCCACCACCGTCGCCCGGGACCAGCTCCGCAAGGGGGCCAAGGTCGTCGCCACCACCGAGCTGCGCGGGGTGCCCGAGGGCACGCCCGGCCGGGTGATGATGGTCGCCGGCCTCTCGTGGATCCGCTACTGGGTCCGCTTCGACAACGGCGTCCAGCTCGGCTCGATCTCGCGCGACAAGCTCGCCACCAAGGCCGACCTCGAGCGCGGCGATGAGGTGGAGGAGCTCGAGGTCGCCGGCGATGCCGGCGGTGCTGCGGCCGATGCCGGCGAGGGCGACGGCGGGGGTGGCAAGGCCACGCCGTCGGGCACGCTCGTGCCCCAGAAGCTGCTCGATCGCAGCGCGGCGGCCCGCGTGCGCCTCGGCGCCGCCTAGGGTTGACCGGTCGGTCAAGTTCGGCCGGATCGAACCAGCGCCTCCAGGGGGACCCGTGCAGATCAGCATGCAGCTCAGCTACAGCGGCGGCTTCAAGGAGGCGGCCGACACCGTCGCCGAGCTGGAGCGCGCCGGACTCGACCTGGTGTGGGTGGCCGAGGCCTACGGCTTCGACGGCGCCTCGCTCATGGGCTACCTGGCCGCCAAGACCGAGACGGTGCAGATCGCGTCGGGCATCTTGCCCATCTACACCCGCACCCCCACGCTGATCGCCATGACGGCGGCGGGCGTCGACGCCCTCTCCGACGGGCGCTGCCACCTCGGCCTCGGCGCCTCGGGGCCCCAGGTGATCGAGGGCTTCCACGGCGTGCGCTACGACGCCCAGCTCGGCCGCACCCGGGAGATCGTCGAGATCTGCCGCAAGGTGTGGGCCCGCGAGGACAAGCTCACCCACGACGGCCGCTACTACCACCTGCCACTCCCCGACGGGGAGGGCACCGGCCTCGGCAAGCCGCTGAAGATCATCGCCCACCCCGTGCGGCCGCGGATCCCCGTGTGGATCGCGTCGCTCGGGCCCAAGAACGTGGCGCTCACGGCCGAGATCGCCGACGGCTGGATGCCGATCCTCTTCGATCCGGGCAAGGCGAACGACGTCTGGGGCGACGACCTCGCCGCCGGGCGGGCCAAGCGGGCCGACGACCTCGACGACCTGTGGATCACCGCGGGCGGCCTCGTGGCCATCGGCGACGACGTGAAGGGGTTCCTCGACTTCGTGCGCCCGATGGTCGCGCTCTACGTGGGCGGCATGGGTGCCCGGGGCAAGAACTTCTACAACTCGCTGTTCCAGCGCTACGGCTACGAGGCCGAGGCCAAGGAGATCCAGGACCTCTACCTCGACGGCAAGAAGAAGGAGGCGGCGGCCGCCGTCCCCACCGAGTTCCTCGAGGCCATCTCGCTGTGCGGTCCCGAGGGGTACGTGAAGGAGCGCATCGCCGACTTCGCCGCCGCCGGGGTGACCCACCTCAACGTCATCCCGGTCCCCACGGGCGACCAGACCCAGGCCAGCGTCGTGTCGATGCTGAAGGAGTGGACCAGCTGATCGGCTGACGCGGGCGGGCGCTGCTTCGGCGCGTCCAGGAAGAACATCTGCTTGCCCGTATATATGCAGCTGTGTATGTTGGGGGCGTGCCCGATTCCCTCGCCGTCCTCGACGTGATCGCCGAGCCCACCCGCCGGCGCATCCTCGACGTGGTTCGCGAGGGGGAGCGCTCCGTCGGCGAGCTGGTCGACGAGCTGGGGATGCACCAGCCGGGCGTGTCGCGCCACCTGCGGGTGCTGCGCGATGCCGGGCTGGTCGAGGTGCGGCGCGACGCCCAGCGTCGCCTCTACCGCCTTCGCCCCGAGCCGCTCATGGCGCTCGACGCCTGGCTCGAGCCCTACCGCGCCGAGTGGGCCGCCCGGCTCGACTCGCTCGAGGCCCACCTCGCCCGCACCGCCACCCCGATCGATCCCCGTCCCGAGGAGCCCACGTGACCGACCCGACCCAGCCCGCCGCCGACGGCACCGTCGAGCGAACCCCCGAAGGCGGGGTGATCCGCTTCGTGCGGCAGCTCCCGTACCCCGTGCGCGAGGTGTGGTCGGCGATCACCGACCCCGAGCGGCTCGCCGACTGGTGGCTGCCCTTCGACGCCGACATCACGGTGGACCTGCGCGAGGGCGGCGAGATGCGCTTCGTGGGTCGCGGCGACGAGGAGATCGAGATGACCTGCACGATCCTGCGGGTCGAGGCGCCGATGCTCCTCGAGCACACCCACGTCGATGTCGGTTCGTGGATGCGCTGGGAGCTCGAGCCCACCGAGACCGGCTGCACGCTCCGCCTCAGCCACCACGTGACCGATCCCGACGGAGCCATCGGCCAGGGCTTCGTGGTGGGCCTGCACACCTCGCTCTCCCGCCTCGAGCCGGCGCTGGCCGGCCACCCGATCCCCTGGGACTGGGACCGCTTCGCCGAGACCCGCGCCGCCTACGCCGGCCTCGGCCTCGCCGTGGAGGAGGAGTGGTGAGCCAGCTGCTGCGCGTCCAGAACTTCGGGGTGTCGAGCGACGGCTTCGGCGCCGGCGAGGGGCAGAGCTTCGAGCGGCCCTTCGGCCATGCCGACCCGAGGGAGCTCTTCTCGTGGGCCGGGGCCACGGCGAGCTGGCCCAACCGCACCGAGCCGGGCGGTTCGCGCGGCCTCGACGACTACTTCACCCGGGACTTCCACCACGGCATCGGCGCCGAGATCATGGGCCGCAACAAGTTCGGCTACCAGCGGGGCCCGTGGGAGGACCTGGAGTGGCAGGGGTGGTGGGGCGACGAGCCGCCGTTCCACACGCCCGTGTTCGTGCTCACCCACCACGTCCGACCGAGCTTCACGCTCTCGGACACCACGTTCCACTTCCTCGACGCCAGCCCGGCCGAGGCGCTCGAGGCGGCCAAGGCGGCGGCCGACGGCAAGGACGTTCGCCTCGGGGGCGGCACCACGGTGGTGCGCGAGTTCCTCGAGGCCGACCTCGTCGACACCTTGCACATCGCCGTGGCGCCGATCGAGCTCGGGCGCGGCGAACGGCTGTGGGAATCGCCCGACGACCTGCTCGACCGCTTCCACCGCGACGTCGTCCCCAGCCCGAGCGGGGTGACCCACCTCCTCTACTGGCGCCGGTAGCGGCCCGGCCGCCGAGGCGTGGTCACGCGTCGTCGAGGTGTTGGTCCTTGGCGATGTAGATGAACGGGATCGAGCCCACGCTGACCAGGAACTTGATCACCAGGTTCACCCAGAAGATGTCCCACACCGCCTCCCACGGCAGCGAGATGTCCTGCTGGTGCTGGGAGAGGAAGAACAGCGGGGCGAAGGCGCCGATGGCGAAGATCAGGTTGTCGATCGGGATGCTCACCGCGTTCGACACCAGCACCCGAGCCCACTGGTGGCGGGTGGTGATGCGCGTGACCCACCAGTGGTACACCTCGGTGTCGATCAGCTCGCTCACGACCATGGCGAGCAGCGAGGCGATCACGATCCGCCACAGCGGGCCCAGCACGGCCGAGAACTCCTCGCCCAGCGGGTAGCTGGGGTCGGTGGGCCACGCCGCCGCCCAGGCGAGGTAGGCGGCGAGGAACAGGTTCACCCCGGCGCTGGTGACGATGGCGATCCGGGCCGCTCGACGGCCCGCCGCCTTGTGGATCACGTCGCGCAGCGTGAACGTGATCGGGTAGATGAACGTGCCCATGTCGACGGCCCGGCCGGCGACCGTGCCGATCTTGAGGCTGGTCACCTGCGAGATGACTTGGGCGCCGACGTAGACGCCGATGGCCACGAGCGCCAGGCGGCTCACGAGCAGCTGGCCGTCCGATCGACGCTCGACGCTCACGACGGGCGCGTCGACGGTGGTGGGGGACGTCACGGGAACACCTCGGTTTTGTTGAGGCGGGGTGCCGACACCGCCGCGACCCCTGACGTGCCCGGGGGGTCGCCTCCGGAGGGGAGCAGTCTCGCGCGCTCGCTACTCGTCGGACCCCATCGCCCGGGCGGCGTCGAGGATCTCCTGGCAGGTGGGGCACACCTGGTAGCGCCCGGGATCGCGGGTGGGCACCCAGGTCTTCCCGCACAGGGCGGTGACCGGGGTGCCGGTGATGTAGGCCTCGGTGACCGCCGATGCCGGGACCACCACGTGGGCGAAGCGCTCGTGGTCGCCGTCGTCGGTGGTGCTCCGGGTGACCTCGTCGGTGGTGGTCTCGACCTGGCTCATGGCTCCAGTGTGGCCGGTGCGGCGGCGCGCGCCAGCGCCCGGTCGGCCTCGGCGACGAACCGGGCCACCAGCTCGCCGGCGGGCACGAGCGCGTCGATGGCGCCGGCGCCCTGGCCGGCTGGCATGAACTCGCGGTCCGGATCCACCCCCTCGGCGTGCTCGTCGCCGCCCAGGTGGTTGACCCCCTCGATCATCGTCTTGAGCACCTGGCCGGGGAAGGGCTCGGGCACGCCGCCCGACGCCTCGAACTCGTTCGTGTAGGCGTTGCGGACCACCCGGCAGGTCTTGCCGGTGTAGGCCCGGGTGATCACGGTCCCGTCCTCGGCCAGGGCGAGCAGGGCGTCCTTGTAGCCGGGGACGGCTCGGGCCTCGGGCGTCGCGATGAACCGGGTGCCCACCCAGATGCCGTCGGCGCCCAGGGCGAGCGCGGCGGCGAGCCCTCGGCCGTCGCTGATGCCCCCGGCGGCCACGACCGGGACCCGATCGCCCACGGCGTCCACCACCTGGGGCACCAGCGCCATGGTCGCCACCTGGCCGGTGTGGCCTCCGGCCTCGGTGCCCTGGGCCACGACGATGTCGCACCCGGCCTCCACGGCGGCAATGGCGTGGCGCACCTTGCCGCACATGTTGACCACCAGCAGGTTGCGTCGATGGCAGAGGTCGATCACGTCGCGGGGCACGCCGAGGCCGGCGACGAACACCGTGGCCCCCGCGTCGGCGATCTGGTGGACCTTCGCTTCGAGGTCGCCCGGCGCTGCGGTGAGCAGGTCCACCCCGAAGGGCCGGCCGGTGGCGGCGCGCACCGCCGCCATCTCGGCCACCATCTCGTCGGCGCCCATGACCGAGGCGCCGAGGCAGCCGAACCCGCCGGCCTCGGACACGGCGGCCACCACCCGGTGGTAGGAGACCCCGCCCATGCCGGCGAGCATCACCGGGTGCTCGATGTCGAGGATCTCGGTCAGGCGGGTGCGCATGGGCGCACCGTAGGCCAGGGCGTCAGCGGCCCACGTAGGCGCCGTCTCGGCGCAGCACCCTGCGGTGCCAGCGCCGGGGCGTGACCGCGATCGCCCGGGGCTCGTCCTCGAACAGCCAGCGGGCGAAGTTCCGACGGGTCCAGCCGGTGGCCCCGGCCACCCGGATCGCCGCCCGAGCGCCCTTGCGGTGCTGGAGCGCCCGGATCAGCAGGAGCGACATCTTGTGGTCGGCCACGAGCTCGCGCCGCACGGCACCCTCGTAGGTGGCCGCCACCTGGGTGGGCGATCCCCCGGCGAGGATCGCGTCGGCGGCCAGGACCCCGGTGAGCAGGGCCTGGCCGATGCCCTCGCCGGTCATGGGGTCGGTGACCGCGGCGGCGTCGCCCGCCCACAGCGTCCGCCCCTTGGCGAGGGCCAGCTCGCCGACGCGGGCGGGGATGGGCCACGCCTGGTGGCGGTCCTCGGGCACCGCGTCGGGCCCGAGGACGCGAGCGATGTGCGGCCGGGCGAGCAGCTCGGGCCAGAGCGCCTTCATCTCCTTGGTGGCGATCTTGGCGCCGCGCTGGATGCCGAAGCCCACGTTCGCCCGGCCGTCGGGGAGCGGGAAGCTCCAGGCGTAGCCCGGCAGCAGGTCGGGCTCGAACCAGACCCAGAGGTCGCGGGCCTCGGGCCCGACGTCGCGGAAGTACTGCCGGAACGCGTGCCACTCGCCCAGGTAGCCGGCCTCGGCGGTGCCGAGCAGCTTCCTCGTCGGCGACCACATGCCGTCGGCCGCGACGAGGTGGTCGGCCCGCAGCACGGTCCCGTCGTCGAAGCTCAGCGTCACGTGGCGCCCGTCGTCGGAGGCACCGCGGACCCCGATGCCCTCGAGCACCTTGGCGCCGGCCGCCCGGGCGCGGTCGACCAGCGCCGCGTCGAGGTCCATCCGCCGGGTCACCACCGCGAACTGGCCGCGGTCGCGGGGGAGCGGGAAGGTGGCCACGTGACCGCTCGGCGACCCGACGTGGATGTCGTGCACGGGCGTCCAGGAGGCCACCGCCTCGGGCCGGACGCCGAGGCGCTCGAGCAGGCGCAGCGCACCCGTGGTCAGCCCGTCGCCGCAGATCTTGTCGCGCGGGAAGGTGGCCCGGTCGGCCAGCACCACCGTGCGGCCGGCCCCGGCCAGCACGATGGCCGCGGCGGTGCCGGCGGGGCCGGCGCCCACGATCGCCACGTCGGCCACGGTCGGGTCCGTCATCGCCCGCGAGGGTACGGCGGCACCCCCCGGGCGGCCAACCGGCTCAGGCGGCCAGGACCTCCTCCCATCCGGCCCGGTAGCAGGCGACGAACCGCTCGGGGTCGGTCACCGCGGCCGGGTCGAGGTTCACCCCGATGTGGATGGTGTCGAGGTAGGAGAGGAGGGTCAGGTTGACCGCCGCCCCGGCCATCGGCCCGAGGGCGAACATCTCCTCGACCCGGCCGCCGGCGGTGAACAGCTCGATCGGCGCCCCGGGCACGTTGCTGGCCACCACATCGATGCCGCGGAGCATGGCGCCGAAGAGACCGGTCGCCACCGAGGTGGGCAGGCGGTTGAGGACGCGGGCGAGCGGGTCGACCATCGCCAGGGCCGGCTCGGCCCGCTGCTCGGCCACGAGCTCGCGCATGGTGGCCATGGCGGCCGCCGGATCGGTCTCGGCGACCGGGAGCACGAACCGGGCCGGCGCGAAGTTGTTGCCGGTCCGCTCGCCCTCGTCCTCGGCCCGGAGGTTGATGGGCATGGAGATGCGCAGCGCCTCCACCGGCGCGCCGACCTCCTCGTGGTACCGGCGGAGCCCGGCGGCGGTGGCGGCGAGGAAGGCGTCGTTGAGCCGCCCGCCCGCCCGCTTGGCCGCGGCCTTGGCGTCGCCGAGGGGCAGGCTCACCGTGTCGAAGTGGACCGAGAGGGAGCGCTGGGTCATCACCGGCGACAGGGGGACGTTGGCGGGCGCGGCCAGCCGGGCCACCGAGGCGGCGGTCTCACCCAGGCGTCGCGCCGTGCCGAGCGGGTCGGCGACGGCCGAGGCGACGGCCCCGGCGGCGACGTCGGGCACGCGCTTGGCGATGCCGAGGTTGCGGCGGCGCTCGTGCTCGAAGGCGTCGATGAAGCGCTGGAGCTGGCCCATCACCACGGCGTCGGGCGCATCGGGCAGCTCGACGAGGTCGGCCTCGCGCTCGAGCTCGAACAGCACCAGGGCGATCTGCACGGCCCCCACGCCATCGGTGATGGCGTGGTGGATCTTCATCACCAGGGCGGCGCCGCCATCGGCCAGGTCGGTCACCACCAGGCACTCCCACAGCGGGCGGGCCCGGTCGAAGCCCTGCATCGCCATGGGCTCGGCCAGGTCGAGCACCGAACGCAGGTCGCGGTCGCCGGCGGCCCGCACCCACCGCAGGTGGTAGTCGAGGTCGAAGTGGGGGTCGACCTCCCAGCGGGGCGGGGCGATCGAGTACGGGTTGCCCCGCACCCGCTGGCGCATGCGGGGCACCAGTCGAGTGCCCCGCTCGAGGAGCTGGCGGAGGCGCTTCTCGTCGGGATCGGCATCGAGGCGGAGCACGGCGGTGATCGTCGAGCGCAGGAGCGGGTCCTTCTCGATCGTCCACATGAGCGCATCCGCATCGGTCATGCGGTGCTCGAAGCGCAGCTCTCCCATGGTGACCTCCCGGTGGCGGAGGTCACAGTCTGCCAGCGCTCAGCAGGAGGTGGCGCCCTCGTCGCGGTAGCGGGCGTTGAAGGTGTCGGTGGCGGTGCGCCCGTCGGGGTAGTGGATCGTGCGCTGGGTCGACACGGTGGTGCAGCGCCCGCTGCGCCCTTCGCTCTGGCCGGTCTGCTCGCCGTACGCGTGCTGCGTGGAGTAGAGGGTGACGGTGATGCTGGTGTCGGTGTAGCTGGTCCACACGAGGATCCCGTAGGGGGTGTCGTTGGTCCACGCCAGGTCGGGGTTCGGGAACCCCATCGTGGCCTCCCGGCCGCGGGGGTAGCGGGTGAAGTACTCCGAGTGGGCCTGGTAGGTGTTGATCGGCAGGCCGGCGAAGAAGGCGGCGTTGAACATGGTGGTGGCGAACTGCGAGACGCCGCCGCCGACCTCCTCGACGTGGACGCCATCGGCGATGGCCCCGGCCGGCACGAAGCCCTTCGCTGCGGTGCGCTCGCCCACCACGTCGTTGATCGAGAACCGCTCGCCGGGCTTCACGAGGGTGCCTCGGACGATGTCGGCCATCTTGTGGATGTTGGTGACCCGTGCGGCGCAGCACGGGTGGTAGGTGGTGAAGCTCTTCACCTGGGGCTGGCCGTTCCACTCCACCGTGGTGCCCACCGGCTCCACGATCTTGAGGGCCTCGGCGTCCTCGGTGGTGAAGTCGGGCTCGTCGACGTCGAGCGCCAGCTCCACGGTGCCCGTGCCCCCCGAGATCGCGGCGAGCAGCCGCTGGGGGGTGTCGGCCGCGCAGCAGCGGGTCCCGTCGA
>ERZ795053.8018-NODE-8018-length-10030-cov-10.489925_pt1 | contig 10030 bp, 10 predicted proteins | sample MGYA00375137_ERZ795053 | MGnify/ENA primary metagenome ERZ795053 (study PRJEB30182, sample SAMN05720284) | activated sludge metagenome | isolation source: Anaerobic digester | place: Hong Kong | collected 2014-12-17 ... | reverse complement strand
ATCGCCGCCCGGCCCGACCCCGCGCGGGCGGAGCGCGATTTCATCGCCCGTCAACCGATGGGGCGTCTTGCCACGGTTGACGACATCACGCCGCTTGTCGTCTATCTGCTGTCGGAGGAAAGCCGCTATGTGAGCGGGCAGGCGATGCTTGTGGACGGTGGCGCGACGATCTGAGAACAGCGACGGGAACGGGACGATGAAACTTGTGCGATTTGGCCCGGCGGGGCAGGAACGGCCGGGGATGCTCGACGACGCGGGCCGCGTGCGCGACCTGTCGGGGCGGATTGACGACCTCGCGGGGGCCGCACTTCTGCCCGAAGGCCTGGCCGCACTTGCCGCGCTCGACCCCGAAAGCCTTCCGCTCGTGCCCGGAACCCCGCAGGCCGACCTCAGGCTTGGCCCCTGCGTCGGCGGGATCGGCAAGTTCGTCTGCATCGGCCTGAACTACGCCGACCATGCCGCCGAAAGCGGCCTGCCGGTGCCGCCGGAACCGGTGATCTTCAACAAGTGGACCTCTGCCGTCAGCGGGCCGGATGACGACGTGGAAATTCCGCGCGGCTCGGTCAAGACCGATTGGGAAGTGGAGCTGGCGGTGGTGATCGGCAAGCCCGGCCGCTACATCGCGGAGGCGGAGGCACTGTCGCATGTCGCGGGCTACTGCGTGGTCAACGACATTTCCGAACGCGACTTCCAGATGAATCGCGCCGGCACCTGGGACAAGGGCAAGGGCTGCGACACCTTCGGGCCGATCGGCCCCTGGCTGGTGACCCCGGACGAGGCGGGCGACATCGACGACCTGCCGATGTGGCTGGAGGTGGACGGGCGCCGCTACCAGGACGGATCGACCGCGACGATGGTGTTCCGCGTGCCCTTCCTGATCCACTATGTCAGCCAGTTCATGTCGCTTCGGCCCGGCGACGTGATCTCGACCGGCACGCCGCCGGGGGTGGGCATGGGCCAGAAGCCGCCCGTCTACCTGAGGGGCGGCGAGGTCATGCGGCTGGGCATCGCGGGGCTGGGCGTGCAGACCCAGAAGGTCCGCCCCGCCCGCTGATCGGGCCCCCCAGTCTGGTCGCTCAGTCTGGCCGCTTCGTCGTCGGCGCGCCGCCCTCGAACCAGTTCGGGCGCGCGTAATCGCAGGGCGCTTCCTGCATCTGCAGGTGCAGGCCGGTTCCGGTATAGGGATGGGCACGCGCCAGATCCTCGTCGAACTCGATGCCAAGGCCCGGCACGTCGGGAACGATGACATAGCCGTCTTCCCAGCGGATCGAATTCTTGATGAGCTTCAGGTGGAAGGCTCCGCCGGTCTCGATCGTCTCGACCATCAGGAGGTTCGGGATCGAGGCGCCAAGGTGGATGTTCGCCGCCCATTCGACCGGCCCCGCGTAAAGGTGCGGTGCCATCTGGGCGGTGAAGACCTCGGCAATCGCGGCGATCTTCTTGCATTCCCAGATACCGCCCGCGCGACCAAGCGCCGGCTGCAGGATGCGCGCGCCCCCCGTCCTGAGGACGGTGGCGAATTCCGCCTTGGTGGTAAAGCGTTCGCCGGTGGCGACGGGGATGCGCACCGCCTTCTGCACCTCGGCGAAGTCCAGGAGGTTGTCGGGCGGGATCGGTTCTTCGTACCACAAGGGTCCGTAGGGTTCGATCGCCTGCGCCAGCCGCACCGCGCCCGCCACGTTGAACTGTCCATGCGTGCCGAAGAGAAGGTCGGCGCGGTCGCCCACCGCCTCGCGGATGCGCTTGCAGAAGAGGGCGGAGCGGGTGATGTCGGACTGGCTGGGGTCGTGCCCGCCGCGGATCGTGTAGGGGCCGGCGGGGTCGAACTTCACCGCGGTGAAACCCATGTCGGCGAAGCGCGCCGCGGCCTCGGCCGTCATGTCGGCATTGACCCAGAACTCGCCCGATTCCTTGCCCGGCTCGGGATAAAGATAGGTGTAGGAGCGCAGGCGTTCGTTGATCTTCCCGCCGAGAAGCGCGTGGACCGGCCGCCCCCGCGCCTTGCCGAGGATGTCCCAGCAGGCGATCTCGAGCCCCGAGAAGGCCCCCATCACCGTCAGGTCCGGTCGCTGCGTGAAGCCCGAGGAATAGGCGCGGCGGAACATCAGTTCGATCATCTCGGGGTTTTCGCCCGCCATGTGGCGGTTGAAGACGTCGGTGATCACCGCCTCCATCGCCTTCGGCCCGACCGAGGAGGCGTAGCATTCGCCGTAGCCCGCGATGCCGTCGTCAGTCGTCAGCTTGACGAAGATCCAGTAACGCCCGCCCCAGCCCGGGGCGGGGGGGGCAACGGTGAAGATCTCGAGATCCTTGAGACGCATGGTTCCTCCGGTTCTGGCGCGGAGCGGGGGGCTTCGCGCCCCCCGGGACCGGGTTCCCCGGTCCTCCCCCCGCGGGATATTTGGGAAAAGAAGAAGTCAGAAGATCAGGACATTGCGGCGGGCGGCTCCGGTCCTGGTGTCGGCGATGGCTTCGTTGATCTGGTCGAGCGTCCAGCGGCCGGAGATGAGTTCGTCAAGCTTCAGGCGGCCCTGGTGGTAGAGATCGACGATCCAGGGGATGTCGCGGGCAAGCACGGTGTCCCCCATGAAGGAGCCGGTGATCGCCTGGCCGGTGGCGGCGAGGATGACCGGTTCCCAGGCGGATTTCGCGCCGGAATGCGGCATGCCCACCGCGACGAGGCGTCCGCCCGGGGCAAGGTAGCGTGCGGCGCTGTCGTAGGCGGGTATCGCGCCCACGGTGACAAGGACGGCGTCGGCGCCGCGGCCGGCGATCCGTTTCGCGCCCGCCCAGGGTTTGGGGTCCGTGGCGAGGAGGGCATCTGTCGCGCCGAAGTCGCGCGCGGCGTCGAGCTTGGCGGGGTTGGTGTCGACGGCGATGACACGGGCCGCGCCCGCCAGGCGCGCGCCCTGGATCGCGTTCAGCCCGACGCCGCCCGCGCCGATGACGACGACGACCTCGCCCGGGCGGATGCGGGCGGTGTTCACCGCCGCGCCAAGCCCGGTGATGACCCCGCAGGACAGGAGCGCCGCGGTTTCCATCGGGATGCCCTCGGGCAGCGGCGCGGTCTGGCTTTCATGCACGACCACCCGTTCGGCGAAGGCCGCGCAGTCAAGCCCCTGGGCGACCGGCGTGCCGTCCGCGCGGCTGAGCGGCGAGGGCGGTCGCGCGGGCGCAGAGCAGCGCGTCGGATGACCGGAGGCGCAGGGGGCGCAATGGCCGCAGGCGCGGATCAGCGTGACGAGGACCGAATCGCCCGGCGCCAGACGGGTGACGCCCGGTCCGACGCGGGCAACGCGGCCCGCGGCCTCGTGGCCGAAGACGGCGGGAAGCTCTCCGCCCCAGCCGCCGTCGATATAGGTGATGTCGGAATGGCATATGGCGCAGGCCTCGACCTTCACCTCGACCTCTCCCGGTCCCGGCGCGCGCAGGGTCAGCGCCTCGACCCGAAGGGGCGCGCCGAAGGTTTCGCAGATCGCGGCCCTGACTGTGGTCATGCGCATTCCTTTCCCGTGGTCAAATCTGTGTCGGCGGTGCCATGGGTGACCGCGAGGGTGCGACAAGGATCAGCACGATAGCGACCATGATGACGGCCGACAGCATGAAGGGCGCGCCCGGCCAGTGCATCGCCGTGCCGGCTTGGGTGAAATGCGCGAAGATCCAGGTCATGACGAGCGGCGAGACAGTGGCGGCGACCGCCGAGACCGAGGCGATCACGCCCTGCAACTCGCCTTGCTGGTCCTCGGGCGTGAGATTGGTCATGCGGCCCTGCATGGCGGGGCCGGCGATGTCGCCAAGGGCCGCGATGGGGGTGAAGGCCAGCGCCCAGAAGCCCGAGGTGACAAGGCCGTAGAAGCCGAAGGTCAGTACATGCATCAGGCAGCCGTAGACCGCCGTCCGTTCTTCGCCCCACAGGCGGGTCGCGGGGCCGACGCCGAGGCCCTGTACCAGCGCCATGAAGACACCGAAAACCGCGAGCGAAAGGCCGTTCCACCAGCCGTCCCAGCCGAACTGGGCAGCGCCGAAATAGGACCAGACCGCGGGATAGGCGGTGAAGCAGACGGTATAGAGGAACATGACCGCCAGATAGCGGCGCAGGCCCGGCAGATGGCCGATTGCACGGAACGATGCGAAGGGATTGGCGCGGGCGAAGGTGATCCGGCGGCGGCGGCCCTCGGGCAGGCTTTCGGGCAGGATGACAAGGCCGAAAAGGAAGTTCGCCGCGGCGATGGCTGCGGCCGCGTAGAACGGCGCCCGCACGTCGATGACCGAGGTCGCGCCCCCGATCAGCGGACCCAGAACGAAGCCCAGGCCGAAGGCCGCGCCGATCAGGCCGAAGTTGCGCGCCCTTTCGTCCGGGCCGGAGACGTCGGCGACATAGGCCCCGGCGGTGGCATAGGTGGCCGCGGTCGCCCCCGCGACGACGCGCGCGGCCAGCAGGAGCCAGACCGACTGCGCCAGCGCCATCACCAGGTAGTCGAGCGCCATGGTGGCGAGTGCGGCCAGCATCACCGGGCGGCGGCCGAAGCGGTCCGACAGGTTGCCGACGACCGGGCCGCAGAGGAACTGCATCGCGGCGAAGGCCGTCGCCAGGACGCCACCCCAAAGCGCCGCATCGGCCAGCGAGGCGCCGGTCACGTCGCGCATCAGGTCGGGCATCACCGGAAAGATGATGCCAATGCCGATGGAATCGATGGCGACGGTCGCCAGGATGAAGATCAGGGCAAGACGATTCTGCATGGGGTCCCGGCCCGCGGAGACGGCCGCCGGGCCGCGCCACGCTAGCGCCGGTCAGGGACGAGGGAAAGGGGCTTGCGCGGTGATCGTATCAAGAAGTCGGGCAAGCCGCGCCGGGCAGGTGAAGAACGGCGAATGCCCCGACGAAAGTCGGCTGACGGCGGGGCCGAAGGGGCGGGCCATCTCGGCCTGGTACTCTGGCGGGATGGTCCGGTCGTCCTCGCACAGGATGTAGTGGCGGGCCGGTGCCGGCGTTTCGGTGCCTTCGGGCAGGGGCGTTGCCTGCGGCGCGATGGGTTCGGGGCAAAGGCGGGGCAGAGCCCGCGCGACCAAGGGGGCCGGGCAATCGTGGTAGAAGGTGGCCCGCGCGCCTTCGGGGTCGGCGCTGTAGGTCATGCCACCGGGATCGGCCCGCACCACCCCGGCAAGCGGCTGGCGTGGCCCGGCCCGGCGCAGGTCGATCATCGACCTGCCGGGGGCCGGCACATAGGCGCAAAGGTAGACAAGCCCGGCGACCCGATCTGGTGCCAGCGCCGCGGCCAGCGTGACCGGATAGCCGCCCGCGGAATGGCCGACAAGGATCGCCGGGCGGTCGAGCGCGGCGACGATTGCCCGGGCGTAGCCTTCCAGCGTTGCCTCTGCCGAAGGCGTCCGGTCCGCGCCGTGGGCAGGCAAGTCGATGGCACGGGCGTCATGGCCAAGCCGCGCCAGCGCCGCGATCGTCGCGGGCCAGCACCAGGCGCCGTGGCAGGAGCCGTGGATCAGCAGGAACCGCGCCACCCTGCCTTAGCCCGTGTGGCCGATGTCGCGCAGGAAGCCGCCAAGGATCTCGGCGAATTCGGCGGGTTTCTCGACCGGGGGCAGGTGGCCCGCGCCGCGGATCAGGTGAAAGCGGCTGCCGCGCACCAGATCCGCCGTCTCGCGCACGAGGTCGGGGGGCGTCGATCCGTCCTCGGATCCGGCGATTACCAGCGTGGGCAGCGTCAGGCCCGAGGTCGGGGTGATGAAATCCGTCCCGCCAATGGCGGCCGAGCAACCGGCATAGCCATCGACCGGCGTGCGCAGGAAAAGCGTGCGCCAGCCCAGAAGCTCCGGGGTGTCGCGGAACTTGCGCGAAAACCAGCGTTCCATGATCGTTCCCGCGATGCTTCCCAGCCCGTCCGCGCGAACGCTGGCGATGCGCTCGGCCCAGGTCTGCGCGGTCCCGATCTTGGCGGCGGTGTTCGACAGGACCATGGCGCGAACAAGGTCCAGCCGCTTGACCGCCAGCCCCTGCGCGATCAGCCCGCCCATCGACAGGCCCACGAAGGCGCAATCGCGCACGCTCAGCGCATCCAGAAACCGTTCGGCGTCGCGGATCAGCGCGCCCATCGAATAGGCCCCGGCGGGGCAGGCCGAAAGCCCGTGGCCGCGCGTGTCGTAGCGGATCAGCCTGAGCCCGGCCGGCATCAGGGGCACGATCTTGTCCCACATCCTGAGATCGCTGCCGAGGGAGTTGGAAAAGACCACCGGTGCGCCATCCGGGTCGCCGTCTTCGCGCCAGTGGATATGGGTATCGCCCAGATCGAGGATGTTCATTCGTCCTCCGCCATGGAAAGCGCGCGGGCGAAGACGCCCTGATCGACGTTGCCGCCCGAACAGACGGCGATCACGCTGTCGCCCGCGATGCTGCCGGGGTGAAAAAGCGCCGCGGCCAGCGCCACGGCGCCGCCCGGTTCGACGACGATCCGCAAATGGGCGAAGGCCATCGCCATGGCGCGCAGGGCCTCGTCTTCGGTCACGACAAGGCCGGGGCCTGCCAGCTGCGCGAGGATCGGGAAGGTCAGCTTGCCGGGTTCGGGCGTCACGATGGCATCGCACAGCGAACCGGAAAGCCGGGTGTTGCGCTGGATGCTGCCGGTGGCCAGCGACCGGGCCATGTCGTCGAAGGCCTCGGGCTCCACCGTGCGGACCCTCAGGCCCGGCGCCTCGGCCTCGCAGGCAAGGGCGATCCCGGAACTGAGCCCGCCGCCACCGCAGGGCACGAGGATATCGGCCCGCCTCACCCCCGCCGCCGCGGCCTGGCGGGCGATCTCCAGCCCGGTGGTGCCCTGGCCCGCGATGACCTGCGGTTCGTCGAAGGGCTTGATCAGGGTCAGGCCGCGTTCGGCGGCGATCGACGCCCCGATGGCGTCGCGGTCCTCGCCGGCGCGGTCATAAAGCACGACCTCGGCCCCCAGCGCGCGGGTGTTGGCGATCTTCACGGCAGGCGCATCGGCGGGCATGACGATGACGGCAGGCGATCCGTGCCGCCGCGCCGCCAGCGCCACACCCTGCGCATGGTTGCCCGAGGAATAGGCGATCACCCCCCGGTCCAGCGCCGCGCGGGGCAGGGCAGAGACCGCCGACCAGCCGCCGCGGAACTTGAAAGACCCGGTGTGCTGAAGGCATTCGGGCTTTACCAGAACCTGCCGCCCGGCCATGTCGTCCAGTGCGGGCGAGGACAGGAGCGGGGTTTCCCGAACGGCCCCCTTCAGCCGCGCCTCGGCCGCGCGGATCAAGTCGATGTTCATGCCAGTAGCTCCAGCCAGGCGCGGATCGCCTGAAGGCTTTCCGTCTCGTCAAGAAAGGGAACATGGGCGCGGTCCGGCACGTCGGCAAAGATCATGTCGGGGCGCCGCCTTTGCATCTCGGCCGCCGTCTCCGGGGACAGAAGGTCGGAATTTGCCCCCCGGATCAGCGCCAGGGGCAGGCCCGCGCAGGCGTCGAACAGCGGCCAGAGGTCGGCAACCGGCGCCCGGTACCCGGCCAGGAAGCTTTCCCGCAGCGCCGGGTCGTAGCGGATTGCCAGCCCGGTTTCCGTCTCTTCGTAAAGCTGGCGGGCGAAGTCGGTCCAGCGTTCGGGCGAAACGCCGTCGAAGCCGGGCATGGTGCGCGGCATCCGCGCGGCAAGGTCGTCGATGGTCCGCGCCGCCGGATTGCGCCCGACATAGTCGCAGATCCGGTCCAGGCCGCCGCGTTCGATCACCGGGCCTATGTCGTTCAGGCAAAGGCCGCTCAGCCGGTCCCGCGACGTGGCGGCCAGCGCCATGCCGATCAGCCCGCCGCGCGAGGTGCCAAGGATCGCCGCCTGCCCGATGCCAAGGTGGTCGAGAAGGTCAAGCGCGTCCTGCGCCTCGCGCGGGATGGTGTAGGTCTCCGCGCCGGTCCAGTCCGAACCGCCGCGCCCGCGATAATCCGCCCGGATCAGGCGGACACCGTCCAGATGCGGGACGAGGAAGTCGAAATCGGTCGAGGATCGGGTCAGCCCGGCAAGGCAAAGGACCGGCAGGCCGGCGCCCTCGTCGCGGTAGGCAAGGCGCGCCCCGTCCGAGGCGGTGAACTGGTGCAGCGTCATGAGGTGGCGATGTCCGGGATCGTGGTCAGGTCGGAAAGGATGTGATGGGGGCGGCCCGGCAGGCGGTCAAGGGGCAGGCCCGACCGGTTGACCCAGGCCACGCGGAACCCAAAGGCCGCGCCCGCCGCCGCGTCCCAGCCGTTCGAGGATACGAACAGCACCTCGGCCGCCGGACAGGCGAAGCGGTCGGTGACAAGGCGGTAGACCGGCGCCGCGGGCTTGAAGACGCCGACGCTTTCGACCGAAAGCACATCGTCGAGCACCGCGCCGATCCCGGCCGAACGCACCGCACCCTCAAGCATCTCGGGCGATCCGTTCGACAGGATCGCGGTTTCCAGCCCCGCGCGTTTCAGTGCCGCAAGCATGGCCGGAACCTCGGGATAGGCCTGAAGCTCCCGGTAAAGCGCCAAGAGCCGGTCGCGCAGCGCCGGGTCGGCCAGGCCCGAGGCGTCGAGCGCCCAGTCGAGCCCGTCCTGCGTGACCTGCCAGAAATCGGCGTGCGTGCCCATGACGGCGCGCAGCCAGCTGTATTCAAGCTGCTTGCGGCGCCAGTCCTCGGCCAGGCGCGGCCAGGCCTTCGCGAGGCTCTGGCGGCCCGGCTCCGCGGCGGCGATGCGCGCGGCGGCCGCCACGTCGAAAAGCGTGCCATAGGCGTCGAAGACGCAGACCTTGATCGGCATGGGGTCCTCCCTCGCGGGCAGACTGGCCCCGGCGCGGCGCGGGCGCAAGCCCGGATCGGCCTTGACCGCGGGGTTCTGGCTTTCGCAGTGCTTCCGTGTTCAAATCGGCCCGAAGGGATGGAAGCGGAGGCCCCATGACCAGCCCGTTCGACCGCCTGAGGGCGCTGCTTGAGGAAACCCGCAGCGAGATCGACCGCGACCTGGCGGAGCGCCGCGAACGGTTGCGATACCGGATCGAACGCGGCAGGGCGGTCTTCGACGCCGAGATCCGCGAGGCGCACCGCGCAATCCGCGAAAGGCTGCCGGGCTATGTCCTGCATGCGCGCCTGCGGGTGATCCTGACCGCGCCTGTGATCTATGCGCTGATCCTGCCCTTCGCGCTTCTGGACCTGTTCGTCGCCGTCTACCAGGCGATCTGCTTTCCGGTCTACGGGATCGCCAGGGTGCGGCGGCGCGATCATATCGTCATCGACCGGCACCGGCTGGCCTACTTGAACGGTCTGCAGAAGCTGAACTGCCTTTACTGCGGCTATATCAACGGCCTGATATCGTTGGTGCGGGAAGTCGCGGCGCGGACCGAACAATACTGGTGCCCGATCCGGCACGCCCGCAATCCGGCCGATCCGCACGACCGCTATCCGGACTTCCTCGACTATGGCGACGCAGAGGCGTTCCGCGCCCAAAACAAGCGCTTGCGGGACGATCTTCGCGCGGATCGCTAAAGGTTTTCGCCCTGTGGCATCCCCAGGACGTGATAGCCGCCGTCGACCCGGATGACCTCGCCCGTGGTGCAGGCGCCGTAGTCGGAACAAAGGTAGACGGCCGTCCCGCCGATCGCCTCCAGCGTGGCATTGGCGCGCAGGGGCGCGTTCGCCTCGGTATGGCGGAAGGTCGCGCGCGCGCCGCCGATCGCGGCCCCGGCAAGCGTCTTCATCGGACCGGGGGAGATTGCGTTGACGCGGATCTTCTGCGGGCCAAGATCGTTCGCCAGATAACGCGTGGCGCTTTCCAGCGCGGCCTTGGCGACCCCCATCACGTTGTAGTTCGGCGTCACACGGTTGGACCCGCCATAGGTCAGCGTGATGAGACAGCCGCCCTCGGGCATCAGTTCGGACGCGCGCCGCGACACGTCGATGAACGAAAAGCACGAGATCGACAGCGAGTTCCTGAAGTTGTCGCGGCTGGTGTTGATGAAGCGGCCGGTCAGTTCGTTCTTGTCGGAATAGGCGATGGCGTG
>ERZ795053.8017-NODE-8017-length-10031-cov-4.207398_pt1 | contig 10031 bp, 10 predicted proteins | sample MGYA00375137_ERZ795053 | MGnify/ENA primary metagenome ERZ795053 (study PRJEB30182, sample SAMN05720284) | activated sludge metagenome | isolation source: Anaerobic digester | place: Hong Kong | collected 2014-12-17 ... | reverse complement strand
CAAGTAGAACAATTGGAGGCGGAGCGCCATATGGAATATGTAACCAGTGTTGAACGATTGGCCTTACAAAAGGGTCGCGAAGAAGGTCGTGAAGAAGGTCGTGAAGAAGGTCGTGAAGAAGGTCGCGAGACGGCGATTCGGTTACTCTTGCGCCTGTTGGCCCATCGCCATGGTGCTTTACCGGAACCGTTGATAAGCCGTCTACACTCCCTAACCCTTGAACAGACTGAACGCTGTATGGATCTAGCGTTGACCAGCCAATCCTTACCAGAATTGGTCGCGCAGTTGCCGACCGCGGCGGATGAGAAACAGAGCAATCGCGCCGCTAAGGGGCTGTCTGGATCTGAAAAATAAGCTGTGATCGCATCAGAATGCCCCCTACGGCTCCCGCTGCCGCCACAACTGGCAGGTCATTTGGAGATGGCCCAGATGCAGGTAGGCATGTTCCAGGGCATGCAGCAGCGCCCAACCGCAGGTGATTGGGCCGTCCTCATCGGTGCGCGCTTGGCTCAGATCCACAAGTTCCAGGCGGGGCAGGGACTCGCGCGCATAGTCGATCACCCGATCCAGTCGCTGCAACATCTCGGCGTTTGACACACCATGCGTCTGAAATTCCTGCGCACGCACTCGGCCGGGTGGTACATCGAGGGCGAGATCGATCCCTTCATGCAGCACGCCGGTCAGATGGGCCAGCAGCACCGCCACAGAATTCATCTGTGGCCCCGGCGACCAGTCCATTGCGGCTGCCGGCAGCTCTTGTAGCTCCTTGTGCAGCCGGTTCTGTAGACCCGTCAACCGTTCCAAATAATCCACAAAAAATTGCTCTTTCATCGTTTCCCTCGTGCTTTATGTCTGCTGATCAATGATGCACTCACCCCGCCCACGGGTTATAGGCGGACTCAATATACGGCACGCCCTGCTCGATATTCTCACGATAACGCGTGAGCAAAGCGCGCTGCTTTGGCGGCACAGCTGCCGGGTTGCGCTGTAACGTCGTCTGATTGTAGGCAAGGATGGCGATAATTATTCATCTCGATCACTTTCAAGAAGACCGGTAGCCGCTCCAGCCACGCAACATCCAGCGAAAATTCACGCGCATACCCCGCCCAAAGATGCTCCAAGACAAACCCGGCAAAGGTTGCATTGCTTTGGTCGCCGGGTCGCTCCCACAAGGCAAAATAGAGCGAGGTGGCAATGTCTGTGAGAAACCAGTGACGGGTACAGTTGTCAAAATCGATCACCCAGAAGGTTTCGCGATCGAGACAGAGGTTGTTGGCCTGGAAATCGCCATGGATCATACCGTAGAGCTGGGGGTCGGTGGGCAATGTCTGCAAGTACGCTTGCAAGGCGTCAAACTTTGCCAGCACGCTCGTCTGCTCCGCGGGGATCGTTGCGCGATCCTGGGTGACGTTGACATCCCACTGCGCGAGCGGTGCCTGATTTAGGGGTGGCGTATAGCGCGCACTTAGCGCGTGCAATTTGCCCAATGTCTCTCCCCACCTTTGCCACTGTTCGGCGGTCGAGCGCGGGACAGGTGGTCGCACACCAAGCGCACGTGCATAGCAGACCGTTGACACCAAGGCACTTCTCAGCGGTACTTGCTCAACTAACATCCCTCGCGGCGATGGCACGGGACGACTGACCGCTGCACCTTGCGTCGCCAAGAAATCGAGCCAATGTACCTGGCTTTGCAGCGTGGCGAACGAACGGACCGTTGTGTTGCTGTATTTGATGACAAACGCTTGTCCGTGGCGCGTAAACCCGTAAACGCCATCGGCCGGGTTATCGGTCAGACATTGGAGTTGGTCTGGTGTAAGGCCGTAACAACGGGCCAACTGGCGCAAGATTAGATCATGGTCTGCTGTACTGAATGCCATCATTGTTGCTCCATCTCACGGCAATCCCACGCGCTTACCCATCATGATATCCGGCTTGCCGCGGCCGGCGGCATCGGGCATGACGCCGATGATGGTATAGCCGAGCTTTTGGTAAAATTCGTAGGGATGGTGGTTGAGATTGCGAATGGTGCGAATCTGCTCCCACAAGTTGTCATAGAGGTCGCGCCCGGCGAGGGACGTTTGGTTGTGCTTATCGTCGGAAGAGAGCGAGATAGTGAGGGCACCGCGCGCTTGGACCTGCCCTTCGAAATGGCGGACCAAGCGCGTGCCAATGCCTTGGTGCTGCCACGCCGGGGTGACCACCAACGGGTGGAGTTCCCAAACATTGCCATCATACTGGGGCACGCCACCAATCCAACCGATGACTTCTTCATCGATCAGGGCCACCCAGACCATGCGCTCCGGTGCCAACATTTCCTGCACTTCCTCAGCGGCTTCCGCCAGCGTCTCCCACGATCCTTGGGAGGCAAAAACTTCGTGGAGAAGCGTTGCGGCTTGCTCGGCCACTGTTGTCATGGCCGGGGTCAGTTGGGTGATTTGGAGATTGGTCATGTTGTTGGATGTTGCCTCCTTGTCGGTTATCGCTGAATGGAATTGTCATGGATTCGCCAACTCGTTGCAGGCCGGCTGCCGCGCTCAGTCGCCCATTGCCGACTCATCTTGGCGCGCCGACTGGAGTGCCGCCACCACCGACGGATCGTCTTTGCCCAACAACCACCAATTGCGCGCAACCCGCTCACACACGCCGGCATCTTCATCGCCAACCTCAGCCAAAAACGCGGCAATCACGGCGTCTTTGATAAAGAACGCCAAGCTTCTCAAGATACTATTCCTCCCCGCGACCTCGACGGATATGCGTGACGGTAAAGGAGTTTGCAATTTAATAAACCCATCAAGCCATTCTCTTGCTTCTTCTGCGTAGGCGCGGGCTATAGTCCGAAAGGAAGTTTCGGACCGGTTTGCGTACAAGTGGCGAGCTACGTACCGCTAGTCGCTGACCCACGGCAGAAATTGATGATGGGCGAAGTCCGGTAAAACCACCGACTGCGGTTCGATGATCATGCCATTCTCGTCGACAGCCCGCGCCGCCACACAATAGAACCCGGCATAACTCACAACGAAGGTGTCGGTGGCGATGACTGTCGTTGAAACCGTCGAGGATGCCGTGGCTGAGAGTGGCGTCGAGACGGCGACGGTGTAGGTATCGGAAAGCGCAATGGTCGGCAATTGGATCAAAAAGAAGAGACGGCCATCGGCTTCCGTCGTAACGATCCCCACCGGCTGCGTGTTGATCGAAACGGTAACCGATAGATTCGCCCGCAAATTCACTCCTGCTACGGATCCCTCGCTACCCGGATGACAAACAAAGCCAGCCGTGATTTCGGGTGTCGACTGGGCGCGGGCAGGTGCAAAGGTGCATAGGCAGAGCAATGCAGCCATCAACAACATGGCCGTAACCCAGCACCGCGCCAGGCTTGCAAGAACAATGGGTTTGAAAGAGGAATTGCGTAATGTCATCTCTAGAACCTTATCACGGAAATAGTGTTCATCCTGTGTGGTGACTACGGCAACAGGTGTAGGGCCAGGGTCACCACCGCTGTTACACCGGCAACTTGGGCTAGATCAAGCTGGGCTCGCCCCAGATCCGCCGCTGACTCCGCGGCAATGTACAGAACCACGCTGCCACCCGGGACGGGGCCGACCACCACTTGTTTTGCATTGCCAAACGAAAGCGCCCGTAGCACTTCCGCGTCCACTGCCGGTCCTTTGATCAAAAGTAGACTTTCCACCATGCGATTCCCTCCATATGCTTCCTCGATTTCTAGCCTTGCACAGCCATTTTACAGTGATAACGGAATGGAAGCCACGCTTTTTTTGACAATGATTTGACAAAACGATTGTCTTTCTACCGCTGAAGTCCCCGGCACTCGCCACAAGCAGGCGCGAAGTTGAACTTACGTTTGGCGAGTGCCAGGGATCTCAGTTGACCACGCCACTTACTGCATTCTACTGCCCAGGCAAGCCAAAATGCCGATGGCGTCGGGATCGGGTGTCCCTTCGCCATGTTGGCGAGCGAAACATTGTTTTACTGAAATTATCCTCAGTCTATCGAATTTTCATCCTCACGATGGCAAGCCACAATCCCGATTGCGTCAGGGTCTGGCGTACACTCACGAACACCTGGCTGGGGTGGTAAGCTGCTCCCACTAATTTTAATCTGAAAGGAAAGGCTTGCCGTATCGATCTCGGGGCGTAGACGGAAGAGGAGAAACGAAATGACAAGCTCTTCCGGATTAATATCCTCTGGCTTAATGCCCCAACTTTGGAAATTTGATGACGGAAAGCCGAAAAATGCGCTATAAGCGGCTCCGGTAATACTGCCATTCGCCAAAATGTGCGGATCGCGTATTGCATTAGGCGCTTCATCCCAAGCGACCGAAAGTGGCGGATTCACGCCATCACTAAACGTCCAATCGCAACTCTCCCACCCACCGGAAGCTGCTGGACTGTAGCCATTGCCCTCGAATGCGATAACGTCCGCCGCGGCCAAAATCTCTGGTGTAACCTGATCACCGTTAACTACCGTACTTAACAATCCCGAAAATCCAGAGTAAATCCGATAGCGAAATTCCGTGATGGTTGCCGACTTGTCTGCGGAAAGCCCGTAGCCGTTAGCGTCCGGCGCACCAAGCATCTGTTCTGGATGTCCGCCGCCAACGGATTCGCCGATTTTGTCTGCCCATAAAATCACAGTTCGAGACATGATGTAGTTCTCCTTAGTGTGTGACAAGTTGGGACTAACTTCATTGCCGTCGATATCGCGAACTGCGGCATCGTCCGCTGGCCAGACGGTCGTCAGCGGACGATGCAAGATGCGCCCGACAATGATCCCACTCCTCTGTCTTGCCATGAAGAGACCCATATGCTTATCTTCCCCACGGCAAGCCAGAAGAGATCGACTGACCAATAGGGTTCCTTGCCTAGCCTTCTTTTAGTCTTCATGGGTTAGCGATAACGATTCGCTCATCCACGTTCCAAATCAATCTCGACTATCTACCGTCCGATGCAAGCCAAAATGCCAATGGCGTCGGGATCGGGGGTTACCTTCGCCATGTTGGCCATCCGCCCAGGCGCTCACGGTGATTGTGAAATCGGGGCTGGTGATGTCGATGGTGGGCGGCCGATCGAACAGGTTTGTCGCTCCGACTATTCCTACACTATTACCCCCCAGTCGAATGAATTGAGACATGATTGATGGTCCAAGCGAAGTCCAAAGTGCTATAAACAGACACATCATTGGAGAAAGCCGTGTTCCAATTCAACATGCCAACCTCAACAAGAACCCATGCTCCTGCAGGAATGATGATACGTGGGTCTGATATTAGATTGGCCCAGTATATGTCCCCATCCACGAGGTAGTGGTTGTCCCAGTAACCGTCCGTATGTCCGGTTCCTTGAAACCATGACATCTCTGCGAGTTGCAACTCGCTGGCTGATTCCCCAACACTAGCCTTCAACGTTAGATAATTGTGTTGATTGAATGCGGAGTAAGACCATCCAAACTCATCCCAAAGTGAAACGTGATGATGAGACCAATTCGATTGCGCCTCGATCCAAACTTCAACTAATCCTGACGTCGGCATCTGATACCAAAAGCTGATTGCGGTGCTATAATTCATATATCCATTATCATTGTCCGAAGCGTCTGTATCTTGAATATGGTTTCTGTTTCCGACAAATCCAGTGGCGGCATCAAGATGGAGAGTAGGGGAGAACGAAAAGCCAGCATTATATCCGTTGTGCCACCAACTCCAACCATCAAATGGCGGGCCGATTACTGTCCACGGGTTTGTCTTGTATGCGAGGATTTCTGGAGGAACATAAGACGGTAACACCACCATTACCGGCCTACCGTTTCGAACCGGGCGAGGCGGGCCAAATTCTTGCAGGCGAGCGGCGTACTTCTGGGACAAATTTTGAAACTGCTTCACATCGACCCCTAGTTTGTCCAAGAAGCGTTGAGACTCAACTCGCCGCTCTTGCCGAATTCGACCTAATTCTTCTGTCGACATCTCGGGTCCTTGAGGAGGAAAGAGCAGTGTAGCCTGAACCTGTTTCTGCTCTCTCACAAAGGCGCGTAATTGCTTATACTTGGCGCTGCCGAAAAGATTCTTTACACTATTCCTGTACTGCTCTGCTATTAATTGCACCTTTGTTGCTTCCGCTCCAATGCGTCTCACCTCCGTATGTTGTGCTGAAATCAGATCTTCGATAGCTGCATGGCGAACCTCAAATGGCACATCAGGGTGATATGGTGCCTGAAACTGTGACTGATGTTCTGATCGCATAATTTTCTCCTGGGTAACATTTCCGAACTGTCAAATCGTTTGGGTGCGTTTCAGATGAGCTGGACACTTGGCAACTGAAATGATTCACACACAAATCGTTTCGGCATTTATGCAAATGGAAAACTTGCTGTTGCAACATGAAGTAAGATATAGCATTCACGGCATATATTTCCATCAATGCGCTTTCATTCTACACAAATGCCCGTTGTATTTCCGTTCAATTTTGAACAAAATTCGATTACCCGTGGGCGAAGTTACGAATGCATGGCGATGACTCACCCACCTTGCCCCAAATACGCGCTCAACTTCACCTCCTTCACAATCAAAAAGCGTTCCGCGCTAAACTCAATCAACCCCAAGTCCAAAAAGCGCCGCATAAAGGTGCTGATGCGCGGTCGCGTCGTACCGACCATGGCCGCCAACTCTTCGTGGGTGATGCGCTGTTCAATGCGGATGCTGCGCTGGTCCTGTTTGCCCAGCTTGCGCGCCAGGTGGAGCAGGGTTTTGCCCAGGCGCTGTTCGCTGTCCACCGTCAACAGGTTGGCGATGGTCGCCTGCTGGTCGGCAATGCGTGTGGCCAAATAGTGGATAAAGCCGGGCAGTAGCCCTTCCCGGCTCAGCAAGGCGAGAAATTCGGAACAGGGCAGAGCGCGCACCACCGCGGCGGTCATGGCGGTGGCCGTCTCCTGCCGCTCACCCAGGCCGGCGAGGCAGCCTTCGCCACAGATGTCGCCGGTGGTGAGAATGGCCAACAGACATTCGTGGCCGGCAGGTGTCAACATGACGAGCTTGACCTGCCCACTGTCGATCAGGTAGACGACGCTATCTTGGTCGCCGAGGCTGTAGAGGTTGGCGCCTTTGGTCACGTTGATGGCAGGACTCTGGCGGGTCGCCTGGTGTAGCGCCATTTGTAACTGTTGGTTGAATCGATCAACCTGGGGGATCGGTTGCTGCATAACGGGTTGCTCCTGACCATGAAGGTACAGTGATTGGATCGGTGTGATGGTGAAGCTTGCATAAACTGCCGATGTCGAAGTCGGACGGTGAGGTGGTGGTACAGTGGGCCCTCTACCGTCTTACTGAAGACGCAGTGTACTAGCATAGTCCCCCCAAGGCTCCAACACAAGCGATTCTTCCACAAAAATTCCACAAAATTGTATTGTGTTGGGTTTGCTGAGTGGGTGGCTAGGTGTGTATAATGTTGGTTTCACAATTTGTGCAAAGCGTGTTGTTCGTCACCTACCCATTGCCGAGGAGCCTATGGCGTCCCGTGGGTCAACGTTCACCTCAACGATTTCCTTTGGTCTGCTCTTGCGGCAGCTCCGTAAGCGCGCGGGCATGACCCAACGCGATCTCGCCGCCGCGCTCGGCTACAGCGACTCGCTCATCTCTGGCCTGGAAACGGGGCAGCGTCAGCCGGATCTGGCAATGGTACGCGCCCGCTTTATTCCGGCGTTGGGGTTGCAGGATGAACCCGCGTTGGCCTCATATCTTATCGAAAGTGCGGTCGTGGCCCGTGGCGAGCAACTCCCTGCGTCGCCACTGCTGACAACCCCCCTGGCCACGCACAATCCCACTGCGCGTATGGCCCATCCCCAGCGCTTGCCGGCGCTGCCTGTCGAACTGGTTGGCCGCACCGCACTTGTGGGCCAACTGAGTAATCGCCTCTTGGGTCATGGCGGCCGCTTGTTAACGTTGGTCGGTCCACCCGGCGTTGGCAAAACGACGCTGGCATTAGCTGTTGCGACACAAGTTCAACATCACTATCCGGATGGCGCACGCTTTATCCCATTAGCAGCGGTAAACGATGTAATGATGATGGCAACAACCCTTGTCGCCACCTTCGCACCGGGTGATGCCAGCAGTAAAGCGCCGGAGCGCCGCCTAGTTGAACTGTTGGGCCAACAGCATCTGCTGCTGCTGCTGGATAATTGGGAACAGATCGAGGGCACGGCAGCGTTGGTCGCTACACTGCTGGCTACATGTCCTGGTCTGACGATCCTGACAACCAGTCGCGAGCGACTGCATCTACGTGCTGAGCAGTGTTGCAAGGTGCCGCCGCTTGAGCTACCGTTCGCCGTGGAACTCTTTATCCAGCGTGCTCAAGCAGTAGACGCAGACTTTCACCCCACGTCAATCCACATCGATACAATCAGCAATCTTTGCCTCCGATTGGACTGTTTGCCGCTGGCGATCGAACTCTTGGCGACACAGATTGATTTACTTGCGCCACATACCATGTTGGCGGGGATGAGCTTCCGCAGCCTGGAGCTTTTGAAAGATGGTCCCCATGATCTTTCTCCCCATCATCGAACATTGCGTAGTGCGATTCAACGCAGTTACGATCTGCTGACAGTTGATGAACAAAAACTCTTCCGATCACTGGCGCCCTTTGCCGGCGGTTTTGATTTGTCAACTATTGAACAGTTTCAGCCGGTAGCCGACGTGGCTGCTCGACTGCAAGCGTTGATTAGCAAAAATCTGGTCAAGATTGAGCAGAGTAGCAGTGGAGACCGTCGGTTTCGGTTATTGGGAACCCTGCGTGACTACGCATTGGAGCAACTCATTTTTCATGACGAAGCCGAACAGACACATCAGCGATTTGCCGATCAATTCCTGAAATTTGTACAGAGACATAGCAACATCCCGGAAGTTACGACTGACCCGCAACCGTTGGCACAATTGGATCAAGAGTACGATAATATCCGGGCAGCCCTTCAATGGCTTTGGGGCAATGATATAACCCAGGCACAAACAATGGTTGGGCTGTTACGTTACTTTTGGTATAGTCGCGGCTACCTGGCAGAAGGACAAATGTGGGCACAGAAAGTAGTCCAGACACCGCTACAGTCATCACGGGAAGAGGCGATGGCGTTGTTTACCTTGGGACAAATGTTGCTCAATCAAGAAAAAGGCAGTGATGCAGAGAAGTATCTGAGGCAAGCATGGCAACTTTTCGATGCCCACAACGCAACCAAAGAGGTAGCCCAAACCCACATTGAACTGGGGTGGGCAATCTATCATTCGCATCAACCCCAGGTCAGTCTTGAACACTTCCGCCAAGGTCTTGCTTTGGCAGAGTCGATTGGTGATGTATCGACCAAAGCACACGCTTTGACATCGCTGACCCATGTGATGGTGTATGAGGGTACATATTCCGAAGAATTAAAGTCGTATATCGAAGAAACTATCACATTCAATCGGCGTTTGGGCGATTTACCGTCTGTCTCACATGCACTACGTATCCTTGGCACCTTTTACAGCCAAATCGGCGATTATGCGGCTGCGATTCAGACATTGGAAGAGGCTGAACAACTTGCCGCGACCAATGTCGTTCCCATGAATCTCGCTTGGATCTATGCGTCGATAGCGGAATTCAAGTTAATTATCAACGATTTCACGAAGGTGGCGTGGCTGCTGAACAGCGCTTTTGATCTGTTCCAAAAGAATAGTAATGGTATCGGCATGATTATGTGCTTCCATCACAAAGGTGAGTTTGCTCGCAAACAAGCACGTTGGGAAGAAGCAATCTCATTTTTTGAGAAAGCCTATCAAGCTGCCCGTGCCGATCAAGCCGAACGGATTATTGCGCGCTGCCTGATGGGACTGGGACGTGTGGCACTGGCAACAGGCGATAGACAAAAAGCCAAGGTACACTTGACCGAAGCTCGTTCATTGCTCGACAAATTTCCTGCATTTCTACCGCCGGCAACGATCACTGAATATACAGAGGCTTGGAGATCGGAAGAGCGTCGTGTAGGGAAAGAGTGTGTTCGGTTGTGTA
>ERZ795053.8015-NODE-8015-length-10035-cov-4.452204_pt1 | contig 10035 bp, 8 predicted proteins | sample MGYA00375137_ERZ795053 | MGnify/ENA primary metagenome ERZ795053 (study PRJEB30182, sample SAMN05720284) | activated sludge metagenome | isolation source: Anaerobic digester | place: Hong Kong | collected 2014-12-17 ... | reverse complement strand
TTTTGGCCCCAGATTTCCGGCAGAGCGGCGTCGCGCAAGGCGCCTCGGAGCTGTCCAGCTTGTCGCTGCACACCGATCAAACCTTCGAGGCGTTCGACTCACGCGAGCATGAACTCGACCGCGACAAAGCCGAAAACCTCAAACGCGCCTTCACCTTCGCTCGCAACTTTGCCGCCCAACCGCGCGACTGGATCGCCTTTTCCGGCACTTACGGCTGCGGCAAAACGCATTTAGCGGCCGCCATCGCCAACGAAGTCACCATGCGCGGCGAACCGGCCCTCTTTGTGGTGGTGCCGGATCTACTCGATCACCTGCGGGCCGCGTTCAACCCCAACAGCCCCACCCCTTACGACAAACGCTTCGACGAAGTCCGCAAAGCCCCCCTGCTCATCCTCGACGACCTGGGCACGGAAAGCGCCACACCCTGGGCTGAGGAAAAACTGTACCAACTGTTCAACCATCGCTACAACGGCCGCCTGCCGACCGTCATCACTATGGCCAAAGACGTCGATATGAAACCGCGTCTCAAATCGCTTATTTTGGACGTGGGGCGCTGCACCCCCTTTGAGATCCTGGCTCCCAGTTATCGCGGCCTGCCGACTCGCAACACGAGCCGTCCACGCACGACCCGACGAACATCGCGCCGTTAATTAACAAAACTCTTACGTAATTACGTCAACTTTGGAAGTAAACCATTCCACTGATAAGGCGAAAGATCTGGTTGTTTGCTCGGAGAGAATGTGCTACAATTTTATTATCAGTAGATTGCAACATCGCCTTCGATACAGCTTCGCCGACTTAGGGTGCTATGGTCTCCCAATTATAATGTTTATTGAGGCAGAAACCGTAAATGACAAATATTACCTTGTCAATTCCACCGGAATTAGCCCGGGAATTACCGTCCGACCCGGAGAGTTTAGCTCAGGTGTTGGCTCTTGGTCTCAAGCAGTGGCAGGTTAGTCAGAGTGTTGATGTTGATCTAACCAAGCTTCAACAGGTGTACAAACTACGTCAACCGGATGAAACTCAGAGATTTCTAAAAGCATTCCCTGATCTGGTTGAGGCGCTTGAAGCAGCCTATCCTCCTCTCCAAAACCTCTTTGGCGATGCCGTCCCGGTTCATCTAGAAGTGCTTCATGATCCAGAGGTAGAAGAGTGGCATACTTTAACCGCTTATATTCTTACCTCACTGCCGATTAACGAAGCCTTGAACCGTCTGGCTCGTTTCGATGAAACCTGGCTCGTCCATCAGCCGGAAACGATCCAAGACCATCTCTCTTTTTCGCTGGAGTTTGTATGAGTTTTAACTGGGGCGATTATTTGTCTCTGGCGAATGCTCTCCTGACGAAACCAAACACGCCCGGCCCAGAGGAAGCGGCTTATCGCTCCGCTGTAAGCCGAGCTTACTACGCAGCCTTTTGCAGCGCCCGAAATTTTGCACGTGACGAGGAAAAATTCTCCCTGCCCCAAACGGCCAAAGCCCATCAGTTGGTAATGACCTACTTCCACAGCAACCAAGACCCCCTACGCCGTAAAATTGGTCGTAATCTACGCCGGCTCCGAGATTATCGAAATCGAGCCGATTATGATGATTCTCTAGCTCGCCCCGATGCCATAGCTCAGGCTTCGGTAGCTTTAGCTAATCAGATCCTTGAGGATTTAAAGATCTTATAGAAACTTATCTTTCCGACGTACAGCTAACATTTCGAGATTATCACTGTCCACGTGTTGTTTTGCCTTTTTAAAGTCTGCTAATTAAAATCCTTCCACATCTATTTCCACAAACTGGTAATATTATGAAAATAACCGACGCCCAACTCAAACAAATCTATGCTCACGCCAAAGAAACCTACCCGCACGAGTGCTGCGGTTTCTTGCTTGGTCACTTCGACGACGGCGGCTTTGTCCGCGAGGTGCGGCCGGCCACGAACCAAAATCAAGAGCGTACCGACCGCTTTGTCATCAGCGGGGAAGAGTTCGCCGAAACGCAGTTTGCCGCCGACGAGGCCGAACTGGACATCATCGGCATCTACCACTCCCACCCCGACTGGCCGCCGATTCCTTCTCAGACCGATATGGAAAGCGCCTGGGAGGAAATCTTCTATCTCATTGCCTCAGTGCATGAGGGGATGCCGCTCAATACGAATGTCTGGCGTTTGGCCGATGAGGGCGTGCGGCGCTTCGAATGGGTCGCCCTTGAAATTGTCGATGCGGCGGAACTGGAAGCCTGAGCCAAAATGAGTGAACCTACTGTCTCTAGCCGCTACATGCGCCAGACGATCTTCCCCGGCATTGGCCTCGAAGGTCAATGCAAATTACTGGCGGCCAACGTCGTCATCATCGGCTGCGGCGCGACCGGTACGGTGCTGGCCAATCACCTGGCGCGAGCCGGAGTAGGCCGGCTGACCATCGTCGATCGGGATTTCATCGAGCTAAATAACCTACAGCGGCAGCTACTGTTCGATGAGCAAGACCTGGCCGATCACCTGCCCAAAGCCGTCGCCGCCGAGCGCAAACTACGAGCGATCAATTCGGAGATTGAGGTGCAGGGCGTCGTGGCCGATGCTAACCCCGACAATATCGAGAAGTTGATCGAGGGAGCTACATTGGTGATGGACGGCACCGACAATTTTGAGACGCGCTACATCCTCAACGATGCCTGCGTCAAGCATAACATCCCCTGGATTTACACCGGCGCGGTATCGTCCTACGGGATGAGCCAGACAATTATCCCCGGCGAGACCGCCTGTTTACGCTGCCTGTCGCCTGATATCCCGCCGCCCGGAACCGCCGCCACCTGCGATACGGCCGGGGTGGTCGGGCCGATTGTGGCTGCTGTGGCCAGCATCAGCGCCGCCGAGGCCATCAAGCTGATTGTCGGACAGGGCGACCTCAATCGCGGCATTATTCATTTTGATGTGTGGTACAATAGCTTCGAGCAGTTTGGCAGCGCCGGCCCTCGTTTCGATTGCCCGGCCTGCCAGCAGCGCAATTTCGAATTTCTGAATCAGGAGATTGGGGCGCAGACCGTTAGCCTATGCGGGCGGAATGCCATTCAGATTCGCCAGCCGGGCAGCCACATTCCGCTGGCTGAACTGGCCGAGCGAGTGGGCGAAGTCAGCCACATCACCGCCCGCAATGACTTTCTGCTCCGTTTCACGGTCGATGATTACGAACTGACCGTCTTTGCCGATGCACGGGCCATTATTAAAGGGACCCAGGATGAGAGCATCGCGCGGGGTTTGTATGCGAAGTATGTAGGGACGTAGAAGGTGGGACGTAGAACGTCCTGCGCTCCACGTCGCATTTAAATATAATCCTTTTCGTAACTGTTCAGGCATGTCATTTCGGAGCCGAAGGCGAAGAAATCCCTATAGGGTCCGATTGCAACCACCCTTCCGGGGGATTTCTCGCTCCTTCGTCGCTCGAAATGACATGATGGCTGAATAGCTACACCCATTTCAAATTTAGAAAGGATCACTGATGGATCTGGGCTTAAAAGACAAAGTTGCCCTGGTGGCAGCGTCATCAAAGGGATTAGGCCGGGCCAGTGCTGAGGCGATGGCTCAGGAAGGGGCCAAAGTCACGATTTGCGCTCGGAACGAGGCAGAATTGACGGCGGCTAGAGACGACATCGCGGCTAAGACCGGCGCGGAGATTTTGGCTATCAACGCCGATATGACCAACGCGGAAGACGTCGCCAACGTGGTGCAGCAAACCGTCGATCATTTTGGCGGACTGCATATTTTAGTGACTAATGCCGGCGGACCGCCGGCCGGTTATTTTATGGATTTTGATGACGCCCAATGGGAGAATGCCTTTAATTTATCGATGATGAGCGGTGTTCGCCTCATTCGAGCGGCGCTGCCGCATATGCAGCGGGCCAAGTGGGGTCGGATCATCAACATTACCAGCCTGTCGGTGAAGGAGCCGATTGACAATTTGGTATTGTCAAACTCGATTCGGGCTTCGGTGCATGGGCTGGCTAAAACGCTGGCCGCGCAGGTGGGGAAAGATGGCATTACCGTCAATAACGTCATGCCCGGTTATACTGAAACGGATCGGGTCAAACAACTGGTGGAGGTCAACGCCCAAAAAAGTGGACGAAGTACCGATGAAATATTAGCCGGGTTGGCTAATCCCATTCCGGTCGGTCGGATTGGCCAGCCGGAAGAGTTTGGGGCGCTGGTGGCATTTTTGGCCTCGGAGCGAGCCGGGTACATTACCGGCGTTTCCATTCCAATCGATGGCGGGCAGATCAAAGCCGCTTTTTAAAAACTCATAAGGAGACGACAATGGAACCAGAAGAGATTTTTGTCAAAGAAATTCACCCGGATGACCTCAAAGATCGGCTTGACAATGGCGACGAGTTGATAGTAGTCGATATGCGGCAGGCGTGGGAATACAAAAGCGGTCATATTCCCGGCGCAACCCATATGTTCGTTCAGGAGATTCCCCAACGCATAAACGAACTGCCGAAAGACGTCGATATCATTTTTCAGTGCTGGCACGGTAACACCAGTTTGGATGCCTCGGCTTTTTTGATCGACAATGGTTGGGATGGTGATCGTGTTTTTAGTTTGAGCGGGGGTATTAGCGGCTGGGTGCAGAGCCAGGGTATGAACAGTTTGGTCAAAGAGTAGGTAGAGACTGGAGATCAAGAGATTAGAGATTGAGAGATTGCTGAAAATTAATCCCCCAATTTCCAATCTCCAATCTCCCGATCTCTCAGGAAACCATCACATACTCAAGTTCTTTCAACCGGCGGCGAAAGGCTTTTTCTTTGCTGCTGGGGATGACCAACGTACGTTTATCGATCTGGTTGCAGATTTTGCGCAAAACCGGATCGTTAACGGCCATATCTAACAAGTCAGGGGAATCAACTTTAATAAACAGCGCCCGGCTACCGGGCTTAAAGACGGCGCTGTTCTGCTGCATCTTAGTTAGCCAAGACCAGGCTTCACTGGGCAGCGGTCCCTGATGGCGATCCGTTAGGAAATCGGCCATATGTTGCCAGGCGATGCCCTCCTCCAGCGAGGTGAGCAGTTGCTGGGTGTCGAGCCGGTACTGCCCCTTTTTGACCCGTACGGCCACCAATTCCAGTTCGTGCTGGTCATTTGGGGTTAACTCATTCGGTTTAAGGACATCAACCCGCAAATCCGGTGAGATAGTGAACAGCGGCGGCGTTAACTGCACCGACGGCACGTACTCCCCGGCTTGCCCCAACAAAAACGCCCCTAAATTATTAATCCGAAAATAACGCAGACCGTCGTATAGGCTAATAAAAGAATCGCTGTAGTAAGGGTAATCGTGGCTTAACCCCAAGTTGGCTTCTTCCGGGGCGGTAAAGGCTAAATCAACGGCCCCAATCGAGCCGAGGTATTCCCAAATCAAAACATTGATGTAAAGGCCCTTTGTAACAATCCAGTACGTGTTGCCATGCAGATCGCCATAATCTCGATGGCCGATATACAAATTACTATAGTAGGAAGACTCGACCTCAAAATCAAAGTGCCAGATTTTGAGCGCTCGGTAGAAATCCTGAATATCAATCCACTCATTGGTCGGGCACCATGACAACGCCTCGATGACAGCCTCGCGGCGTTTGGCCGGATCGGTCAGGACTGTCTGGCGGGCGCTAACGCCCTTCAATCCGGCAATCCGGTTTAACTCATCGAATTTATCTTCATGGGTCCAAGTTTCAAACGCTTCCAGCAGTAGTTCCGGATCTTGGGTTTGGTAAAATTCCCGACCGGTTGAGGTCAGCCGGTCGAGATTGGCCAACTTGGACCCCAGAGCAAAACTACTCAGCCCATTCGGCCGAATCGTCTGATTGCCCCGATAATTTTCAGGTAGCGCCAAAAATTCTCCTTCGAGCAAATTGCCAAGTAATTTGGTCATACTGCCTTTGGTGAGATTTGAGGCTTTAGAGAGCGTCAACTCACCTTGCGAGAGCATCCGCAGATAGGCCAGCAGATCGTGCCAGCCGGTCTTTTCCGTCTCGACACAGGTCAAATCGACCTGGTGGCCGGCGGCAGTCTCCACCTGCTCAGGCACGCTGGCCGCGCCGTGCAGTTGAAACTTATCCGGCGGATGGGCCAATTCTTCCAGCAGAGGAAGCATATCGCTAGGCAACTGGTTGTTGTAGATAAATAAGTCAAACATAATCGGCTCAACCTGCCAAAACCAGCGGCTTTTGGGCCGCAGCGGCAGCGAGCCATATTGGGCGATAAAAGCGCTGGCATTGAATTCACCCCCGCTGTGAACCGCCGAGGAAATGGCCTTCAGCGACAGAAAATCAAGCTGCTCCCATATTTCTCGAAGTGACTCAGGGGTAGTCAGGGTTTGATGGAGACAGTTCACCAAATCCTGCTTGCGGGTCTGCCCCTTGCAGATATTGGCCATCTTAACCATAAGTTGAAGGTCACTTTTGTTAATATTATTTAGGATTTCGATAAGTTTCATGGTTTGGTTGGTATGTGGGTTAGTTAGTTTGATGGTTGGTGGCTAGTTGGTTAGTTGGCTGAACATTCATCATTCATCCCTTATCATTCATCATTCATCGGATTGGTCGCCAAAGGCGGTTTTGAGGGCGGCTTGGGTGATGGCCTGGTAGGCGGGGCCAAGAGTGGCGATCAGATCGCGATCCAGGAAGTTGGGCTGGCCGAGACGTTTAAGAATGGGCAGCTCGGTTTGAGGCGGTTTTATGGCGGTTTTGAGACGCAGCGGCTGGCTCGATCCCCAAAAATCGGCGACTGTTTCAGATAGAGGGACAACTTGTTCCTCAACCGCCTCTTCATCCCCGGCCGCTTCGGCCCGACGGCTGCGCAGCGCTTCCAAAATTTGTTCTTGGGTACGTCCCCGCAGCCGAAAGAGCATGAACGGGTCTTCGTCAAACCGTTCGCCCAAAATATAGTGGACAGCGGCCACATGTTTGCAGGGATTGGCATAATCGGGACAACTGCACTTGGTGACCAATTCGGCGCTTTTTTCGGGAAACAGACTCACGCCGACCTGGGTGAACGCCTCTTCGATATCCTGCGGCATTTCACCCGCCAGCAGTTGAGCCGTAAAGATAGCCTGATCGGCCAAAGCATCGATCACTTTTTCCCACTGGGCATCGGTCAAGGGGTTGATGTCGAGCGATACTTTGTACGGCGTGGCCCGCGATCCCTGCACTTTGGCTTTGATCCCGCCTTTGGTCTCTTCGATAGACAAAATCTGTCCCTGGCGAGCGTACCGCTTGCCGCGTCGCAGCCGGCCGGCGTCGATCAACCGCTCTAAGGTATCGATCCAGCGTTTGGCCCACCAATTTTTTACAAACTTTCCCTTTTTGCTTCTGGCCTTGATGCCCTCATCGGTGTGGATGGGCTGGCTGGGCTGAAAATAACTGTAATAATCATAGCGACTCATCGAACCGCCTCCCGTCGCAGCGTGACCAAGTCGCGCAGTTCATCGGTGGAGATTTCGGTCAGCCAATTCTCACCACTGCCGACCACGCTTTCAGCCAACGCCTTTTTGTCCTCAATCATTTTATCGACCATCTCTTCCATTGTACCCACACAGACAAATTTGTGAACCTGAACGTTTTGTTTTTGCCCGATGCGAAAAGCCCGGTCAGTGGCCTGATCTTCAACAGCCGGGTTCCACCAGCGGTCGAAGTGAAAAACGTGGTTGGCCCGAGTCAAGTTGAGACCCGTGCCGCCGGCCTTTAGGGACAAGATAAAAATCGGCGGGCCATTGGGATCATCCTGAAAGCGTCTGATCATGACTTCGCGTTTAGACGGTGACGTACTGCCGTACAAAAATTGAGCGGGGACGCCCAGACTCTCTTGCAAATGGCTTTTGAGAAAATGGCCCATTTCGGCAAACTGGGTAAAAATCAGCACGCGATCGCCCACCGAGACGGTCTCTTCCAACATTTCGGCCAACCGAGCCAGCTTGCCGCTGCGGTCTTTTTCCTTGCGAACATCCAGCGGCGAACCGTTGCCAATCTGGTGCAAAAATTGGGCCGGATGGTTGCAGATTTGCTTCAGCTTCATCAGCATGCCCAGCACAATCCCCCGGCGTTTGATACCATCCGATTCGGCCACTTCCTGCATAGCCGACTGCACCACCGACTCATACAGCGTGGCCTGCTCTTCGCTGAGGTTGCAGTAAACCTTCATCTCCTGTTTGTCGGGCAAATCCTGAATCACGGTCGGATCGGTTTTGACCCGGCGCAGGATGAAGGGCGAGGTCATCGTCCGCAGCCGGTCGGTAGCCTTCTCATCGCCGTAGCGCTCGATGGGCAGGGCAAAGTTTTTGCGAAATTTTTCGCGCGAGCCAAGGAAGCCGGGATTGAGAAAATGCATGATCGACCACAACTCCGACAGCCGGTTCTCGACAGGCGTGCCGGTTAGCGCCAATCGAAACTGTGAGTCGATCTGGCGAATGGCTCGGGTCTGCTTGGCGTCCGGGTTTTTGATATTTTGAGCCTCGTCCAAAATCACGCCGAACCAATCGATATTTTGTAGCGCAGCGGCGTCACGCCGGGTGAGGGCGTAGCTGGTCAGCACCATGTCTTTGGTTTTGGCCTCGGCGATGAACTCATCGTCCCGCAAGCGGTCGCCGCCCTGGTGGGTCATCGTCGTCAGGCTGGGCGCGAAACGCTCGATCTCCTTGGCCCAGTTGACCACCACCGAGGTCGGGCAGATGAGCAGCGTGGGGCCGGGTAGTTGGCCGTCCTCTTCTTTTTTATGGAGCAGCATAGCGATGGTCTGGATCGTTTTGCCCAAGCCCATATCATCGGCCAGGCACGCCCCCATGTGCCAGCGTCGCAGGAATTCAAGCCAGGAGTAGCCGTAGCGTTGATAGGGTCGCAGTTCGGCTTGCAAACTATCCGGTTGGGACAGCTCTTCCAATTTTTCGCTGCCGGTAAAGCGCTCCATCCACTCCTTGAGCCAACCTTCAAACTGAACGGACTCGACCGGCAGGCCGTCAACGGTATCGGTCGCGCCCAGGCTGATTTGCATCGCCTCCTGCATGCCGACATCCGCTTCGAGGTCTTGTTTTTTCCAAAAGTTGATCGCCGCTTCGATTTGCTCCGGATCGAGCTGAACCCACTGGCCCCGAATTTGCACCAACGGCGACTTGAGCAACACCAAGGCGTCGAACTCCGCTTTGGTCAGCGTGGTGTCGCCCAGCGAGAGTTCCCACTTGTAACGAATCAGCTTCTCAAAGCCAAGGTCGCTTTTGGGAATGGCATCGGCCCCCGACCCGGAGCGACTGGAGGCCATTTTCAAACGAACGCCCAGCCGCGTGCCGGGTTTGTTCCACCAAGGCGGCACCAGCACGCCAAAGCCTCTGGCTTCCAAAAGCGGCGCACTCTCTCGGAGGAAGTCGAACGACTCCTGAGTCGAAAGCGACAGCGCCGTCGGCTTCGAGGTTTTTAATCCCTCAGTTAACGGGGGAAAAAGCCTAGCCGCGTAACCCAAACCGGTTAGCAGCTTTTCTTGAGGCTGCTCAAAACGCCGATTGAGCGTGTTGAGGACGCTGCCTTTGCTTTGCCAAACCTGCGGGGCCGCTACCAGCAAACTCGGATCGTCGCGGGCCTGAAGCAGATAATGAAGCTGCCAACTTTTATCCTCCTGATCGGAATCGATCTGCTGAATGGGCGCTTCCAATCGAAACGCGACCCGGAAGACTTTATCGCCGGCCACATGGAGGTCGCGCAGCCACAGCCGATGGCTTTCGTTGAGGTGTTTGAGTTGGGCCGGGGCGGCCATCACCTGAGGATCGGGCGTGAACAGGGACCGCAGCCAAGCATAGGCCGGTTCATCGCCCCAACGGGCCACATTCGCCGCTACCCCCCACTGCCGGGCCAGCGAATCGGTCATGGTGTTGAGAAAGGTATCCAGGATCAACCGAGGTGAGACCGCCTCTTCCGGCTTGTTGGTTTCAGCGCGACACAGCGGGGGCATCGACTCGATCAGCCGCCCTAAGCGGGGGCCGTCCTGCGTGCCGTCGAGCACCGGCATCCAGCGGGCGTGAAAG
>ERZ795053.8014-NODE-8014-length-10036-cov-3.171626_pt1 | contig 10036 bp, 9 predicted proteins | sample MGYA00375137_ERZ795053 | MGnify/ENA primary metagenome ERZ795053 (study PRJEB30182, sample SAMN05720284) | activated sludge metagenome | isolation source: Anaerobic digester | place: Hong Kong | collected 2014-12-17 ... | reverse complement strand
AACTCGCGCATATCCTGCTCGTTGATGCGCGCATCGAAATGGTGGCGCAAGGATTCTGGGCCGCTGTGTACTGCGTAATGTTTGGGGGTGGCGACCAGTTTGAGGTATTGGGGGTTGTTGCCTTGCAGCCCTTTGACGAAGGCAACGCCCATTTTGGCGGTCAGGTAAGGGTCTTCGCCATAGGTTTCCTGTCCGCGTCCCCAGCGGGGGTCGCGGAAGATGTTGACGTTGGGCGACCAGTAGGTGAGGCCGGTATACATTTCGTGTAGGCCTTGGCGAGCGGCTTCGTGGTGTTTGGCGCGGGCTTCGTCAGAAACGGCCGTGGCCACATCATGCATCAATTCTGCGTTCCAGGTGGCTGCCAGGCCAATTGCCTGGGGAAACACAGTGGCTACCCCGGCCCGGCCCAGGCCATGCAGCCCTTCGTTCCACCAGTTGTGTTGGGCAACGTCTAGTCTGTCGATGGCCGGTGCGGTAAAAAGCATTTGCGAGATTTTTTCTTCGAGGGTCATGCGGGAGACCAGGTCTTGAACGCGAACGGCCGTTGGCAGGCTGGTATCGCGGTAGATACGTTCGGTTTCCATGATTACTTGAGTCATCGTTAATCCTATGTGTGTTTCGTATGTTGGTTTGCTGCGGCTTAGTTGGCAGCAGCGGGCATAAGCTTAGCCTGATATTTTATATGTATTCGCCTGTTTACAGTGCGTGAATAGACTGCCCTAGAGTGGGCGAGGGTTGTGTTGGGGAAGGGGGAACGGCCGTTGCCCCTCCCGCAGTTAGAAATCCAATAAAGGGCGCTTACTCTTTAACAGACCCCATAGCGATACCGCTGACAATGTACCGCGAGAAAAGCGCGTAAATGACAATAATCGGCACAATGGTGATGGCCAGACCCAAATAAATGGCCCCGTATTCAGTCCGATACACATCTCCGCGTAATGTTTGTACCAACATGGGCAAGGTGTATTTTTCTATCGAGGAAATCAAAATAAACGCATTGAAAAAATTATTCCAGGACGCCACAAAAGCAAAAATACCCAAAGTAACCGCGCCAGGAACCGCCAAAGGCATCATAATCCGATGAAAAATCCCGATTTCACTGGCTCCGTCAACCCGTCCGGCATCAATCAGATCCTGAATCACGACTGATTCCAGGTATTGTTTGCCAAAAAACACGCCGCCGGCCGAAGCAATCGCCGGCAAAATTAGCGAGGCATAATTATCGGTCAGGCCTAATTTAGACATGTACTGGTAAAAGCCAACAATTGAAAGCTGCATCGGGATCATGACCAGGACAACGATAAAATTGGAAAACAGCCTTTTCCCCTTAAAATCGTAGACCACGATGCCATAGGCTGTTAGCAGCGAAAAATAAACAGAAATTATTGTCGTCGCCACAGCCACAAACAGGCTGTTAAAAAAGCCGCGCCACAAATTCAACCCACGCCCCAATAAAATATTGTAGTTGTCGAACATGTGCCTGCTTGGCAGTAAGCTCAGGCCTTGCTGGATTTCAACCGTAGAGCGGGTGGCGTTTACAATCAGCATCCAGATAGGCATAATGGTGATGACAAGCAAAACCAGCAAGAAAACGTAGATAAAACCACGGATAATTTTTGTATTTAAGTTGTAATTCTTGAGCATGATGGCTACTCCAGCTTCCTCAGCTTCTATTCCGGGTAAATCGTTTGCCTAATCTTTTTCGCGCAAGAAATAGAAAATGCCCAGGGCGCAAACGGTGGTCATGATAAAAACCAGCACGCCAACAGACGAGGCTGCGCCAATATGCCCTTTGCTGCTGCTGAATTTTAAGTACATGAGGATGTTGTTGGTCATAATAGAGCCGCTTGGGGAGCCACGGCCGTCCGTTAAAAGGTACGGAATGTCAAACATTTGCATCCCGCCCACCAACGATGTGACAAAAATGTAAATCAAAATAGGCTTTAATAACGGCAGCGTGATTCGCCGAAACATATGCATCCCGCTGGCGCCATCAACCATAGCCGATTCATAAAGGGAAAGCGGGATAGACGTCATCCCGGCCATCAGAATGATGATAGTGGATCCAAACCACATCCACCATTGGATAAAAACAACAAGGCCGCGTGTGATGGTCGCATTTTGCAAAAATTGCATCGCTTCCGGCAAGAGACCAGCCCGAACCATAAATTGATTAACCGGCCCATAAAACGAGAATAGGCTAAAAAACAAAGCGGCAATCGCGGCGGGCATCAATAAATTGGGTAAAAAGAAGATGGCGCGCCAGACGCCAACACCCCGTACTTTTAACCGGGCGCTGGTAAACCACACCGACAACACCATGGCGACACCAATCTGGGGGATGAAATTTAATATCCACAGCAGCCAGGTGTTTTTAACGGCCGTTACAAACACATTATCCGCAAACAACCGCTCGAAGTTCTTCAGCCCAATAAAGTTAGACTCACTGCTCAGCAGAGTCGTATCTGTAAAGCTGAGGTACAACGTGTTATAGACCGGATACAAACCAAATATCAGAAAACCGATAACGAAAGGGGCAATAAAAAGGTAGCCATAGTAGTTCCTCTTGAAACGACGTGGCCGCAGCGCTTTGCTTCTGGATTGCGCCCCTTCAGAATTTTCAAGAACCATCACAATGCTCCTATAAAGTGGGCCAGTGCATGACGTTTATATGCACTGGCCCACACAATCACACTTTTTCAGCAGGTTAGGGGATGATCAGGTCCGGGAATTCAATGCGCAAGTTGTCTTTCCATGAAGCCCACATTGCGTCTTCATCAATCTCGCCATTGAGATATTGGTTGATGGGGTCATTGAGCGCGCGTTGAATCGCATCGTCAGAACCGGTCATCAATTTAGCGTTTACAGAGGGCGCGGCTTCCGCAAAGCCGGCATAAGAATTCTGCCCGCCCAAGAAGGCGCTCAGATCAGAGTTATCGAACGAAGGCGTGATTTTTTCTACAACCACCTGGCTGGAAACAAAGTCGCCAGGAGCTTGTTGTTGGTCTGCGGGAACTTGAGGATCAATCGCCTTCAGATAATCATTGGTGTACACGCCTGTGGCCCAATTGGTCAGATTTTGTTCGTCCAGGGTCGCAAAACGAATGAACTCTTTTGCCAGATCGAGATTTGGGCTTTCGGCCATAGCGCCCAGCCAGGTGCCACCCCATTGATAGGGCAAGGGACCGGTAATGACGGCCCAGTCGCCGCTGGTATCATGGCTGCCATCGGCCGATACGGCGTTGGGAGCCAACACGTAAGGCAGCCCCCAGGTAGGCAGGAAGTAGCTAAAGACCTGCTTGGCATTGCCTGCGGCATCCACCAATGTGTCGTTCATGCCGGCAAACCAACCTTCTTGCCACTGCGCTGCCTGCGCCTCGTATCCTTCGTCGCGGAAAAGTTTGGCGGTCTCAACATATTTCACCACCATCGGGTCGACAATCAGGGTGTCATCGACAATCCAGGGTTGCTCCCGATTGGCGAAGAACGGGTTTTGGAAATCGCCGCTGGAGGCAACCATGTAGGTGTTTCCACCAGATTTTTCTTTGACAATGGCCGCCGCGGCCGTAAATTTATCGAAATCGGACAATAAGGCTTGAATTTCTACTGGATCGTCTGTGCCAAAATATTCTTTTGCCAGACTGCGACGATAAAACAGAGCGCCAGGCGTCGCCTGATAGGCAAAGGCTTTGGTAACGCCGGCATCAGTGCCGACATCAATGACGAACGGGTAGGTTTTGCCAGCTTCGGCGTCGGGGAGGAACTGACCCAGGTCGGCCAGGAAATCGGCTTCGACGTATTCTTTGACAAATGAAGCTTCCAGAGCAATCACGTCGGGTACATCAGCGGTGCCCAGAGAAGCTTTGAGCTTTGTCTGGTATTCACCGGCGGTCATCGGGATCATTGTGTAAACCACGTCCACATCGGGATGCATTCCTTCGAAGGCAATGGCCATGGTCATGATTTCGTTGGTAAAGGACCACACATTCAAAACTTGTTTTTCTGTGGCAGCCGGGGCCGCTGTGGTTGGCTCTGCAGCGGACGATTCTTCAGCGGGGGCAACGGCCGTTGGCTCTGCCGCCGATTCAGTTGTATTGGAAGCGCCGCCGCAAGCGCTCAGCGCCATGACTAATACGATTAACAGACTTAAGATGTAAAGAACTGACTTACGCATTATCTTCTCCTTGACTTTGGACTTATTGATTGGTTCAATTAACTTTGGTGTGGTTTGTTACATTGGTCCACACTGGTTTGAGCAGGCCTTTCTTCTCTTGTCGCAGAGCCGAAGAAAAGGCCTGCTTTTTTTTGCATCATTTTGTTTTTCAAACGCTGGACACCTCCTTTCAGCTGTCGCTGTGCATTGTTATAACATCTCCGGTAACGATACCGGAAAGCGAAAAAAACAACCGCTCCTAAACGGAGCGGCAGGAACCGCGGACAATAAGCTGTGTGGGCATTTTGGTGATCAAACTCACTATTTGTTCCCCTCGGATCAGCTTGATGAGCATTTCTGTAGCCACCACGCCCATGTGGCGCACGCTTTGGTCGACTGTCGTCAGACCAGCAGGCAGGTAGTAGGCGGCTTCGGGTATGTTGTCGAAACCCACTACGGATAAATCATCAGGGATTTTTAGCCCCAGTTCGTGGGCGGCCTGGATAAGACCAAAGGCTGAGCGATCGTTGGCGGCGAAAACGGCCGTTGGCCGTTCCGCCAGCGCCAGCAGCCGCTGCCCACAGCGATACCCGGCAGCCATCGTAAAATCGCCCACAACCATCAACTCAGGGTCAACCACCAGACCTGCTCTCTCCAGGCTGTCCACATACCCTTGCTGCCGCCGAATCGCGCTTTGCAAATCGGTGCGCCCGCCAATGTAACCAATGCGGCGATGGCCCAATTGCAGCAGATAATCCATGGCCAGCAGCCCGCCATCTCGATTGGTAGCTGTGACATAGGGGCAGTTGGGGGTTTCGGTATTGGGATCTACGGCCACTACTGGGGAAATCGTGGAAAAATTCGTCGCCACAGGCGTTACAATGATGACGCCATCGGTCAGATTGTTGTTTAGCAGAGAGACGTATTGGCTTTCTTTTTCTGCGGAGCTGTTTTTGCTGATATCGCCATTGGTATAAACGATGAGGTCGTAATTGAATTGGGCGATGGCGTGGTTCACGCCTTTCATCACTTCCAACGGGAAAGATTCTTCCAGGTCTGGCATGATCAGGCCAATCACGTTGGTCTGATGGCTGCGCATACTTTTGGCCGCCAGACTGGAGGCATAGCCTAACTCGGAAATGATGGTTTGTACTTTGGCATATGTGGCCTGGGCCACGTCATCTTTGTCATTGAGAACCCGCGAAACGGTTGACACAGATACACCGGCCGCGCGAGCGACGTCTTGAATGGTAACTGTTTTTGGGGGACGGGATCTCACTCAACAACTCTCCAATTTAGACGGCTGACGCCAGTGCCGGTATCAATGCCGGTATCGTTACCGGAAACATGCCGGTATGATGCCATAGGGGCGGAATTTTGTCAAGAAGAAACGGCCGTTTATTGTCCGTGGCTATATTGACCCGAAGGGTTTTCTCTTCATCTCATCCAGCCGCAAATCGGCGGCCGGCAGCGGCAAATTCACCGTATCGGCGGCCATAGTTGGAGCCAACGCACCTTCGGCCAGGGTTGCCCCGTTGGCCTGCACGGTAAAGGCAAAATCGGGCTGCAATTCGCCTGTCAGGGCCATCCAATCCGACAAAGCCAGGAGGTTCCAGGCGGTTTCGTAGGTGGTGGACCAGCCAACGGCCGTGCGTGAACCCATCAGCCAGCGCACTGCCAGAGGCAGCAGCGGGTTGGTGGGGTCGGTTTGCGTCAGGGCATGGATGATAACGGCCGTGCCCCGCACATCACTGTTCAAATTGCGCCAATCGCCTTCCGTATCCTGCCAGTGCGCGCCCGCAGCGCTGACAATTGCCGTATTGTTCAAATCGGCCACAGTAGGGCGACCATTTGCTGCCGCATGTCCCTGGCGATCGGGGCAGACTCTCCTGCCTGGCGTCCGCCTGGCGCTGGCGCGTCACCGTTGCGCAGGGTCAGGTTGTAGGCCATCAGGGCCAGCGCTTTCCCGTAGGGGTCCAGGGATTTATCTTGGGTCAGCAAGCCGATGAGCTGGGTGCGCACATCGCGCCCATACAAGGCCAGAACGTACAGAAAATAAGCCCGGCGGTTGGCGACGGCCGTTTCGGATAAGCCTACGGGGTTGCTGCGCGCCTGGGATGAGAGGTAGTTGAGTGAGAAGACCAAGTCTCCTGCTCCAATGGGCTGGCCGGTTTTTCGGCCTGGGCCAGACTGAACAAGGCGAGCGCAGTGGTCATGGCATCGGGCTGGCGACCGCCGCACCAGCTCCAGCCGCTGTCTGGCAGGACCAGTCGTTTTAAATCGGCCACATCTTCGGCGATGGAGGTATCCAGGCGGTTGGCAAAGGGGGCCTCTGAAAGTTGCAGTTGTTGGATCATGGTCTGGCTGGCCGCGTTGGCCAGCAGGCGGTCGGTAACGGCCGTTACGCAGTCCGTGTAACGCGTGAGCCGAATCGTATCTTCCAGGGTCGCTATCATCCCGGCAGCCAGCGATGCGTTCAGCTCCACCCAGAGCTGGCTGTTGTCGGGGTCGAGATTATCGGGCAGCAGAATGGCATCAACCACCTGCCCGGCGTCATCCAGCACGCCGGATGCGCCGGCAATGTCCGGTGCGACGTAGCGGTAGACCGGCAGGCTGTGATCGGGCGACAGGCCAAAGGTAGGTTTGGTGGCATCGGCATAGTCGTCGGCGACGGCGCGAAAGGTCAGGTCGGCGGCGTCTACATCCTGCACGCGGATGGGCCACTGGACCAACCCTCTTTCGGCGGCGGCCAGGGTGATGGTTTGCACGGCCGTTTCCAACAGTTCCACGCCATCAGCCTCCAGGGTGACGGTAACATCCAGGCTGGCGGCGGTGTTGTTATGCACAAAGCTACCCAGGTTCATCTCGTCGCCTACGGTGAAGAAGCGCGGCGTGATCGGGCGCAGCAGCAGCGGCTTGTTCACCTGAATGTCCACGCTCTCCTGGCCGACCAGCTCTACTATGGTGCAGCGGATACCAGCATTGCGATGGCTACGAGCAGTATTCGCGCTTTGCTTGATTGGCTTGAAGATCAAGAGTAAAGGAAACATTCATCGAACAGCACCAGGATCAAGGAAGCTGCCAGGTTGACGACCCGACGCCGCCAACAAACCAGCCAGTCAACCCAGTTGGAGACATCAGACAGCATCCTTGTCGAAACGGCCCGCCCCTGCACCCTCAATTAGCAGGATGGCACCCATAATCTGGTGGGCTAGGCGACCCAACTGCTGTCTGATTACCTGGTTTGCCTGCGTTAGCTCTCCAGAGAGGCGCTTTATAACGGCGGTTGTCTGGGTAATTTCTGGCGCACGGGTGGCTGAAATGGTGGATTTGCATCGAGAGCGCCATCGTTACGGCCGTTTCCCCCAACCCAAGAACGGCCGTAACGATGGCCACTGCAGCGGTTCACCGCCCTCCACTCATACTATCCCGCGCATCACGCAAATTCTTTCCTCTGAATGTAAGGTTCTTTTCAACTATGGCCATGTCTCCTATAATCCCCCAAGAGAACAAGACATGGATGAACGCAGATAAACACGGATCAAAATCTGCCCATCTGCGAAAACTGCGGATTTTCATTCGTGGTGGTGGGCGGCTCACTCATGAAATCGTCTGATTTATTCGTTCAAGGACCATAATGATCTGGGAAGAACAAGCCCTGACAGCCGCGCTGCAACAAGCCATCCAACAGGTGGCTGCACAACATGGGAAATCGCTGGCCCAGGCTATTACCCCCATCATCCTGGCCAACATGGATAGAGGCCGCGTACACAACTTTTTAGACAGCCGGGAAAACGGCCAGCCTGAAGAGTACGTTTGGCGCGTGCTGGCATATTACCAAAAGTGGCAGCCGTATCTCACTAAAATTCAAGAAGATCGGCTGCCCGACTTGTGGCAGCCACTTTACGAAAAGTTAAAACGCTGGGCTTACAATTACCTTTTTAGAAAGAATTTCCACGCTGCCACAGACAGAAAAGCGCAGATGGCCGCCGATTGCGCTACCATAGCGGCCACCAAACTGCTGAACGCCCGCTTTCCGTACGATACAGATTTCGACCCCTGGGCCTACGTATTGGTGCAGAACGTCACCCTGAAACATCTCTATCAAGAATACAAAGATGCAGCCGCCAATTTGCAGCAGGTGGACGATTGGGAAGAGTGGGAAACCGTCCTGCCGGGGTTGACCACTCAAGGGCACCGCGACATCATCGAACTCCGGCAATCCTTGCTAACAACCATCGACCAATTGGCTTCTGATGCCCGCAAACAGATCATTGTTTTGCACTATTTTGATGGCCTGTCTTTCCAGCAAATCGCTCAAATCATGGGGCGGAGTGACAGCGCGACGCACAAACTGCATTTTGACGCGCTGCAAAACCTGAGAAAGATTTGGGATGGGTCTTGGGATAATTATGAATAGGTGGGATCAAGACGCCTCGTTGTCGGCATGGATCCGGCAAAAATTAGCAGCCCTCAGGCAGCAACCTGAAGACCCAGAATTATGGCCGGAAACGGCCGATCAATTGTTGGCTATCTTGACCGAACAGTCACCGCAAACCAAAATCGATGAGGATCTCATGGACATGTTTTCTTTGGTTGTACAGGATGCCCTTTCTGGGATTGATATTAGCCAACGCTACCCCACTTTTTATCGCAAAATGATGGCCGATCCGGCTTTGTACACCATGTTTATTGATGCGCTGGCGATGTTGGAGGCGGACGGCCGTCAGGAACTGATCCCCGTCCCGCCCATTCAAGAGCCTGAACTCGCCTTTTTGAATAAACAGTCGGCCCCTCAACCAACCATAGACCAATCCGCCCCAGGCAGGTGGCGTATTGCCTGGACCTTGTTCTGGGATCAATTGCAGGCAGTCTTGTTTCCCGCGCCGGACCTGGCTTTCCGCAGCGCCGCTCCCTTGCTGGAAGATGAAAGTATCATCCTTTTGCACCATCTGGCCGCCATTGACGGGCAAGAGGTGGAGATTGTGCTGGAAGCCATCCTGCGCGTGGCGCAGCCGGAAGTGATGCGTCTGCAGGTGACGGCCGTTGGTGAGACGCCGCTGCCGCCATTGCAAGCCACCTTACGCTGGGGAACATATGCCCACACGGCCGTTCTCGATACCTACGGCCGTGCCAATTTTCCCCCCATGCCCCTGGATATGATTGTAGACGAACAGGGCCGCTGGCGGGCAGAAGATCTACAACTCCTGCTGGAAACACAGCAAACCTGATACAATGTCGGCATGGTCCATCATGCTGCCGACCCTGCTTACCTGACACAGGCCGAATTGTTGGTAGACGGCCGTTTATCCTCCGCCACCTTTCTCCAATCGCCGCCGCTCTACCGCCTCCCATACCCGAATTTATCCAAAAGAAAAACATGTTTCCTCAGGCATTGAGGATTTTAGGAAGGGCTGAATGAGACGTTTCCTCCGTCGCGTTATTCACCGCCTTCGGGCAATTTTTACCAATCGCTGGTTGTGGCTAGGTACGGCCGTTATCCTCATCGGCTGGTTGCTTACGCGCCAACTCATTCCCCAGGTTGCGGCCGTTCCCGTCGTGCCGGCCGCCAGCCAGACCCTGTTGATTAAAGGCGCGCGCCTGGGTCGCGCTGGGCAGGCTCTTTGGCGGGACGCGGCCGGGAAAACTCAGGAACTTACCATTTCGCAGTGGACGCCAACACAAATAACCGCCCAACTGCCCGATGAACCGGGCAACGGTGCTGTGCAGGTTCGCCGCCGTCTGTTTGCCAGCGATTTTGTCCCGGTTGTCTTTCAAGCCGCCGATCTGCCTTCTGAGCCGTATGGATATGCTAACCCCATTGCCCCGGAAGCGCCTTGGCCTACGTTTCGCCGCGACGCTGCCAACAACGGGCGTTCCCCG
>ERZ795053.8013-NODE-8013-length-10037-cov-3.722701_pt1 | contig 10037 bp, 9 predicted proteins | sample MGYA00375137_ERZ795053 | MGnify/ENA primary metagenome ERZ795053 (study PRJEB30182, sample SAMN05720284) | activated sludge metagenome | isolation source: Anaerobic digester | place: Hong Kong | collected 2014-12-17 ... | reverse complement strand
CGCCCGCCCGAACTCCTGCAGCAGTTCCAGCGGCGTATACGGCGCGACCAGCCACGAGAACTGGCGGCCCGACAGGTACCATAGCAGGTTCGCAGGTTGCGAGAGATCCATGGCGACGAACCGACCGGCTGCATCATAGGAGCCAACGTAGACAAACGCGGGATCGGTCAGGCTGCGCAGCGGCAGATAAAGCAGCGCGGATAACGACACCGCCAGCAGCACAGCCAGACTGGCGATCTGCCGCCAGCGCAAGGTCCGGCGCGCATCTGCCGTAACGGCCAAAAACAGCAGACCAGGCCACCACAGCACAGTTGAGGGATTGTTGGCCGCGCCCAGGCCGGCTAACACGGTCGCCAGCGCCAAACTGGCGAAGCTGCCCGCACTCCGCCATTGCCAGAGCAGCGCCAGCGCCGCCACCAGCAGCAACGCCTGAAAGGTGTACACTTCCGCGATGACAGCCATCGACCACACGTAATAACACAGCGCAAAGGCCATTCCGGCCACCAGACTGGCCAGCTTGCGTTCCGTCAGCCACCAGGCCAGCAGCGTGATGATGCCCGCCGCGCACGCGGCCGACAGCGCCGACAGCAAGTTCATCCGCAGCCCCACATCGCTCAGCGGCAGCTTGAGAAACAAGTGTCCGACCAGCATGTAGACGGGATAGCCCGGTGCGTGCACAATGCCCAGGCTGTATGCGCCAACGGTTAATTCGGGGCTGTCGAGCGTGAAAACGCCGGGCGCGACGGTGCGCAGGTAGGCCAGGCCGGCCAGCAGCGTCGTCAGTCCAAAGAGCGCTGCACCGCGCAGGGCAAGGGACCTCGGTGCAATCGAAATGTGGGAAGGTGTGGATGTGCGGATCATGGTTCGTTGAAGGTTCGTGCGAACAGGGCCAGCGTGACGACCGAGAGCAGCCGTCCCGATTCCAGCCCCACGGATAGAAGTCGAACAGGCCGATGATGCCGGGCGCCAGCCACGCCAGCGCGAACAGCAGCGTCATGACGTCTGGAGGACACGCCGACAGGGTTCACGAGCTGGCGGGAAGAGATGACATCAAGTCTCATGGTCGGAAGGTGGAATAAAGGTCGGATGCATCACCACTTACGAGGCGCTGAGTCATTTTGGATTTCACTTGTTGTTCGATTTGCTCGTTTTTGTGATACACTGGATCTGATGACCCTGCCAACTTCCTCCCGACCGCCGGGTTCGATATCCCCGATCCGCACGCTGCGATTGAGGCGGCGGTTGCCTGTCGTGTTGCTGGCGATCCTGCTGGTCAACCAGGTGTTCAACCCGGCGCGTATCTGGGTCGGGGTGATGCTGGCGCTTGCGGCGATGCTGGGGATGGCGTATCTCTGGGCGCGGCAACTGCGCGACCATCTTCATGGCACGCGGGCCCAGGGCGGCGCGTGGATTCTGGCGGGCGATCTCCTGAGCGAGACGTTTACGGTTCAGAACCAGTCGTCATTTCCTGCGCTGGCGGTGGAAGTCGTCGATCACTCCGACCTGCCCGGCTACAAGCCAGACTGGGTGGCCACGCTTGATGTGCGCGGCACACAGACCTACCCGCGCCAGGGACGGTGCCAGCGGCGCGGCGTGTTCACGTTGGGGCCGTGGGAACTGCGTGCCGGCGACCCGCTGGGCATCTTTACCGTCAGCGTCGAGTATCCCGAAGCGCGCTCGATTCTGATCTACCCGCGGGCGATGGTGTTGCCTGACTTGCAGTTGCCGCGCGGCGATGCCGCAGGCGCGTCTCGCACACAACGACCCTCCCAACTGTACACCACCACTGTGGCCAGTGTGCGGCCATACGTGGCCGGCGATCCACTGCGCGCGATCCACTGGCGCCAGACGGCCCACCACGGTGAGTTCATGGTCAAAGAATTCGACCTGGAGCCATCGGGCGACCTGTGGATCGCGCTCGATCTGGATGCGGTTGTCCAGCAAGGAGATGGCGCGCGCAGCACGCTGGAATACGCCATTACGCTCACGGCCTCGCTGGCGTCGGAGATGCTGGCAGAGAACCGGCGGGTTGGGCTGGTCACGCAAGGGCGGCTGATCCCGCCGCAGCCGGGCCAGATACAGCTCTGGCGCATTCTGGAGGTTCTGGCACGTGCGGAACCGGTCAGCGGCGCGCCGGTAACTCGCCTTTTGGACGACCTGCGCCCCAACGTGGGCCGCGGACGTACCGTGCTGGTCATCACGCCATCGACGGATCCTGTCTGGATTGGCCATCTGTTGCAACTGGCCAATCAGGGAAACGCGCCGGCTGCGCTACTGCTGGATGCGCCCTCCTTTGCCGGGGACGGCGGCGTGGAGAAGGAGCCGGGCGATGCGGCGGCAGCCTCCGCTGCCATGCGCGGGCTGCTGGCAGAACATGGCGTGCCCAGCCACATCATCGACAGCGGTTTCCAGTTTCGCCCGGTACACACGATTACCCGCACGCGCACCGAGCTGCGCACGCTGTCAGCCACGGGGCGGGTCATCCGCGTCGAGGTCAGCGAAGAAGTTTAGGGCCTTGCGCTGGCGAATGCGTGATGATACAATCGACGGGCAAATCCTTGGCAAGTACTGGCTGAAGGCACTGAGAAACTGTTTGAGAAGTCTCGTTGGAGGACTTCGGAAGTCGACGACTCCTCGTGACGACACCATCCAGTTGCTGGAATGCCCTTTGGCGATAGGTTCGTCGACTTCCGAAGTCTGGGCGAACGCCTTTTCAAACAGTCTCCGAGTGATGACGCTGGTCCGCGTCGGCCCGGTCAGGGGACCGGCCGGCGCAATTCTAGGTTGGTAGATGTGCCCTCAACGGTTCGGAGTTTCCTGGCGGTGCAATCCTATCCGGTTCTTCCCATCCTGACGGTTGAACGCACCAAGCAGCGGCTGATCGATGTTGCCGCGGATCTTGGCGGCGCTGCGTTGGGTGAAGCTAACCAGTTGGCGGTTCGGCTGGTTCCTGACCTGTGGCCGCTGGAGTGGCATTTGCCGGTCTGGCTGGGCGTCGGGTTCGGGCTTGATGAAACAGTCTGGCAACAACTGGTCCATATCAACCTGTTGGGGATGGCGTATGTGCGGCTGGCCGATGACCTGGCTGATGCGACGTTGGATGAGCCGCAAAGGGCCGTCAAGAACCTGCTTGGCCGGCGCCTGCTGGAGACTTCTACCGAACTGCTGCGGTCTTTGTTCCTCGCCGAGTCGCCCTTCTGGCGGCACTATGAAGCCTATCTTGACCAGTGGCGACAGGCGGGCGAGAGCGAAGATCTGTGGCGCGATGGACCGCGCGAACGGCTTGTAACCGATTGGCGATGGTTGGCCTGGCGCGGCGCGCCGGGCAAGATCACGGCGACCGCCGCGTGCATGTTGGCCGGCCGCGCCGCCGCGATCGCACCGCTGGAACTGTGCGTGGATCACATCATGGCTGCGACCGTGCTGCTGGACCACGCCGACGACTGGCAGGAGGATCTTGCCGCCGGCCAGTTCAATGCCTATGTAGCCTGGCTCAGCGGTTTGCCGCAACATGCAGAAAATGTCGACCGTAACCGGCGACAGGTGCTGTCAGCGTTGATGCAGGGCGACGGCGACGATCACCATTCGTATTTTGATCTGATCGACCAGCATTTGCAACGGGCGCAACAGTTTGCCGGTCAGGTCGGTTCAGCCGGATTGTGCGTTTATATCGAGGCCTTTCGTCGGACAGCACGGGAGCAGGGCGCAGGTCAACTGGCGGCAGCGCGCAAGACATATCAGGACGCACTGGCCAGCCTGGTGGCCGGTTTCGCTAGCGTCTAACTCAGGCTTGTTGCCAAAATTCACCATAACAGGAGGACACCTATGGAATTCCCCGAACACATCTATAGCTTTCTGGGTCACGCGTTGCTGGCCGACACCAAGTTCCGCAGCTGGGTCTGCACCGATCCAAAGGCGGCCGCCGCCAGTATCGGGATCACGTTGACCGACGTCGAGGCGGACTACATCAAGGACAACGTGAGCCGTCAGCGCCTGCACGGCGTGGCGCGCAGTGTGGCGCACTGGAACCCCTATCGCGGGCATTCCGTGTGGCACGAGCCCGTTTAGCCCCGACGCGCGCCGGTTGGAATGACCTGCGGGCGTTTGCTGTGACAAATGGATGGACCCAATCGGTTCTAGCGGACGCCGAACAGTGGCAGCAAATACGTGCGGATGACCTCGTTGATGATGAACACCAGGAACGGGCTCAGCGACGCCAGAACGACGCGCACGATGGACGGCATGCTGCGGAATGGCCACGTGGGCGACTTGTAGATGGTCGAGCGGAGCGCCAGCAACTTTTCGGTGCGGTCACTGAGTTCGCTCAACGTGGCCGTGTCCAGCGTTGTCGTCGCCATCAGCCGCGACTGGCATTCGGCTAACTCGCCGCCCAGGCGACCGGCGGTCACATCGCGCGCACGCGACATCTGTTGGTGGACGTCCCAGAGGGGGAAAATCAGCGCGGAAAGGCTTGCCATAGAGGCCAGCAGCAGAACCGCGTATTCAGCGGGCCGGCTTGGGGTACCCAGGGGAATGACGAACAGCAGGATGGTTACCGCCACCGTCATGCTCTGGCGCAGGCTTAACTTGCCGAAGCCGAGCAGGTCATCGGGATCAAAGACATTGATGGTCAGCGGGCTGCCCGCCAGCTTTCCCAGTCCGTGTGCAAAGCGCAGTGAGCTGTAGACCAGGCACAGACCGGCCCAGCCGAAGATGACATACGACGCCAGAATCACCAACATCTGGAGTGGGTTCGCCGGCAGGCTGACGTCGAACGTCAGCGGCAGCGGCAACCGGAAAATGAAAAACCAGGCGATCATGATGGCCAGCGCGACGGCAGCCAGGACCGCTTCGGCGCGGCGGCTGGTATACAGCATGTTGCGCACGTGCCGGTCATAGGTTGCGTCGTCAACTTGCACAGGTGGTCGCAGGTCAGCCAGGATCGGCAGGGCGCTGGTCTTGAGGGTTTTCAACGCGAGCAACATATAGACGGTCAGAATTGGCAACCCCAGCCTGAACCTCAGAATCTCCGGATTGAGCAGGTCGCTCAGCGGGCCGGAGAGACTGCGCTCGATTACCTGGCCGGCGAACACGATGACGCCCAGCGACAACGCGACGGCCCAATAGGGCGCGCGCAGACGATCCAGGCTGAGCTGGGTCCACGTCGTCCACTGCGGTTGGCTGCTCGGGTGGGACCGGACGGCTGATGTCACGGGTTGCCTCACTGCTGCGGCTGGGAGATGCCTCGCACGAAAACCAAGGGTACCACTGGAATTTTAACGCGATTCTGGAATTGCGCAAGGGGAAGGCAACTGGCCAGGGTTGCAGTCATTGGCTTTGGAAGGACGGAGATCAACATCCCCGGAGGTTGGCCCGATGCCGGCTTACGCCGATGGCAGCAGATCCAGCCACCACCGCTGCGGCTCGACGATGGACGGAGACTGGTCGACCCGCGCCCAGAACAGAAGAAAGCGGTGGTTGTCGATCTCCACCGGCCACGTCTCAGGAGTCCGGCCGTGATAGGGGAAATGGTAGAAGTAACGCGTCACCTGGCGTGTCAGCAGCGCCGTGGGCACCCAGCCGGTGATCTGGTAAGTCACATAGGATGGCTCGACGATGGACGAGCGCTCGACGTACGAGACCTGGGAGAACTGCTCTTCCGCCCGACGCCATTGCACCATGATGCCGCGGCGGATGCTGGCCCAATCGAAGCTGGCAGTGTCGGGACGTGAGTAGACGGTCGTCGTGGCAGCTACGATGCAGCGGCCGCTGGGCAGCGTTTCGGTGACTGCCTTGATGAAGCGGCCGGCTGGCAGGTCGGCCAGGCCGGTTTCCTCGCGCGCCTCGCGAGCCGCCGCGACGGCGTGGTGCTCATCGGCTTCCACCGTGCCCGCCGGCACCTGAATGCCCGCGCTGGGATGCTGGAACAGCAGCACCTCCATGCCGCGCGGCGACATCCGGGTGACGAAGGCGGTCACCTTCTCGGCGCGAGGCTTCATGTCATCGCTGTGCTGTGCGATGTCGTTGACAGTCATCACAACGCCGCCTCGAACTGTTCCCGATGTTGTTGTACATACTCGTGATCGTGGCGGTAGACCGTCAGGTGTCCCGCCTCGATGTTGGCGATCCGGCGCGGGTCGCCGATGGCCGCTCCTTCGAGAAGGAAGTCAACCATCGACTGGACACGCGCCAGGATGTAGGCATATGTCTGGGAGCGATCCGCCAGTCCGTAGGCGTCGCAGAAGAGCCGCAGCCGCCGGGCCTGATCTTCGAGCGTCCCGAATCCTTCGGTCTTGTTCGGGTCGGCCAGCGGCACAAATCGGTACATGGCATACGCCAGATCCCACTCCCTGGGGCCGGCATGTGCAAAGTCGAAGTCGATCACGCCGGTGAGTTCATTGTCCACGAACATGCAGTTGTACGGCGCGAAGTCGCCGTGACAGATCACCTCCACCGGGTCGCGCGCCGGCAGACGCCAGCCGGTTCGCCAGAACTGCGCCACATCGGCTGTGGCATCGTGCAGCGTGCGTAACATGGTCGCCGCCTGTACGAGAACCGCATCGCTTCGTTGCGACCCGGCCAGGGGGCTGCCTCCCACGGCTCCCGGGAGATAGGTCAGCACCTCCCGACTATCTTTATCCATTCCCAGCGGCACGGGGACGAAAGTGATTCCCTGAGAACGCAGATGCACAAGCAGGCGGTGGACCTGGGGAGTCCACGGCCCTGCTTCCCGACGCACGGTGTCACCAATCCGCCAGACACCGGACATGTTGCCGCCCGGCAATGCTTCGCCTGAATTCATCGACAGCCCGTTCATGCCGCGCTCATCACTCGTCGCGTGGCGACCAACGCGCCGTCGCTTCGTACCACTCCGGCGACCGACCGGGCGCGGGCAGCCACGTCAGCCCGGAGGGTGTGACCAAAGGTTGCGCCACCAGCGGCTGAACGTCGCCCCGTGATCCGATAGTGGATACCAACACCCGCATTGTGTTTCTCCTGTGGTAACATTGCGCCTGAAGCGGCATCGTGGGACGTCGAATCGGCATCTACGCCAATTCGCTGGCTGTCCTATCCTGCGATCTTTTGAACAACGCTGATGAAAACGCCCTCGGTGATTCGCCGTCGTTTAACATGGTATTCTTCCGCGGCGAGTCTGTCTTCAACGAAAGGAACGCTCGGCGCGTAGCAAAAGCTGCCGCCGCGCGCCAGCGATGCAAACATGTCTTTCATCTTCAAAAGATACCGAGCGAACTGGTTGCGATCCTGATGATAGGTGTAGTGCAGATGGTTGGTGAATGCCATGTTGGAGATGATTGATCCCCACCGATCCCGTTCGAAAGGATAATCGAGCCAATCCCCTTGTTCCAGATAGGATTCATGGACTTCCAGATGCCGGTCAACACCATAAGCATCGACACCTATGGAGCGCAGATACCGCACCAGATTGGCATGGCTGCCGCAGCCCACGTCGATTACCGGTTGCTTTATTCGGGAGACGTCAAGCTGAAACAACTGCACCTGCAACTGTGGCGAATATTCTTCGCACACTACATTGCCAATGACCGGCGAAGCTTTCAGCGGTTCCAGGAAATGTTCTGGAAACAAGGAGGCGAGCCAGCGGGCCAGCTGGGGGTAATGGAGTTCTCGAAGGGTTGCCTGTATCTCGCCATTTTCCTGCATGGCTTCCCAGGTTTGTCGATAAATCCCTTCCAACTCCTCCAGCTTCCCGGGATCGACCCTGAGGAACTGATTGACTGCATACAGTCTTTTCAGCAACGTGTGAGCAGTAAATCGCACCAGGTCAAGCGAAATAGCATCTGCTTCGCCTGCTGCTGACCGAGCCAGTAACTCTTCAAGAGCGGAATAAAATCCCGGCTCGATATCCATGGAGAACTTTGCCTGCTCGTAGAGCAGGTTCCTCGATCTGTTGGTATCGATTTGTTGCTGAATGTAGTGCTCGAAGGTTTGAATTTCAGCATCCATAAGAGATCAAGCTGCCACACGATTCGTAAGCGTCAAAGATCCGACGCGCACCGTGACCACATCATCAACCAGCAGGGTGAAATCATCGCCCGGGACCAGGCAGGTGCCCGTCATCAGGAAGACGCCCTGCGGAAACGCCAGCTCACGAGTCAGGTACTCGGCCAGTTCGGCCAGCGAGCGCTTCATGGTAGCCGTGCTGGCCTCGCCCTCGAAGATCGTCGTGTCGGACCGGCGGACCGTCAACCGGATCGGGACATCGACGATCTCGGCGGGGTCGCACAACAGGATGCCGTGGCCCAGCGCACAGGAACCGTCGTAGATCTTGGCCTGTGGCAGGTAGAGCGGGTTCTCGCCCTCGATGTCGCGCGACGACACGTCGTTGCCGGCACAGTAGCCGACGATTTCCCGGTCGCGGTTGATCACCAGCACCAGCTCGGGCTCCGGCACGTTCCAGTGGCTGTCGCGGCGGATGCGAATCGCCTGGCCGCTGCCCGCAACGCGCCAGCCCAGCGCTTTGGCAAACAGTTCGGGCCGCGCCGCGTCGTACACTTTCTCGTACATGTCCGCCGCTGTGGACTCGGCCCGGCGCGCATCGCGGCTGCGCAGATAGGTCACGCCGGCCGCCCAGACCTCCTGGTATGGATCGATGGGGGCGACCGTTTCGCCGCCAGCTTGCTCGCCTCCGGCCACCTGCTTCAATACGCTGACCATTGCCGTCCTCGGCAGCTCCAGCAAGGTTCCCAGGCTCCAGCCCGGCGGCAGAAACCGTCCATCCAGCGCCCAGCGAGTTCCGTCGGTTATTTTGTGTTTCGTCAGTAGCATGGCAATACCTCGACAATGCATCGAACCGAACACCAAGAGCGCTGAGCTTGTCGAAGCGCCTTGCGACAAGCTCAAGGCGCGCTCACCGAGAGATCATGAGTGGCACTGAAAGCTGCCAGTCCTGAACCCGTCGAATTCAACGCTTCAACGATCGCGTCCACATCGTACACACACCCGCCCCAGGTGCCGCCGCTGATGTTTTGCAACGCAGCCCACAGGCGCGTGTCATCCGGCAGGTCGGGGTTTGGTTGCAGGTCAGAGTGCGGCGGTCGCGCCGCCATCATCTGCTCCCCCAAGCCGGCGTCACTCTCGACAAGCAGATCGACCGATCCCGAAAGGTTGGCGCGGTCAACGATGATGCGGATCGTGTCACCGTCGCGCAGTTTGCCCAACGGCCCGCCCGCCAGCGCCTCCGGTCCCACGTGTCCGATGCACGCGCCCGTGCTGACACCGCTGAAGCGCGCGTCGGTAATCAGGGCAATGGACTTGCCATGCGGCAGGTATTTCAGCGCCGAGGTGAGCTGGTACGTCTCTTCCATGCCCGTGCCCATGGGACCGCAGCCGATCAGCGCGATGACGTCGCCGGCTTTGACGGGAGGCTCGCTCAGCCCTTTGACCGCAGCGATGGCGGCCCGCTCGCTGGTGAACACGCGCGCCGGTCCCGTCTTGCGATACACGCCGTCGCCATCGACAACACTCGGGTCGATGGCGGTGCTCTTGACGACGGCGCCCTGCGGCGCGAGGTTGCCGGTCAGAAACGCGACCGTGCCGGTCAGTCCGCGCTCCCGCGCTTTAGCGGGGGTCATGATCACGTCGTCGGGGTCGATGCCGTCCAGCTCCATCAGCCGGTCGCGTAGCTGGCGGCGGCGTTCGCTGTGCTCCCACGTTTCCAGCGCGTCGGCCAGCGTGGCGCCGTTGACTGTGCGGGCATGGAGCCGCAACAACCTCAGCTCGCGCAGGTGCAACATCACCTCGGGGACGCCGCCGGCAAGAAAGACCTGCACCGTGGCGTAACCAGTCGGTCCGTTTGGCAGCACATCAACCAGGCGCGGCGTCGCGCGATTGACGCGTAGCCAGTCCTCAACCAGCGGGCGGCGGAGTCTCGCCGCATGCGCGATGGCAGGGATATGCAGCAGCAGGTTGGTGCTGCCGCCGAACGCGGCGTGGACCACCATCGCGTTGTGGATCGAAACGTCGGTGAGGATGTCGCCGGTGGTGGCACTGTTCTGCGC
>ERZ795053.8012-NODE-8012-length-10038-cov-4.541921_pt1 | contig 10038 bp, 7 predicted proteins | sample MGYA00375137_ERZ795053 | MGnify/ENA primary metagenome ERZ795053 (study PRJEB30182, sample SAMN05720284) | activated sludge metagenome | isolation source: Anaerobic digester | place: Hong Kong | collected 2014-12-17 ... | reverse complement strand
CGATGAGACTAGATGCATACTACGTTTCGCTGCTAAGTGAAAAATACAGGAACAACAGCTCTCACAACTTGCTGTCGCCAATCAGCGCATTCCTGTCCGGCTATCAATCGAATCGAAAAGCCAAAGCAAACAACAATTACTCAAGTCTTGTCTATCTTGCCAGCCATGCGTAAATGGGCCATTTTAGCAGTCAGTTTCATCCTTTCACTACCGCTATGGCAATGCGCCAATCAGACCACACCGATGGGTGGACCTAAGGACACCATCCCACCCAAACTGATTAAATCCAACCCGGAACACAAACAAAAAAACTTCGGTGGTAAAACAGTCGATGTCACCTTTGACGAATATGTCACTTTGTTCAATGCCAAAGACGAAATACTCATCTCTCCTCAGGTTGGCAAAGACGTGGATTTCAAATTCAAAAAGACAACAGTTTCAATAACTCCTAAAGAGGGCTGGAAAGACAGCACCACGTATACGATCGCTTTCCGTGAAGGAATTAAAGACCTCACTGAAGGCAATCCACCCGAAAACCTAAGGCTTGCGTTCAGCACCGGATCAAACATCGACTCCTCGTCTATTACAGGAAAAGTAAGACTCGCACTGACTGAAAAGATTCCCGAGAAAATAACCGTCGCCCTATACCAAGTCGATACATTCGACATTTTCGAAAACAGCCCTACCTATTTTACCATAGCAGACAAAAAAGGTAAGTTCAGTTTAGAGAACATCAAAGATGGCAAGTATCGTATCTATGCCTTTGATGACAAAAACAAGAACCTAAAAGTTGAAAGCCGCACGGAACGATTTGGATTCTTGAGTGAGTCGATAGATCTGCACGGTAGCACCGATTCGCTCACAATTTCACTGGTGACTTTAGACACTCGGGCACCAAAGTTGAACAGCATAAGAAATACCGGTTTGTTTACACGTTTTGCGTTTAATAAAGCGGTAAATAAATACGATCTAACCATAGCGACAAACGATTCAATTATTCACTCCTATGGAGGTAACCAATCGGAAATTGTAGTCTACAACCCAAAGAACATAATTGATAGCCTGGCCATAACGCTTCACGCTGTCGATAGCGTCCTACAACCCATCGACACCACCATCTATATCAAAGAAACAAAACTGAATTTCATCCCTGAAGATTTTCAAGTGAAGGGCGGAAAACTGAATTATGACTTCGCCAAAAGCCAGCTCCAATACTACTGGACCTTCAACAAGCCTGTGACAACAATAAATTACGACAGCATTTTCATAAAGACCGATACCGCTTCAACGGTACCAACAACAGCTCAAGATTTCAGGTACGATCCTATTTATAAGAAGCTTCACTTGAACAAAGCCATTCACAAGGACAGCCTTTACAAAAACACCAAATTCAAGACAGAACTATACCTCGGCAAAAGTGCCTTTGTCAGTATTGAGTCCGACAGCTCAAAACAAAACGCTCTATCCATACCTTTTATCGAGGCTTCTCAGACCGGCACGCTATTGGTGCAGACGCAAACGAAAGAACCCCATTACGTCATCCAACTGCTTACAGCAGGAGGCGAACTAGTCGAAGAGGTCCGCGACAAACCCAAACATTCCTTCAACTTCCTTACGCCACAGAACTACAAAATTCGTGTACTCATTGACTCCAACAACAACGGCATATGGGACGCGGGTAATATTTTTAAGAACGAAGAACCGGAAAGAATCTTCTTCTATGTCACCCAGGACAAAAAATACGAAGTACCGATTCGAGCCAATTGGGAACTAGGGCCTCTGATGTTGATATTCTGATTTATGTGTGGATAACTCACCCATTATGGAGGGCGAAAACCTGAAACGTCAACCTTCCATTAAAAACCGATAACTTACGTTGATAACCAACACCCAAACTAAATTGATAAACACTTCGTTAATTTGTTCAAACATTTCACCCACACCTGAACAAGTGTGAACAACTCCTAAAAACCATCGAATACTTCAGAATTTCTCAAATTATAAAAACCACAAATCCACAAGATGTACACGGGCAAGTAACCGCTCCTCACTTATCCACAAATGCACAGGACTAATAATACTTATTATATATATATATTATATAAAATAACATCAGTGTGTGTGTTGTGCATTGCCTCCATCTTTTCTCTTCAAGCGCAAAACACGGCTGATATTCAAATCGCGAAAGAGTATGAATTAAAAGGTGAAAAAGAAAAGGCTTTAAGTGTTTATGAAGATCTGGCAAAAAATTTCGGCAACGTTCCATTAATTCACAACGACTACTTAGCTCTGATGCTGGACCTGGGCAAATACAAGGATGCCGAAGATTATGTGGAAAAGCTTATCAAGCGCCTTGATGACCGGATTACTTACCGTCTCGACCTGGGTCTAGTGTATATGAAGGCGGGTGACGTGCAGAAAGCCGAGAAGCAATTTAAATCCGTAATAAAGGCAAGCGCAGCTGATGTTTATAAAGTAAAATCTATTTCGGATTATCTCGCCTCACACCGACTGACTGACTATGCGGTGATGGCAATGCAGGAAGCCCGTCAGGTTCATTCCAACAACACACTGTTTACGCTTGAGTTGGCAAACCTTTACCGGCTGCAGGGCAACCGCGATGCGATGGTAGAAGAGTATCTGAACTATGTAACGCAGACACCGGGCAATATCAACTACGTAAAAAATCTCCTTCAAATACTACTGACAAGGCCCGAAGAAATGGAAGCGCTCGAAAATCTGCTTTACCAAAGAGTGCAGCGGTTTCCGGATTCCGAGGTCTATTCAGATTTGCTGATCTGGGTAAACCTCCAACAGAAAAATTTCTATGGTGCTTTTATACAGGCTCGTGCCTATGACAAGAGATTTCGTAAGGAGACTTCAAAGACACTCGAGATCGCCAATATCGCTTTGAGCAATGAAGATTTTGAAAATGCGGACAAAGGCTACAGTTACGTTGTAAAAGAATTTAACAACACGGACAACTACCTGCCCGCACGCCTTGGTCAAATCAGAGCCCGCGAAGCCAAAGTGAAAAAGAGTTATCCTGTCAATCGAGATTCGGTGCGATACCTGATACAGGAGTATCAATCATTTACCGACAACTATCCTGACAACCCCAATGCGTACGAAGCACTGTTGAACCAGGCGTTGCTGTATGCTTACCTCCTTGATGAGAAGGATGCCGCTATCGACAAGCTAAATGAGTTGATTGAAAATCCACGCGTGGCACCGTACATCAAGGCAAAAGCAAAACTGGAATTGGGCGACATCTACATGCTGAAAGAAGAGCCATGGGAGTCAACGCTACTGTACTCACAGGTGGAACGCTCACAAAGAGAAACACCAACAGGCTATGAGGCGAAGCTTAGAAATGCCAAGTTATCCTATTACAAAGGCGAGTTCGCGCTGGCGCAGGAGCATCTTGATATTTTGAAAGAGGCGACTACACGCGAAATCGCCAATGATGCCATGGACCTCAGCATTCGGATAAAGGAAAACACAACGTTCGATAGTGCAGGAACGGCCCTGAGCGAGTTTGCCGCAATCGAACTTCTGTTGTACCAAAACAAAGTGGATACAGCATTGGCCAGGATGGCTACCTTGAAAGAAGGAGTAGTAAAAGGACACGCTGAAAAGATTTCCAACACATCAATCCTGGATGACCTCTATTGGCTTGAAGCAAATGTGCGATTGAAGAGGGCGGAGTTTGACCAGGCCTACGCATTGCTGCAGAAGATTATGGAGGAGTATGGTGATGACATCCTTGCTGATGATGCATTCTTTATGCAAGGTGAGATCATGGAACTTTATAAAAAGGAAAAGGAACTTGCGATGGAGATCTACCGTGAATTCCTCAACAAGTTTCCCGGGAGCGTGTATGCAGCGGAAGCACGCAAAAGATATCGCCAGATGCGTGGCGACTTTGACAATATCCCCAACCAGTAGGCGTAAATTAAGCCGTCATCTATTTCGCAAAAAAGTTTAGCTTTACTCAATGGCTTTAGTCTTGAGAAAGTACACCGTTTTCTCATTGTGGCTTATCCTTCTCAGTTGTGCCACGGAAGAAGACAAAACAGAAGTGTTTTGTAGCAATCCATTATTTCCGTTTTTCTGCCCCAGCGCGGGTAAATGTTGTTCGCTCCCAGTGTATGGAAAAAATGTGGGCGAATGCTACAGCTCACTTTCAGAATGCGCATCTACTGGCCAGTCGTGCGAAAGCTGCACGATAGAACCCAACAACACCGTTGCACAAGCATACATTTATGCAAACTGGGACTGTGCGGGTTCAACGGCCTGTGAAACTGCACTGGGTGGGACTGAAGGAACAGCGGGTCCTTTCTGCGAAATGGCTACCTGTACATCATGGGGAGAGAAATTTGCTCCAGGCGCATATACCTGTGTGAATCTGCCATCACAATCACCGGGCATAGGCTCACCACCCAACGGAAAATGTTTTGAGGTGGGAGACTTCTAAGTCAACGGGAGAAGTGAATCGCCAACTTTGATCAATCCTGTTTTTAGTACTCTTGCAGTAATTCCACCGCGGCCTCGCATTGCATGGTATCCACCTTTGCCAAGATTCTGCTCCATTCGTGAGCACGGATGACATTCTCCGGTGTATTCAAGAATGGCTTCACCGAGTTGAAATGATTTTCCCTTCAGTGAATTGAGATTGAATTCGCGAATGACGATATTTCTTCGAGTAAGCAACGGATCAATGCGATCACGCCCGAGAAATGATGCGACAGTTATAAGGTCTTCGGATTGAATGAGCGTGACTTGTCTCGTGCCGTTGTTTGCTTTATAGTGATCTCCGTCCAGTCCTTTTCCTTCTATGGCCACGACTTGTTCAACCGATTTTGGCAACTGAACTCTTTCCGGTCGAACGCTGATTGACTCCACCACTCCTGTACGAAAATAAGTGTTTAATAAAGTAGACAAATCTTCAGCCATACAATGCTTCGCGTGTTGTGACACTATATTAGAAATTATCTCTAACTTTTGACCCATCAACCTATGCTATGAGAAAATTTGTAACAATTATTCTAACGTTGGTCGCCACTGCGACCCTCGCTCAGTCCAGTACAAAGGCACTTGTTGGCGGCACTTTGATCGATGGATTTGGAGGAGCTCCACTTCGAAATAGTGTCGTCATCATTGAAGGCGATCGTATCAAGGCGATCGGCCAGGTAGGTCAGCTTGCTATTCCTGCTGGAGCACAAGTGATTTCAACAGAGGGCATGAGCGTGTTGCCCGGTCTGTGGGACATGCACGTTCACCTGATGATCAACGGTCATAGCGACTACACGCATTGGGACAAAACATACTTACCTCTTCTCGAGAAGGTAATCATGCCAGCATCAGCGCATCAACTGTTGATGGCAGGCGTCACCAGCGCTCGCGATCTTGGTGCGCCATTGCAAGCCAGTATCAATGTGAGAGATAGAATTAACAAGGGCGAACTACCGGGCCCAACGATGTACATGTCCGGACCATTTATTCAGCATGCACCTTATCCTGGCACGGAAGCATTTCGCTGGGGAACTAGTGGGGAACAAGATGCCCGAAACAAAATCAAACAATTGGCGAAAGCAGGGGTCAACTGCATCAAGCTGATTGATCAGGATCAAATGACGATGCAGGAAGTGATGGCGGTAGTTGACGAAGCGCATAAAAATAAATTGCGGGTGGTTGCCCACTCGCACCGGCCAGAAGAAATTCGCAGAGGCCTGAAAGCTGGTGTTGATTGTTTTGAACACACAGGTCTTTCGTCAGCGCCAGAATATCCTGCCGATATTATAGAAATGATTAAAGAGCGGACGGCACAAATGAATCTCGGACCGCTGTTCTGGACACCCACCGTTGAAGGGCTTTACAATTATGAATATCAAAGAGACAACCCGGAAGCCCTTGACAATGATTCATGGCATCTGGATATGCCAGATTCTATCATCCAGGACATTAAACAGTCAATTCAAAAACCCGGACAGCTTTCCTACTTTCAGCTTAACCCAATCAGACGCCCAACATTGGAACGAAAGGTAAACCAATTGAAAGATGCAGGAGCGGTTTTACTAATCGGAACAGATAGCGGCATACCTATGAAATTCCATAGCCAGAGTACCTGGCACGAACTGGATGTGTGGGTGAATGAATTTGGTTTCGACCCAATGTATACCATTCGTGCTGCTACGTACTGGCCATCGGTTGCCATGGGTGTGGACAAGGATTATGGAACCATCTCTGAAGGAAAGTACGCTGACATCATTGCAGTGAAGGGTGATGTACTTCGATACATTGACCTTCTACAGAATGTGGATATGGTGATCAAGCACGGGAAGAAAGTGAAATAGATGAAGTCAGTTTTCAGAGGCTTTCTTCTGTTGGCGATCACATTGGTCGTTGTTCTTGTTGTCAATACAGTTCGGTTCGAAAGCAAGCAGCTGAATGTGCAAGTTGTGCCAGTACCGCCTCTGACGAATCTGGCGCTTGAACATTTCCAGCAAGCAGTCAGAATCAAAACCATTTCATTTGGAGATACTATTCCACCAGACTCCAGTCAATTTTTTGCATTCCATCGGTTTTTACGATCCGCATATCCGAGAGTACATGAAAACCTGGCTCTCGAAAAAGTAAAAGACTACAGTTTGCTCTACAAGTGGGAAGGGAGTAATCCTTCTGCAAACCCTATTGTGCTGATGGCTCATATGGACGTGGTGCCCGTTGAACCGGGAACTGAGTCAATTTGGACAGTAGATCCATTTGGAGGCGTAATCAAGAACGATACAATTTGGGGCCGTGGAACAACGGACGATAAGATGAATCTTATCGCGATGATGGAGGCGGTCGAAACTTTGCTGGCCAGCGGATTTACACCATCACACACAATTTACTTTTCATTTGGCCATGACGAAGAGATAGGAGGAGCCGGGGCGATTGCAATTGCCAGCCTTCTTAAATCCAGAAATATTAGAGCCAGCCTAGTGCTTGATGAGGGCGGAATAATTACACTGGATAAAGTACCTGGAGTAAGTCAACCCGTTGCACTTATCGGAACTTCAGAAAAAGGATATTTATCACTCAATCTATCCGTAGAGGTAAATGGCGGACATTCGTCCATGCCAGGAACGGAAACGGCAATCGACATTTTGTCGCGCGCGATTTTAAAGCTGCGCGACAATCCATTTGAAGCGGGTTTTTCAAAATCCACATCGGACTTTATGGACTATGTGGGACCGGAGCAACCTTTCTTACAAAAGATGTTCTTCGCGAACCGATGGTTATTTGAAAGTGTAATTATTGGGATTTATGAAGGAAGCGCTGGTGGGAACGCGATGGTGAGGACAACGATCGCACCAACGATCTTTAATGCGGGGATCAAGGACAATATTATTCCAACCATTGCAAGAGCGACCATCAACTTCCGGTTGTTGCCCGGAGACTCACGAGAGGCAGTTATCGAAAAAGTGAAATACATCTTAGCAGATGATCGCGTCAGAGTGGAGCCAACTGCATTTGGTAATGAGCCCTCTAAAGTGACACCAACAGATGGCATCGCTTTTAAAGCTGTGGAAAGATCGATACGCTCTACATTTGACAACACAATCGTTGCCCCCTTTCTGATGGTTGGAGCGACTGATTCACGGCACTTTAGCGAAGTTTCGGACCAGATCATCAAATTTAGTCCCATGAGTGATCCTATTGGCTTTCATGGAATTGATGAACGCATCAGTGTTGATGGTTATCGACATGGCATTTGGTTTTATGAACAGTTGATCCGCTCGTTCAATGAGTAGTCCAGAAATGAATTTCCATACCCGCAAGTGGGTAAAACCTGAAGATCTGAATCCTAATCAGACATTGTTTGGCGGTCGACTGCTACAATGGATAGACGAGGAGGCGGCACTTTACGCAGTGATCCAATTGGAGAACACCCACATCGTTACCAAATTTATTTCAGAAATAAATTTTATCTCAGCTCCACGGCAGGGTGATATTATTGAAATTGGAATTCTTGCTACTGAGTTTGGACGAACGTCAGTTACACTTCGTTGCGAGGTGCGAAACAAAATGACACGTCAGCCCATTCTCTCCATCGAGAAGCTCATCTTCGTTAATCTAGATGAGAACGGAAAACCAAAGCCACATGGCAAGACCAGTGTCACCTACGTTAAAGATCGATTTGACGACAAGTAGCTATTCGCTTCTCAGCGCGTCTACTGGATTTGAGTTGGCCGCTTTGATGGATTGATATCCCATCGTAATCCACGCAACAAAGAATGAGACGACTCCGGCAAGCACATATACGGTGACACCAATATCTGTTTTATAAGTATAGCCGCTAAGCCACCAGTTGACACCGTACCAGGCGAGGGGCACCGCAACGGCAAAGGCAATGAGGATCAATTTGCCAAACTCGCGTGAGAGCAGTACAACAATGCTGGTGACCGAAGCGCCTAACACTTTTCTGATTCCGATTTCTTTGGTTCGCTGCTCTGCAGTGAAAGTAGTAAGCGCAAAGAGCCCTAGACAAGCGATTATGATCGCCAAGCCCGAGAAGATTGTGAATAATTCTCCAAGTCTTTCCTCAGACTGATACATTCGTTCAAAGTCTTCGTCAAGAAATGAATATTCGAAAGGCTGTCCAGGAGCAAGTTTCTTCCAGGTCGATTCTAACGACTGAATTACGTTTTGTGTGTTATCAGCTCTGAATTTGAAACTGACATTGCCATCATTTTTTCCGAGGTAAAAGGCGAGCCCTGAAATGCTTTCTTTCATCGTTGAGAAGTGAAAATCCTCAACAATACCAACCACCGTCCAGGTAACAATATTTTCGGGTTTAGGCGCTCCTTCAAAAGAATGAATTTGGCTTCCGATTGGGTTGTCACCCAGATCAAGCCTCCGAACAAGAGTTTCGTTAAGTACCAAAGCCATTGTGTCAGAGGGAAAATCAGCAGAAAACCAGCGACCTTCAATTAAATTGATGCCGAATGTTTTCAAATAGTCATGATCCGCAGCCCACATCTGCGTTGCGCTCATGTTCTCAGTGTTCGATTCCTGTCCTGCTTTCCAAAAGGAAGAATTGCTTCGAGATGACCACTCGTTTTCAACCGGAAGATATCCGGAAATCGTTCCGGATTCGATTCCTGCAATCTTTAAAGCCTCCTCTTTAAATGGATCAACGCTATTGGGCCGGAGCGCATAGGCATCATGAACAATGATCACTTGCTCCTTGTCAAAACCCAGATTCTTATTTTGGATGAAGGCTTGTTGCTTACCAATCGTAATCGTGCCGATGATGAGGAAAATAGAAATCACAAACTGAAAGACCACAAGGTAGCTGCGAATGGAACCGCTTTTTGCTCCAGAACTGATGCTGCCCTTGAGGGCTCGAATAGGTTTGAATCCCGAAAGAAAAAATGCAGGATACAAACCAGCAAGCACACCGATAACGAGTGCGGTTACCGTCAGCCCAGTATAAAATTCATAACTCCCAAATGGCAAACTTAACTGCCGGTCGGCAATTGAGTTGAACCGAGGTAACATCAAATACACAATGCCAACAGAAAGCAATATGCCGATGGCGGTTACTACAAAAGATTCTGTGAGGAATTGTCTCACTAAATGCTTTCTTAATGATCCCATCACTTTCCTTACCCCGATCTCCTTCGCGCGATTGCCCGACCGCGCAGTTGATAAGTTCATAAAGTTGATACACGCGATAACAAGAACTAAAGCAGCAATGGAACCAAACAGGTACACGTAGGTGATATTTCCATTGGCTTCAAAATCACCTTTCACGTTTGAGTGTAAGTGGATATCACGAAGAGGGGTGAGGCTCAGGTCGTATTTATTACCTGAAGCTCGGAATTTATCCAAGGTAAAATCACCACCGAAAACACCGGCAAGTTCTGGACCATAGTGTGTGTCCATAAAGGCTGGTAGCTTAGCCTCAAGGTCTTTGGCCCTTGCATCAGGTCGAAGCAGCAAGTAGGTAGAGAAATTTTCAGAGAGGAACGAAGTTTCCTTTGCTTC
>ERZ795053.8008-NODE-8008-length-10044-cov-15.355491_pt1 | contig 10044 bp, 4 predicted proteins | sample MGYA00375137_ERZ795053 | MGnify/ENA primary metagenome ERZ795053 (study PRJEB30182, sample SAMN05720284) | activated sludge metagenome | isolation source: Anaerobic digester | place: Hong Kong | collected 2014-12-17 ... | reverse complement strand
TTTGGGGGTCTTGAACGGATACCATGTCCGGAATGGCGTTGAGCATGGCTTGAAATAATTGTTCTTTTTCCGATAAGCTTTGTTGATTTTCCTTTTCTGAGGTGATATCCTGGACAAAACCTAAAAATGACGTCTCGTTCAGCTTCACTGCATTGATGGTCCACCATCTTATCGTTCCATCTTTGTGTAGATATTTGACATCTGAACAAGCCTTTCCGTCCTTTTTTAGTCGTTCAAAATGTGCTATTCCTCTTTCAAAATGTTCTTGAGGGACTAATTCTCTGAGGTTCATTTTCAAGAGTTCTTCTTTGGAATAACCCGTTATTTGTGATGCCATAGGGTTTACCTCAAGGTAATAGCCTTCATGGTTAGCTACAAAAACACCTAATGGTGAATTTTCAACATAAGCCCTATACTTATTTTCGCTTTTAGAAAGAACATCTTGGATGTTTTTTTGTCCGGTGATATTTTTTGAAAGCCCTAAGACACCAATTACCTGACCGTAGTTTAAAAAAGGGGATAAGCGCGTTTTCCAAAAAGATCTGCGATTAGATAAAAAGAGTTCTTCCTCGTATTCAATGACTTGATTTTCGTTTAAGCAACGATCATAATTTCTCTTTAACTTTTCAGCCGTGTTAGCAAGAAATATCTCTTTGAGGGTTTTTCCCTGTATTTCTTTTTCCGGTAATCCTATAGTAATGGCTGTGAGCTTGTTTAAGGCTTGGAAACGGTAATCTCCATCGTTTGACTTTTCAAGGATAAACACCGCATCATCAAATGCGTTTATCATTTCTTCGTATTGTTTGAGCAGGTTTTTGTCGGGCAGATCGGCCATTTTTAAACCCTTTCTATAAAATGATGGAAATATTATACACTATTTGTTTAGTCTTCACTATTTCCATCGGGTAAAATATAATCATATCTGTGTTTCTTTGGATGTGAATGATACAACGCTTCAGGATTAAACCTTCAAATCCAGAATTAAACTTTCCAGCACACGAAGTGTAACCGTTATGACACAGTCTTCATTGAACCATCGGCGCAGCCAAATCCTTTTCCATTTCAGAAATGACTCAGATTATGATGGATGGGTATAACGGGAAGAATGAGGTGTTTGTGCCTCGGCAACCCGGTTCATAAGGGAAGGGGTTTGCCGAATAAGTAGCCTTGGACATAATCGCTGTTGAATTTTCTCAATAGATGAAATTCTTCTCGGGTTTCAACGCCTTCGCATATGGTTTGAAACCCCAAATCATGGGCCAGTTTGATGGTGGATTCCACGATGGTTCTGTTAATGGCATTTTGATGGATGTTTTGAACAAATTCCATATCAATTTTCAAAAAATCAGCAGGGATCTTTCGTAAATAAGAAAGGGAAGAATACCCCGTTCCAAAATCATCAATGGAGAAAAGGATTCCCATTTTTTTCAGGTAGCGAATCTTTCGCACGGTTTCCTCATAATCCTCCAAAAAAGAGTCCTCGGTGATTTCGATCACCAGTTTTTCCAGGTTAAACACATGTCGGCTGAACAGGCCTTCCATTGTTTCAATAAATCCTTCTTCCAGGAATTCCTTGGCCGATACGTTGACACTCAATGTGTAAGGACATTGATTCATAGACCATTCTTCCAGTTTTTGAACGGCCATTTCTCTGATCTTCTCGTCAATTCTGCCAATGAGTCCTGTTTTAACCGCAAAGGGTAGGAAATAATACGGGGACAGAATGCCCCTTTGGTTGTGATCCCATCGGACAAGGGCTTCGTAGCCTTTCAGGGTTTCACCCTTTATTTTTACAATGGGCTGATAGTAAAGGATGAAGTCATTTTGTTTCAGACTTTGTTCGATCTCCTTTTCCATCTCAATCTTTTGCTGTATGTTTTGCGACAACGTCTCGTTATAAAATGAATAATCACGTTTCATTCCTTTTGCCTCGTACATGGCGATATCGGCATTTTTCAGCAATTCCTCAAAAGTGATTCCATCTTTGGGATATACGGCAACGCCAATGCTGGCGCTGACTCTGCCGTACCAACCGGGAATATGATAATCCGCTTTGAGTATCTTGATCAGGCGTTCACACATTTGGCTGATCTGCCGATGATCGGATGAGGGAAGCAGCAATCCGAATTCATCCCCTCCCAGTCTTCCGGTGATGACTTGTTCGTCGCAGTTTTCTTTGATTCGATCCGTGATCTCACGCAGCATCTTATCACCGGCGCTGTGTCCCAATGTATCGTTGATGTCCTTGAATTTATTCAAATCCATATACAATAACGCCGAGTGAGTCCCTTTTTTGAGATATTCCATAGACAGCTCGCCAAAGCTTCTCCGGTTATGCAACCCCGTCAAATTATCGATATTGGCCAGTTTTGTTAATTGTTTTTGCTTTTCAATGAGGTTGTTTTCCAAATTGATCCTGTGAAGCATGATTTCCATATTTTTCTTTAAAAATACTCCGGTCTGTAAGTCGTTATCGCCAAAATGGACCGCCTGATCCGCCTGCTTCAAGACAAAAACGATGACGTTTTCACCGTTGCTTTGAATGGGGATGATGAGAAATTGCGTATCTTCTGACAAAAAATCAAGCCGGCCCGGAGGAAGTATTTCCCTGGCTGTTAAAATCGCCACTTCTGTGATGCCTATGATCCATTTGCTCAGAGCCGCCAAAACATCCATCGGCCACTGCACCTTCAAGCGACCCAGTTCCAGGATCGGCAGCAAAGGATTATCTGAAAGGTCCTTCTCAAAGGACTGTTCAGCTTCCCAAGAAGACTCAAAACGCTCAAACACCCAGCCGTGATCACAGCTGTCGATTACCTTTAAATTGAGTTCCAGCAAAGCCCTTAACGGCGGCGTTACCTTATCGTGGGAAAGGGTTTCATTCAGGATTTGAAAAACAGAATTCTTAAAAAATGTGAGCCGTTTGATTTCTTTCTGTGTGGTTTTTCTGGAACTGATATCCCTGACCACGCTCTGAATGTATACAGGGTGCTCGTTTTCATCTTTGATCAGCGACAAGTTGATTTCAACGGGGAGCCTCTTGCCTTCTTTCGTCATCATAGTCTTTTCATAAGGGGGCGGAATATGTCCCTCCAGGACTTTAGACAACATAACAGAGGAATTGTTAATCTCCTCAGGAGCCACCAATTCCCGGTACGAAAGCCCCTGTATCTCCTCCGGCGTGTATCCCAGCATTTTGCTTGCCATTTTATTCACCCTGGCATGTTTGCCGTTTAAATCCAGCAAAAAAATCCCGTCGTTAGAATGATCAAAGAGGGTTCTGTAATTGAGTTCGCTTTTATGAATGTCGCTTTCGCGTTTGTGTCTTTCCAGGGCATTCACAATAATATTGCCTACTGTTTGAAGCAAGGCGATATCCTCATTCTTCCAAATCTTTGGTTCCATGACGGCATCAAATCCCATAAAACCGATGGCTCTTTCATCAATCATCAATGGGACAACGATTACCGATTGGATATCTTGGGCTTGAAGGATCTCTTTTTCCACAGCAGCGTAATCGCCCAAATCCGATACCAGTGGGATGTTGATGGTATCCCCATTCTTCACTTTTTCGGTCCACCAGGGGATGGTTGCGCAGGGAAGATTCTGCAAATTGTCTTTTTCAGCTCTGATCGACTCACCGGTCCATTCGTGAGTATTGCTCATGTAGCGGCCGTCTTGTGAAAACAGAAAGATATAACTGCGGTCGGTTTTCGAAAACTCACCCAAACGTCTGAGTATGGCCTCAATTTTGTCATCCAGAGACCCTTCGCCCCCCATAAGGGCTGTAGAGGATTCTCTGACTATTCCCTCCAGTTTGATCCGGTTATTCAACTGTTCTATCAGTTCTTCTGAAGACGCTTGCGGTTGTGATTTGATGAAATTTTCATCCTGATTGCTTCGTTTTGACATCTCATCCTCGAAAGTCTGTTTTTAAGATATTCGTGTGGATAGTATAGCATAACTTTGGCCTTTAATTCTTATGAAAGGAAATGAACCCTATCTTCACTCCCAAATCTAAACAGAATATAAATAGAGTGGTATTCATGTATGTTTTGATTGCTTTAACAGCTCTTAAATAAATAATTATGTATAAGCTTCGTGATTTTTATGATAAATTCTACTCATCATGGCCGCTCTCATCCATATTGAGATCATTTTTAAAATCGGAAGCTACGAAATATAAAAATCACAGAACGTATATTTTATTATATATACAATAAAGTAAAGAATATCGCATATTAGATAATAAGTGTTATAATAAAAAACAATCATGTGAATCCAAACTTTGAAAATGAATGGAGGCTATCCTCATGGCAAAGTTCGAAGTCAAAAGTATCAAAACAAAATTACTGCTTTACTTTATTCCCGTTACGGTTCTGGTGTTGGTTGTTTCAGCGCTTATTATCGGGATTATGGCAAGAACCAGCACCACAGATTTGACCGAGAATCTCACTCAGGAAATTACTAATGCCAGCAATATGAGTGTAGAAGAGTGGTTGGTCGGCTTGAATAAAGAGTTGTCCAACTTGGCAATTACAAATGTGGTAAAAAGCATGAATTATGAGCAATATGGAAAGCGCTTACAGGATGTCCTGGGACAGAATCGGGGATTGTACGAGTCGGCTTTTGTGACTTTTCCCGATGGAAAGAGTTATGATCAGAACGGAACGGTGGTTGATCTAAGTCATCGCGAATATTTTGACCGGATTATCAGAAAAGGTGAAGATTTTGCTATCTCTAATGCCTTGGTCAGTAATTTTACTGGAAACCCTATCTTTGTAGTTGCCACCGCTATTAAGGAGGATAACAAAACAATCGGTATGTTGGCCATAACAGTCACATTGGATGTTCTGGCGAAAAAGCTGAATTCGATAAAAATAGGCAAAGAAGGGTATCTTTTCTTAGCAGATGGAACCGGTTTGACCATTTCACATCCGGATAGAAAAATGATCATGTCTTTAGATATGACAAATACCAAAAAAGACGGTTTTATCGGCCTCGAAGAAGCGGGAATACGGATGACTAAGGGAGAAAGCGGTATCGCTACTTATAAAAGGCCGGATGGAACTGCTTTCCATCTGTTCTTTCAGCCGGTTGCCAATACGCCCAACTGGTCTTTGGGAGCGGCTGTTCCTGAAGCACAAATCAACGAAACGAGCAACAGGATTCTTATGGTCATCATCATTGCCTTTTTAGTCATCATCGCAGTTATTGTCGTCATCGCCATCTTTGTGGGAATTGTGTTCTCCAACCCTGTGAAAGAACTGGCGAAAACCGTCCTTAGAATAGCCGATTATGATTTGACCTATGATAAAGACAGCAAAGCGGTGAAATACATGAAACAGAAGGACGAAATCGGACAGATGACCACATCATTGGCAACCATGCAGAAAAATCTTGTGAATTTGATTAAAAAAGTAGATGAAGAAGCCAAATCCATGAGTGTTGCATCAACAAATTTAGCTTCTGTTTCCGAGGAACAATCGGCTTCTGCTGAGGAATTAGAGTCTCAAGCCCAAAGTGTTGAAAGCAACGTTCAAAACACTTCCGCCTCCATCGAAGAAGTCACCTCCGGAGTGGAGGAAGTTGCCGCAAGTTCGCAGGAAGTTTCGAAAAACTCTCAGGAATTGGCAACTGACATAGAAAATACGGAAAAAGCTGTTAAAGCCGGCCAAAAGGAATTGGAAATTCAACGGCAAAAGATGGAACAGGTGGACCAGCAAAATGACAACACCCAGGAAATCGTCACCACGGTAGCTAAAAAGGCGAACAATGTCCAGGAAATTGTCAACACCATCGCTTCCATATCCCAACAAACAAATTTACTGGCTTTGAATGCCGCCATCGAAGCGGCCCGTGCCGGAGATGCCGGGAAGGGCTTTGCCGTTGTGGCAGACGAGATCCGAAAACTGGCCGAAGAAAGCCAAAGCGCTTCAGCCAACATCGCAAAAATCTTGAATGAGATCGATGACGGTTCAGATCAGGCAAATGAGGCGGTTAAGAAAACGGTCTTGCTTTATAAGGAGCTCAGAGAAAGCAACAAGAACGTTGTTGAACAATTCGACCAAATCACCACCTATATGGAAACCGTCAATAATCGTGTGGAAGCGCTGATGGGTGCAGCCGAAGAACAGAGCGCTTCAGCCGAGGAAATGGCGTCCGCCATGGACACATCAGCCAAATCCACCTCACAAATATCCGAAGAAGTAGAACAGATGTCCGGTGCCATAGCACAGCAATCCACCGGAGCCCAACAGGTGACTGAATCCGCAGAAGAACTCAGCCGTTTGGCGGATGAACTGGAAAAAGAAATCGGTAAATTTAAGTATTGATGCCTTGACGGATTAAAAAAAGCAGCCTGGAGTATAAGGCTGCTTTTTTGATTGCAAAAACAGAAACGCTTTGATATTTTGCTTAACATGCATGCTTCCTGATCAGTGGGGATAACCGTGATGTTTACAATGCATGTTAGCCATACCACGAATGGGGATCTGCCCGTTGAAGTTTTGTCAGGTTGATCTTTAATAGTGTTTATAGGCTGTGGATTGGTCGATGATTGATTTCATAACCGGTATGGATGGGATATGGGTTGTTCCCAGCATTTGTATCATGGCATTGCCGATTGTGGTGCCTTCTGATGGATGGGTTTTAACGGGGAGACAAGTGGCTTGGGCAATCCTGTTACACAGGAGTCTGTTGTTCACCCCGCCTCCGATGATGTGTACCTGTGCGAGTCTTTTGTTGAAAAGGCGTTCCATGTCTGCTTTGGTTTGTCCGATTCTTTTAGCAATCCCGTTGAGAATAGCGTTCAGGATCTTTCCGGACTCTTGTGAACCAATCTCGCTGCCGATAGTTTCCAGCAGGTGGTTTCCGGTAAAGTTTTCAGCTTGTTCAACATCCATCGCCAAATCATCGTTTCCGCTTTCCAAAGCCATTTGTTCAAGTTCCTTATAGGTGATTGCCGTTCCCAGTCGTTCCTGAATCTCTTTTTTGGCTTTTTCCCATAATAGTAAGCCGGGTGTGTTGGCCAGAATTCTCAAATCGTTGTCATAACAGCCTTCCACAGCGTAGTTGTTGAATTCAATCTCATTTGCAGGAATCGTTTGAGCCTTTAGGATAATTCCGTTCAGACACCAGGTACCAAGACTGATGTTTAGGGTGGTGGCCGGTTCTGATGTGATGGCGGCGTAGGCGCTGGCCGTATCGTGTGTGGCGGGCAGGATAATGTCCATTCCATGGTCCTCGCCAATAACGGTTCCGGCATTGACAACCTCGGGAAAGATCTGTCCAAACCCCAGTTGATGAATGATCTGCTCACTCCATTGTCTCGTTTGATAATCGTATAGTTGTGTCGTGGTGGCATGGGTAAATTCGTAGACATATCTTTTGGCAAGCCTTCCGGCAAGGTAGCTGGGGATGGAGACGATTTTTTTGATCCTTGAAAACCATTCCGGGTTTTCTTTTTTGAAATAGATCAGCTGATAAACGGTGTTGAAGGGCTGATATTGCGTGGGAACGGCTTGTGTAATCGCCTTCCGATTTGCTTGAATTTCCTTCTCGATCGATTCACTCAGCTTAAACATGGTGAAATATTGCAGGGGATCGGATAATTTATTGTCGTGTTCATCCAAGGGAACGAAATCCACGCCCCATCCGTCAAAGCCGATGGATGCAATCAAACAGCTTTTTCTCACCCTCCTGACCGTTTCCATGATTCGCTCAAATAATCGATCCACATCCCAAAAATGCAGCGGGCCTTTGGCATAAGCAAAGCTTTCAAAACGATCCAGCTCATGCAGCTTGAACTGTTGGTCTTTGAGTTCACAAAGATAGACCTTGGTGCCAGAAGCACCAAGGTCTACTGTGATCGTGTTAATTCCCATTGTTTCATCGACTCACTGTCGGTACATCTTCTTGTACACTTCCCTGAGATTCTTTTTCGTTTCTTCGGGGAGTGTAAAAATCTCCTTGTTGAGCTTAAGAGCTTCCAAATAGATCTGCACGTTCTTTTCAGTTACCTTTGCGCTGGCAAAGGCCTCAGAAAAACGCTGTCCCACGTTGACCAGACCATGGTTTCTCAAGATAACCGCACTGTTTTCTCCCAGTGCCTCTAATGCATGATTAGCCAATTCCCAGCTTCCCGGATCACCGTATTCAGATACGTTGATCTGGGGTCCGCAAATCATGGCACTGTCTTCGATTAAAGACGGCACGCTTGTCATTGTGACGGATGCGATGGAAGAATAGATCGGATGGGTGTGTAGAATAAATTCCACGTCTTCTCTTTTATTGTAAATGGCCACGTGCAGTTTCCATTCTGAAGATGGCGTATGAATTCCCGCAAGCACGTTTCCTTCCAGGTCGATGACCATGATATCGTCTTCACGCATAATATCGTATGGAAATCCCGATGGGGTAATGTAAATCTTGTCGCCTTTTCTCAGAGATACGTTCCCCCATGTTCCTTTAACCAGGTCCTCTCCGGCCATTTTTTGGCATGAATCCACGATAATCCTCTTATAACAATTTTCCATGGTTATTCCCTCCTCATATTTTTTCAATACATTTCTTTGATTTTTTCATAAAGTGCCAAGAATTTATCATATTGGCGGTTGTAAATATCGTTTTCACTTGGTAAGGGTTGTTCCCTTTCGGTAGCGGTGATAAACCGCTTAGCTTCCTGAATATCCTTGATGTAACCTGTTCCCAAAGCCGCCAATATCAGGTTGCCAATGGCTGAGGGCTCTTCCGCTTCAAGGGTGTATATGGGCTTATTAAATGCCGAGGCCTCTATTTGTCTCCAAACCGGGCTTTTGCTACCTCCTCCCAGTGTCTTGATGGAGGTAATGGCGATGCCCAATTCTTCAAAAACATCCATGCAGTTTCTAAGGGAGAAAACGACACCTTCCATGATTGCACGGACCAAGTGGGCTTTTTTATGATTCATGCTCAATCCAAAATACACCCCTCTGGCCTTTGAATCCCAATAAGGCGTTCTTTCTCCCAGGAGATAGGGCAAGAAAATCAGTCCCTCGGCACCCGGTTGAACTTGTGAAGCGATTTGAGAGTACTCCTTAAAGATCTCGCCGTCCGAATCGCTGTCGAACGTGTTTCTAAACCAGGTCAGACTTGAGGCTGCGGTTTGCGTGATTCCCAACAGGTCCCACTTGCCTTCCAACGGATAAGCCCAGCAGATAATCCGTCTTTTGGCATCTTTTTTTGGCTGATCGGAGCATGATGCCACAACACCGGCTGTTCCGACGATAACGGAAACCGAACCGCTTTCAAATAATCCCGAACCGATCTCGGCCACCGCATGGTCCGAACCGCCGTTGATGACGGGTATTCCTTGTTTCAAACCGGTTTCGGCAGAGGCCTTTTGGCTCACTCTGCCGATGATCGCCGTTGACGGGGCAACTTCCGGAAAAAGATCCGGATTAATATGCAGCAGGTTAAAGGCATCTTGCGACCATTTCAACCCTTCAACATCGTATAAAAGGGTTCCTGAAGCATCTGAAGGGTCGGTAACCATCTCGCCGGTTAATCTATATTTGATGTAATCCTTCGCCAGGAGTATTTTTTTCGTTTTATGGTACATCTCAGGGTTTTCCTCTTGAATCCTGATGATACTGGGAGCACTATAACTGGTGGTTGGAAAGTTAGCCGTTTGTTCAAACAACCTTTCGTAATCGCCCGTTTGTTTCCACTCTTGAATGACCTTGTCTCCCCTTTGGTCTAACCAAGTGATGGCATCTGACAGCAGTTCATTGTGCCCATCCAAATAAACATGCGTGTGCATCTGGCCGCAGATGGATAGAGCTGCAATCTGCTCCATTTCGTTTTCCCATTCTTTTTTGATAGCGCTTAATCCCTTTTGTAAACCTTTCCACCATTCGTTGGCATCCTGTACGGCCTCGCCGTGCTTTTCTGATTTAATGGCATACTCATAGGATTTCGTTGCTTTGATACTGCCTTGTTCATCAATTAAACACGTTTTAATTCCCATTGTTCCCAAATCGATGGATAAATAATAATGCATAA
>ERZ795053.8007-NODE-8007-length-10045-cov-4.432633_pt1 | contig 10045 bp, 21 predicted proteins | sample MGYA00375137_ERZ795053 | MGnify/ENA primary metagenome ERZ795053 (study PRJEB30182, sample SAMN05720284) | activated sludge metagenome | isolation source: Anaerobic digester | place: Hong Kong | collected 2014-12-17 ... | reverse complement strand
TGCCGTAGCGGGTATACTGGTTGATCTTCTTGCGGCCCTGCTCGCCTTCCTTCTTGAGCGCCTCAAGATGGGGCGAGACCGAGGTCATCAACTGAATGATGATCGAGGCCGAGATGTAGGGCATGATGTTGAGCGCAAAGATGGCCATGCGGCCCAGTGCGCCGCCAGCCAGATTGTTCACCCAACCGAGAATGCCGGATGAATTTTGCGCGGCGAACTTTGCAAGCTCAACGCCATCAATGCCCGGAATCGGAATGTAGCTGCCCAAACGATAGACAATGAGCGCACCCAGTGTGAACCAGATGCGCTTCTTGAGGTCTTCCGATTTGGCCAGAGCGCCAAAGTTCAGATTGGCAGCAAGTTGTTCCGCGGCAGATGCCATTGTGTCGTCCTCGCGCTTTACCCCGGTCCCTCATGTGGGGCCCGGGACTCACGCTTGCAAGCTTACTTCGCTTCGGCCTCGGCCTTCGCGGGCTTCAGCATCGTGACCGATCCACCGGCCTTTTCGACGGCCGCAACGGCACCGGCCGTTGCGTGATAAACTTCAAAATTCAGCTTGGACTTCAACTCGCCCTTGCCGAGCAGGCGGACACCGCCCTTGGGCGCGGATATCACGCCCGCTGCGAGCAACGCAGCCGAGGTCACCGGGGCCGATGCGTCAAGCTTCTTGGCATCGACAGCGGCCTGCACCAGCGACAGGTTCACTTCATTGTAGTCGACCGCGTTCGGCTTGTTGAAGCCACGCTTGGGCAGACGGCGATAGATCGGCATCTGGCCGCCTTCGAATCCGGCCTTGGCACCGCCCTTGCGGGCTGTCTGGCCCTTGCCGCCACGGCCGGCAGTCTTGCCCAGTCCCGAGCCAATGCCGCGGCCCACACGCTTGGCGGCACGCTTGGCGCCAGGATTGTCGGCGATTTCGTTGAGCTTCATCGCTGCAGTTCCTTATTCCACGACGCGCACGAGGTGCGCGACCTTGGCAATCATGCCCCGCACAGCAGGCGTATCCTGCAAGGTCGAGGTCCGGTTCAACTTGTTGAGGCCGAGGCCGATCAGCGTGGCGCGCTGGTCGCCCGGGCGGCGCAGCGGGCTCGACACCTGCTGCAGGGTGATGGTCTTAGCCGACTTGTCCTTGGCCATGTTCTATGTCCCTTGCTTACTCGGAGGCGGCAGCCGCGCCGCCACGGCGCAACACGTCGCTCACCTTCTTGCCGCGGCGCGATGCAACCGCACGGGGGCTGGTCTGCTTCTTCAGCGCGTCGAATGTCGCACGCACCATGTTGTAGGGATTGGACGAGCCCTTGGACTTCGCCACCACGTCCTGCATGCCCACAGACTCGAAGACAGCGCGCATCGGACCACCAGCGATGATGCCGGTTCCCGGAGGGGCAGTACGGAGTGTCACCTTGCCCGCACCCCAACGGCCGTCGATATCGTGATGCAGCGTGCGGCCTTCGCGCAGCGGCACGCGGATCAGACCGCGCTTGGCGCTTTCCGTCGCCTTGCGCACGGCTTCCGGCACTTCGCGCGCCTTGCCGTGGCCGAAGCCAACGCGGCCCTTCTGGTCGCCCACGACGACGAGTGCGGCAAAGCCGAAGCGCTTGCCGCCCTTCACCACCTTGGCGACGCGGTTGATGTGAACCAGCTTGTCGATGAACTCGCTGTCCCGCTCCTCGCGGTTGTCCTTGCGCTCGCGCTCGGCACGTTCCTTAGCCATATTGCTTTCCGCCTTCCGTCGTGTCGCAGAATTAGAAGTTGAGGCCGCCTTCGCGGGCGGCGTCGGCGAGCGCCTTGACGCGCCCGTGATAGAGATAGCCGCCGCGGTCGAACACGACGTCCTTGATGCCTGCCTTGATGGCGCGTTCGGCAATGAGCTTGCCAATTGCGGCCGCAGCATCCTTGTCAGCGCCGGTCTTGATCGTGCCCTTGAGATCTTTCTCGAGGCTCGAGGCAGCAGCGACCGTCACACCCTTCGTGTCATCGATGACCTGGGCGTAGATGTTCTTGCTGGACCGGAACACCGAAAGACGGGGCCGCAGCGCACCACGCGCAGCGAGCGCCTTGCGGACGCGGGCCTTGCGCAGATCATGTGAATTCTTCTTAGCCATGGGCCACCTGTTACTTCTTCTTGCCTTCCTTGCGGAAGATATATTCACCCTGGTACTTGACGCCCTTGCCCTTGTAGGGTTCGGGGCCGCGGAACTCGCGGATCTCAGCCGCAACCTGGCCGACCTGCTGCTTGTCGATGCCGGAGACCACGATTTCGGTGGGCTTCGGCGTCTTGATGTCGATGCCATCCGGGATTGGGTAGCTGATGTCGTGGCTGTAGCCAAGGTTCAACTGCAATGCCTTGCCCTGTACGGCGGCACGATAGCCCACACCGCTGATTTCCAGCGTCTTCGAATAGCCGGTCGTCACGCCCGTGACCATGTTGGAGATCATGGTGCGCGACATGCCCCATGCGGAGCGGGCTTCCTTTGACTTGTTGACCGGGTCCACCTTGACGCCATCTTCTTGCATCTTGGCGATGACGCGGTCGGTCAACACAAACTTCAATTCGCCCTTCGGCCCCTTCACGGAGACGTTGGTACCGGCGAGATTGACGGTGACGCCTGCCGGAACCGGGACTGCTTTCTTGCCGATACGAGACATGACAGCTTCCTCAGAATACGGTGCAGAGCACTTCGCCGCCCACGTTCTGGGCGCGCGCGTCCGCATCGGACATCACACCCTTGGGGGTCGACAGGATGGAAATGCCGAGGCCGTTATAAACCGTCGGCAAGGTGGCGACCGACGCATAGACGCGGCGGCCGGGCTTCGAAATGCGCTGGAGCTCGCGAATGACCGGAGCACCATCGAAATACTTCAGCTCGACTTCGATTTCAGACTTGTTGTTGCCCAGCTGGACAACACCATAGCCACGGATGAAGCCTTCGCCCTGAAGCACGTTTAGCACGTTCTCGCGCAGCCGCGAGTGAGGCATGGAGACCTTCGACTTGCCCCGCTCCTGCGCATTCCGGATACGGGCGAGCATGTCGCCGATCGGATCATTCACACTCATTCTTCGTTCTCCTGAAGTCCGTATCTGTTACCAGCTCGACTTGACGAGGCCCGGGATCAGACCCAGGTTGCCAAGTTCGCGCAGCGCCAGACGCGACATCTTAAGTTTTCGGTAGTAAGCCCGCGGACGGCCCGACACCTCGCAGCGATTGCGGATGCGGTTCTTGGCTGAATTGCGCGGCAATTCCGCCAGCTTCAGCTGGGCCGCAAAGCGCTCCTCAATGGGGAGCTCCTTGTTCTGCGTGACGGCCTTCAACTTCGCGCGCTTGTTGGCATACTGCTTCACCATCTTGCGGCGGCGGTTGTTCTTTTCTACCGAGCTTGTCTTCGCCATAGGGCCTTTACCTCAGCCTTTTCGTGTTCGTTTGCCGCTTACGCCGCCTTGCGGACGGGCTTGCGGAACGGGAAGTTGAACGCATCGATCAGGGCACGCGCTTCGGCGTCGCTCCTGGCAGATGTGCAGATGATGACATCCATGCCCCAGACGCGATCGATCTTGTCGTAGTCGATTTCCGGGAACACGATGTGTTCCTTGATGCCGAAAGCGTAGTTGCCGTTGCCATCGAAGGAGCGGTCTGTCAGTCCGCGGAAGTCACGCACACGCGGCAGCGCGATGTTAATGAGCCTGTCGAGGAACTCGTACATCCGCACCTTGCGAAGCGTGACCTTGGCGCCGATCGCCAGGTTCTCACGGATCTTGAACTGCGCAATGGCCTTGCGCGCCTTGGTGACAACCGGCTTCTGGCCGGCAATCTTTTCCAGCTCGTCGGCCGCGACCTGCACCAGCTTCGAGTCCTGGGTTGCCTCGCCAACACCCATGTTGAGCACGATCTTGGTGATCTTCGGCACTTCCATGACGTTGTCGTAGCTGAACTGCTTCATCAGCGCCGGCTTCACGACCTCGTCATAGTGCTTGCGCAGGCGCGGCACGTAGTCCGCCGGCAATGCTTCCACCGGAGCGGCGGACTTCGGCGCAGCGGCCTTCGCCTTGCCTTCGCCCTTCTTGGCGTCAGCGGGCTTGCCGCCCTGCTTCTTTGCCTTATCCTCAGCCATCGATCACTTCTCCAGAACGCTTGGCGACGCGCACTTTCTTGCCGTCGGCCAGAAACTTGTATCCCACACGTGTAGGCTTGTTGTCCTTGGGATCGCGCAGCGCCAGGTTCGACACGTGGATCGGGAGTTCCTTCGTCACGATGCCGCCTTCCTGAGACGCGGTCTGCTTCTGATGGCGCTTGGCGACATTCACGCCGCGCACGACGGCCCGGTTCTCATCCGGGTTCACGCTCACCACTTCGCCGACGCGGCCCTTGTCCTTGCCGGTGGTGACAACAACCGTGTCACCCTTCTTGATCTTCAGTTTCGCCGCCATCACAGCACCTCCGGCGCAAGCGAAATAATCTTCATCTGGTTCTTGGCACGCAGCTCGCGCGGCACGGGCCCGAAGATGCGGGTACCGATCGGCTCACCCTGCGTGTTGATCAGCACCGCGGCATTGCGGTCAAAGCGGATCACCGAACCGTCGGCACGACGGATATCCTTGGCAGTGCGCACGACGATCGCCTTCATCACGCTGCCCTTCTTGACGCGGCCGCGCGGAATGGCTTCCTTCACCGACACCACGATGATGTCACCCACCGAGGCATACTTGCGCTTCGAACCGCCCAGCACCTTGATGCACTGGACCCGGCGGGCGCCGGAATTGTCCGCGACATCGAGATTTGTTTCTTGCTGGATCATCTGATCACCCGTTCACTTGGGGCCCGAACAGCCCGCTTGTTCCTTACGATGCCTGACCGGCACCCACCTTCTCGACCAGTGTCCAGCACTTGTGCTTCGACATCGGACGGGTCTCCTCGATCCGCACGATATCGCCGGTCTTCGCCTCGTTCTTCTCGTCGTGGGCGTGGTACTTCTTCGACAGACGCACGGTCTTCTTCAGAACCGGATGGCGCAGGCGGCGTTCCACCTTCACCACGATGGTCTTGTCGTTCTTGTCGCTCACCACGACGCCTTCAAGGATGCGTTTCGGCATATCCCAATCTCCTACTTCGCGGCGGCCGCATGCGACTGCGCGGTCTTGAGGCGCGCAATGTCGCGGCGGATCTGGCGGATGCGCGCGGTGTTTTCTACCTGGCCGGTGGCCGTCTGAAAGCGCAGATTGAACTGCTCCTTCTTCAGCTTCAGGATCTCATCCTTCACCTGGTCCTTCGTCATGGCGCGGACGTCGGTCATCTTCATGGGTCCAACTCCTTATTCGCCGAGGCGCGCAACGAAGCGCGTCTTGATGGGAAGCTTGGCCGCAGCAAGCTGCAGCGACTCTTCAGCCACACTCTTGGGCACGCCGTCGATTTCGAACAGCACACGGCCGGGCTTGACGCGGGCCGCCCAGAACTCGGGCGAACCCTTGCCGGAGCCCATGCGGACTTCGGCCGGCTTCTTGGACACCGGCACATCCGGGAACACACGGATCCAGATGCGGCCGGCGCGCTTCATGCCACGGGCCAGCGCGCGGCGGGCGGCTTCGATCTGGCGCGCCGTCAGACGGTCCGGCTCAACGGCCTTGAGGCCGAAGGCGCCGAAGTCCAGCGTGTTGCAGCTGGTCGACTTGCCATGGATGCGGCCCTTGTGGGCCTTGCGGAATTTCGTTCGCTTCGGTTGCAGCATTTTCGCTAACCCTCAAACCTCAAGCCGCGTCACGGTCACGGCGGCCACGCTCACGCGCACCTCCGTCGGACGGCTCGTTCATGCGCTTGTCCTGGGCCATCGGATCGTGCTCAAGGATCTCGCCCTTGAAGATCCACACCTTGACGCCGTTGGTGCCATAGGTGGTGAAGGCCGTTGCGGTGCCGTAGTCCACATCCGCACGCAGCGTATGCAGCGGAACGCGGCCTTCGCGATACCACTCGGTGCGCGCGATCTCTGCACCACCCAGACGACCGGAGCAGGTGATCTTGATGCCTTCGGCGCCCATGCGCTGGGCCGACTGCACGGCACGCTTCATGGCGCGGCGGAAGGCCACGCGGCGCTCCAACTGCTGGGCAATGTTTTCAGCCACGAGGGTTGCATCGATCTCCGGCTTGCGGACTTCCACAATGTTGAGGTGGACCTCCGAGCCGGTCATGTCCTGCACCTTGCGGCGCAGCTTTTCAATGTCAGCACCCTTCTTGCCAATCACCACGCCCGGACGAGCCGAGTAAATCGTGACCCGGCACTTCTTGTGCGGGCGCTCAATCAGAATTTTGGACACGCCTGCCTGCTTGAGTTCCTTCTTCAGGTACTCGCGGATGGCCATATCCTCATGCAGCAGCTTGCCATATTCGCGGCTGTTGGCGAACCAGCGCGAGTCCCAGGTGCGATTGATCCCGAGGCGCAGACCGACCGGATTGACTTTCTGGCCCATCAGGCGGCCTCCTTCTCTTCACGCACTTCGCGCACGATGATCGTCAGTTCGCTGAAGAACTTGGCGATGCGGCCCACACGACCACGCGCGCCCGGCATCCAGCGCTTCATGACCAGGTTCTTGCCGACCCAAGCCTGGGCGACGACCAGGTTGTTGATGTCGAGGTCGTGGTTGTTCTCGGCGTTGGCGATGGCCGACTCGAGCGTCTTCTTCACGTCCTTGGCGATGCGGCGGCGCGAAAAGGTCAGATAGGCCAGCGCCTTGTCGACCTTCATGCCACGGATCTCCGAGGCGACATCATTGAGCTTGCGCGGGCTGATCCGCAGTGAGCGGGTCACAGCCTTGGCTTCGTTTTCAGGAAGCGAGCGCGGGCGCTTTGGCTTGCTCATGACTTACTTACCCCCCTTCTTGTCGCCGGCGGAATGGCCATGATAGGTCCGCGTCGGCGCGAACTCGCCGAGCTTGTGGCCCACCATTTCCTCCGACACGAGGACAGGGATGAACTTGTTGCCGTTGTGAACCTGGAATGTCAGGCCCACGAACTGCGGCAGGATGGTGGAGCGGCGGCTCCACGTCTTGATTGCCTGGCGGCTGCCGGCAGCCCGCGCGGCGTCCGCCTTCTTCAGGAGGTAACCGTCTACAAACGGGCCTTTCCATACAGAACGTGTCACGGTCTACCTCTTACGACTTCTTGCGGTCATGACGCGAACGCACGATGAACTTCTGCGTCCGCTTATTGCTGCGGGTCTTGGTGCCCTTGGTGGGCTTGCCCCACGGTGTGGCCCAGTGCTTACCGCCGTTGGTACGGCCACCGTTGGGATGGTCGACCGGGTTACGGGCGATACCCCGGGTGATTGGGCGGGTACCCATCCACCGCTTGCGGCCAGCCTTACCGATCACTTCATTCAGGTGATCCGGGTTCGACACCGCACCGACGCTGGCCATGCAGGAGGCATCGACCATGCGGGTTTCGCCGGACTTCAGCTTCAGCAGCACATAACCCTGATCGCGTCCGGCCACCATGGCATATGTGCCAGCGGCGCGGGCCAGCGTACCACCCTTGCCGGGCTTGGTTTCGATGTTGTGGACAATGGTGCCAACCGGCATGGAACCGAGCGGCATGGCATTGCCAGGCTTCACGTCCACAGCCTTGCCAGAAACGACCGTGTCGCCAATGGCCAGCCGCTGCGGAGCCAGGATGTAAGAAACCTCCCCGTCCTCATACTTGATGAGGGCGATGAACGCCGTGCGGTTCGGATCATATTCGAGACGCTCGACGGTCGCCGGGACGTCCGCCTTGGTGCGCTTGAAGTCGATCATGCGGTAGGAGCGCTTGTGTCCGCCGCCCTGCCCGCGCGTCGTCACGCGACCGGTGTTGCCACGGCCGCCGTTCTTGCTCAGGCCCTCGACCAGAGACTTGACCGGCTTGCCCTTCCACAGATGGCTCCGGTCCACCTGGACGAGGTGGCGCCGGCCGGCGCTTGTGGGGTTGAATGTCTTGAGTGCCATTTTACTATCTCTCGCTCACTCAGAGGCCCGTCGTCACGTCGAGCCGCTGGCCCTCTTCGAGGGTCACGTAGGCCTTCTTGACGTCGCTGAGCGTCGCCAGCTGGCCCTTGAAACGGCGCTGCTTGCCCTTGCGGACCAGCGTGTTGACGGCCTTCACCTTGACGCCGAAGAGACCCTCGACAGCCTTCTTGATTTCGGGCTTGGTCGCTGTGCGGGCCACGTTGAACACCACCTGGTTCTGTTCAGACACCAGCGTTCCCTTCTCGGTGATCGCCGGGCTCCGGATGATGTCGTAATAGTGTTCCTTGCTCATTTGAACCGCGCCTCCAGCGCTTCGACGGCCGCCTTGGTCAGCACCAGCTTCTTGCGGCGGAGGATGTCGTAGACGTTGATGCCCTGAACCGGCAACACATCGATGTTCGGGATGTTGCGGGCCGCGCGGGCGAAGTTCTCGTTGACTGCTGCGCCGTCGATGATCAGCGCATTGGCCAGGCCCAACTGCTCGAACGCCTTGACCAGGCTCTTGGTCTTGCCGTCGCAATCAGCCTTGTCGAGAATGACGAGCGCTGCATCCTTTGCCTTGCTGGAGATCGCATGGCGCAGACCCAGTGCACGGATCTTCTTGTTGAGGGCCGTTTCGTGGCTGCGGAAGCGGGGACCGAAGGCCTTGCCGCCACCGACGAAGATGCCAGACTTGCGCGAGCCGTGGCGAGCGCCGCCTGAACCCTTCTGCGGACCGAGCTTCTTGGTCGTGCGGGCGATCTCGCCGCGCGACTTGGCCTGGTGGGTACCCTGCTGGCGCTTGTTGAGCTGCCACTGAATCACCCGATGGATGATGTCGGTGCGCGGCTCGAGCGCGAAGATGTGGTCAGCAAGATCGATGCTGCCCGCGGCCTTCGCCTCTATGGTTTGAATGTCGGCTTTCATGAACGTCAACCCTTACTCTGCTGCCGGCGCTGCGGCTTCGGGCAGCTTGAACGCGCCGGGCTTGGGTGCACCGTCAGGAAGCTTGCGCTTCACCGCGTCACGCACCGACACCCACGCACCCTTCACACCCGGAACGGCGCCCTTGACCAGGATCAGGCCGCGGTCTGCATCGGTCTTGACCACCACGATGTTCTGGGTGGTCACCGTCTCGGCACCCAGATGGCCCGGCATCTTCTTGTTCTTGAAGGTCTTGCCCGGATCCTGGCGGTTGCCGGTCGAACCAATGGAACGGTGGCTGATCGACACACCGTGCGTGGCGCGCAGGCCGCCGAAGTTCCAGCGCTTCATGCCACCGGCAAAGCCCTTACCCATCGACGTCGCCGTAACGTCGACGAACTGGCCCGGAACGAAATGCTCGACGGTAATTTCGGCGCCCACCGGGATCACGTTGTCCGGCGACACGCGGAATTCCTTGAGTTTCCGCTTCGGCTCGACCTTGGCCACGGCAAAGTGCCCACGCTCGGCCTTCGTCAGCCGCTTGATCTTCGGGATGCCAGCACCAAGCTGAAGGGCAGTGTAACCGTCCTTCTCGGCCGTCTTCTGTGCGACGACCTGGCAATTGTCCACCTTCAACACGGTGACAGGAACCTGAATTCCTTCCTCCGTGTAGACGCGGGTCATGCCCAGCTTCTGTGCGATGAGACCTGAACGCATCGCTTCACTCCTCGTCAGCTCAACCGAGCTTGATTTCAACATCGACACCAGCTGCCAGATCGAGCTTCATCAAAGCGTCGACGGTCTGCGGTGTCGGGTCCACGATGTCCATGAGACGGCGATGGGTGCGCATCTCGAACTGTTCGCGGCTCTTCTTGTCCACGTGCGGCGAACGGTTCACGGTGAACCGTTCGATGCGGGTGGGAAGCGGCACGGGGCCGCGGACCTGAGCGCCGGTGCGCTTGGCCGTATTCACGATCTCACGCGTCGAGCTGTCGAGCACGCGATGATCGAAGGCCTTCAGGCGGATGCGGATATTTTGGCGTTGCATGATGTAACTGCCTTATTCCACGATCTGGGCGACGACGCCGGCGCCGACGGTACGGCCGCCTTCGCGGATGGCGAAGCGCAGCTTCTCTTCCATGGCGATCGGCGTGA
>ERZ795053.8001-NODE-8001-length-10051-cov-4.656763_pt1 | contig 10051 bp, 11 predicted proteins | sample MGYA00375137_ERZ795053 | MGnify/ENA primary metagenome ERZ795053 (study PRJEB30182, sample SAMN05720284) | activated sludge metagenome | isolation source: Anaerobic digester | place: Hong Kong | collected 2014-12-17 ... | reverse complement strand
GTTATTTCAGGTCTTCGCTTGATACCCAATCCTGAAATATCCGAAACAATAATTCTCTTGTAACCTCTATTCTTTGCCATCGCGAAGGGGATGTTATCATGAACGCCACCGTCGATATATTTTTTTTCGTTAATTTCTGTAGCAGAAAATCCGGGAAGAGTCGCACTTGCCAAAAGATAATCCAGAACTGTACCTTCAGGCATCTGGTCAACAAATATCTCTATCGGCTTAAAACTGGAAAGTGAATATGTGACAACACCAAGGTCAATTCCCAAGGAACGCAGTTTGGATTCATCAAGATGATTATTAAGAATTTTTTTTAGCGGCGAAGTATCAAGTCCCTTTTTTTCAAATATTTGTTTTCTAAAACTGATAAATTCCTTGAAGTTAGACCGGGTAAGTTTAAATTCTCCATCAATTACAAGCTTATCAGGAATAGATACCAGATCGTTCAGTCCGATATTCGCCATGACCGAGTCGAGTCCCTTTATATTATTTTGCGCAATAAAACCGGCCACCAGCGCGCCGACCGAATTTCCCACTACAGCACTTATAGGCACACGCAGCTCGCGCAAGGCCTGCCAGACTCCAGCGTGATAAACTCCTTTCGCTCCCCCACCGCCTAGAACCAAACAATATCCTTCTTTACTCATTATTGTCACCGCTATTTAAAAAAAGATCTGTGCTCAAATATTTCTCACCCCTGTCGGGAAAGATCATAACGACAACACCCTCTCGTATTTTATGTGCCACTTCTAAGGCCGCATATAGAGCAGCGCCGGAACTCATGCCCGCAAAGATTCCCTCTTTTAAAACTATCTGTCTTGCCGCGGCGAAAGCCACATCGGTTCTAACCATTACCGAACAATCGACCATAGATGGATCATAGATCTCTGGAACTATGGCCTCCTCCATGTTTTTCAAACCCTGTATATAATGCCCTTTTTCGGGATGCGCTTCAACTATTTTTATATTCGGATTTTTCTCCTTCAGCCCCTTACCAACCCCCATAAGGGTGCCCGAAGTTCCAAGGGAGGAAACAAAATGTGTTACCCGGCCCTCAGTATCGTTCCATATCTCTACAGCAGTTGTCTTGTAATGCGCCATTTTGTTATAATGGTTTGAAAACTGATTAGGCATAAAATAGCTGTCTGGATCAGACTCAATAATGCGGTGAGCTTCGCAAATAGCGCCGTCAGTTCCTTTTGACGAATCTGTTAATATGACCTTAGCACCGAATGCCTCTATCATGCGTCTCCGCTCTATAGATACGGCTTCACTCATTACTATATGCACACGGTATCCTTTAACGGCTCCAATCATGGCAAGCCCGATTCCGGTATTACCGCTGGTTGGTTCAATAATAATTTTTTTACGATTAAGGGTTCCCTCTTTTTCGGCCTGCTCAACCATCTTTAGTGCAATTCTGTCTTTAATACTTCCTGTCGGGTTAAATCCTTCAAGCTTCGCATACATCTGTACTTCGGGATAGGGATTAAGTCTGTTAAGCTTAACACAAGGAGAGCTTCCGATTGTGTCCAATATAGAACCGTAAACCATAGGATCCTCACATATCGTAATGTTTATAATAGTTCTGCCATAAAACTGCTTAAGACGCCATAAATCAAAGAAAAAAGCTCAAATTCCCAAATTTATACGATTTTTTAGACATTACAGCTAATAATTACAAAAACTAGTAGTCAAAAAAACCCCTCTATGATTTTATTGTTCAAACCTTTCGTTTTTTTAAATCCGGATTCCCTATTCCTGTCATTCCTCTTTTTTTTGTCTGCGTGTACAGTTACCAGCGGAAGCCGGTGCCCTGAAAACGGGAATATTTGGCCATTATTTACTATTTATATAAAATATAATTCCAGGAGAAACGCCATGAGTAAAAAAACAGACGATTTCTTCAGCGACCTCGAACAGAGAACTCTGAACAGAAACAGTATCAATCCAGACCTTAACCTCAAATACCGGCCTAAGCGGGGGCTTCGCAATCCTGACGGCACGGGAGTTCTTGCCGGACTGACTCAAATAGGTGAGGTTCACGGATATGTAATGGATGAAAGTGAAAAAACTCCGGTTGAAGGACGTTTGATGTACCGTGGTATTGATTTACGTGATATTGTAGCAGGATTTCAAACTGACAATCGCTTCGGATTTGAAGAGACCTGTTACCTTCTGCTTTTTGGAGATCTTCCAAACGAGAATCAGCATCTGGAGTTCAGAGATCTTCTTAACAGTTACCGTGGGCTACCCGAGAATTTCACGGAAGACATGATATTAAAGGCTCCAAGCCCTAATATCATGAACAAACTTGCGAGAACAGTACTTTCTCTATATTCTTACGATGATGAAGCTGAAGATCGAAATCTTAAAAATATTATCAAACAGAGCATTATGCTTATTTCACGATTTCCTGTGCTGACTGCGTATGCTTATCACACAAAACACCACTACTATGACAATGGGACTCTTCACCTGCGTCACATTCCCGAAGATTTAAGCACGGCTGAAGTCTTTTTGTCACTGTTACGTTCTGATGGCAACTACACCAAGCTTGAGGCTGAAATACTTGATCTTGCCCTCGTTCTTCACGCTGAACACGGTGGAGGTAATAACTCCGCTTTTACAGTACGTGCTATAACTTCATCTGATACCGATACCTATTCGGCTATTGCTGCCGGGATCGGTTCATTAAAGGGGTACAAACACGGTGGTGCCAACATTAAGGTGCTTCAGATGGTTGACAATATCAAGGCCAACGTTAAAAACTGGTCAAATGAATCAGAACTTGAGGACTATCTGGCAAAAATAATCAGAAAAGAGGCTTTTGACGGAAACGGTCTTATTTACGGTATGGGACATGCAATTTATACCTATAGCGATCCAAGAGCAATACTGTTAAAAGAGAAAGCGCAACTTCTTGCAGTCGAAAAAGGCCATGAAGAAGAGCTTAATCTCTATTATAACATTGAAAAGCTCACACCTGGATTATTTCATGAGATCAAACAGAATGAAAAAATCATTGCTGCAAACGTTGACATGTATTCGGGATTTGTATATCAGATGCTGGATATACCAGATGATATATATACACCTCTTTTTGCGATGTCAAGAATATCGGGATGGTGTGCGCACCGCATTGAAGAGATTATTTCAGGTGGACGAATTATTCGTCCAGCATACAAGTGTGTACAACCCAAACAGCAATATGTACCCATTGCCGAGAGACAATAATATAATTTTTCAGATACATAAATCATACAGCTTATGTATCTGATAATCAGCAACATTTTATATGAACAAATCTAAGGCGGGAGGCTTTATGTACAAAGTATTGAATCTGGTAAACCCTTTGCACTATATGCAGATCAAGGAATTGCCAGTGCTCTGTCTTAATCCGCACACAATATTATCGGAACTGAATCCCGCCCGAGGCGAGCTGACCCATAGCGACCTTATGTTGAGCAGAACCCTAAAGGGTTGGGCGCTATGTAAAGCGGATGAGAACGGTCCGTTGGTATTCGGCCCAGGTCGTTTTCGTTTTAAACAAAAACCTCTACCGGGCAGAATTGACCTTGCCGATTACAGCGATGAAACAACCCTAAGAATCATTATTGAAGACAGTAGCGCGCTCTTACAAGAGATTATTCCTGATGAAATAATCTCTGAACAAGCTTAGGATCACAATTGCTTGCATTCATAAGGCCGAACATTGAGATTCGGCCTCTTTTTTTACTTGTTCGTAGTATCCTTTTTTCTTTTGAAGTTTTCCCAGGCAACACGTCCTTCTTCTTGCCAGAAATCGCTGTAACTAACCCAATTTTCCTTAACATCATCATAACAACTGCACTCACCGCAACAGTTGGTTACCGCTACGGTTTGCTGACTATCCTGGTCGCCGTACGGCTTGTGGTGATGACCATGCCCAAAACCTCCAAAGAGTATTTTGGCAAGAATTACTAATCCGAACGACTGATAAAGGTCGATTCTGGATAATCCGAAAAGATCAGTTAATAGCCAGTTCCAAAGATATTGTACGGCAAATGAAAACACAAATGCAAAAATACAAGCAACAATTATACCGCCGGAAACACCAGCGATGATATGTAAGACCTTTGGTTTTCCATCTTTTGTTTTCCAAAAATGATTCATTGCATTTCTCCATATATAGTATTTTTTTATATGTACTGTTTCATGTAATAGCGGAGTTTGTTAACCGCCCGAGATTTTCTGGCCAAGAGAGTTCCAACAGGCTCATTTGTTTTTTCACTTATATACCTAACTGTTTTTCCCTCGTATTCCGTCATGATAATCAGAGTGCGTTCGGACTCTGAAAGCCGGCCTAATGCCGCAATCAGATTCTCTCTCAACTGACTTTCTTCAAAAATTTGGGAGACATCAAGCGAATCATCTGATAATGAAACCACTTCTACGTTATTACTCTCAATTGGTACAGATTTGTTTTTATTATCTGAACGATATATATCTATGATTCGGTTTTTTAAAGCCCGGTAAACATATGATGAAAGATTATCCAGTGGAACTGTTACATCCGCAAGTGAACTCAGTTTGATCATTACATCCTGTATAATATCATCGCTCTCACTATCCACACAATCACTGATATAAGATTGAACAAAACCTTTCATCCGTTTGTATTCTTGTTTAAAAAACCCGCCAATTTTATCTTTTGCAATATTCATATATTTCAGAATTTCCCGTTAAAATCGTCCTCTTAATCATTGCGATTAAAACCACACAAACAGTGAGATAATAATATGTAACACAATTTTATTGCCCTTTACTATTTATAACGAAAATAAACAATTTTTATTGCATTTTTTTATGAAAACAGTATCCTTTTTCCAATATTTCAAACATAAAGGAACTTCTAAAAAATATCATAAAGAGGTTATCACTATAAAGTAGTTAAATCCAGTTTACAGCTTATTTTTTTGCTGAGATGTCAATATCACAGTTGAAAGTCAAAAGGAGAAGCAATAGTGAAAAACATATTAATACTGATGCTGTTTCTAACAACATCCACACTTGCAGAAGAAGCCACAAAAAGTGATATGAGTGAAGAACAGAAGATCGACTATCTTATTCAATGCGTAATAAACCTCAAGGACGCACAGTTTGTCCGTAACGGAAAATCGTACGATTCCATAGCCGCGGGCAACCATCTTAAAATGAAGAGAAAAAAGGCAGGGACACGGATCAAAACCGTAAATGACTTTATCGAAAAACTTGCTTCCCACTCCCTATTTTCGGGCAAGCCCTATTTGATAATATATAAAAGCGGAAGAGAAATAGATGCCGAGACATTTTACAGGCAATGTCTTGCCAGGCTCAAATAAGATACCTCTTGAAATAATATTTTCAAACAATATCCAGAAAAAATTCGATAAGTTTTTTTAAATCAGCTGAGGGAATCGAAGATATATTGTTTATCGAGCGCTTTACAAGAGGCAACATTACCTCGGGAGAATCTACAATATTATTTTCCAAAAGATTTTCCAGCGTAGCTCCTGATAACATCATATATTGTGAAACAGGCGAACTGACAGACCGAATAATTTCGATAATTTCTTTACTAATACAGGTACCGCTTTTGAAAGCGATTATCAGGTAGATAAAAAACATATAGGCCATTTTAAAAAGTTTAACCTCTTCTGTCTCTATCTTGCCTATTACACTGTTTATGGATTGACCCACCGGAAGAGCTTTAAGTTCATCTAGTTCTATTTTCAAAAGAGACGTCTTGTTATTCCATACTTTCTCATCAACTGGCATATCTTGCTCGCCAGAAAGCGTTTCAAATAGGGTCAAAGCCTTTTCGGTAGGAGAGAATATGGTTCTTGAACGACCACTCTTGTTTCGGTTATTCTGATACTGTCGTTCGATAAATCCAAGTTTTTCAAGTTCTATGAGCATCTCATAAGAAGACCACTTGCTTACACCAATCTCCTGTGCCAGACTCGTATAATGTATAGGCAGCCCACTATTCGAATAGAGTTTGACTATTTTTTTTATAAACTGCTGTTTGCGTTGAGAAATGGACATATTAACTCCGAAATAAAATGTAACATTTATCTAATACAATATTTATTTTGTGATTGTTGTCAACACATAATGCTAATAACGTTTTATCACAATTTTATGCATTTATATCAAAACCGTAATAAAAACAATACTTTGATTATCTTTAGCTATATATCTGCCTGTTTTAAAAAATATTAACCAATTTTATTAGACAATTGCTTGTTTGAATAGACACATTTAGCATTAATTAAGGGTATTTTTTTACCTTTGGGTGTAACCATAACTACCGATAATTACTAAAGGTAATAACAGACAAGAAACATTAAGACTCACGGATTATGTTAAAATATCATTATTCGTTTTCTCACTTAAAGACAAAAGGAGCAACCATGAAAAAGATAGCGCTTTTAACAATTATTTTCTGCTTTTATTTAGGTATAGCAGCTCAAAATTCTATTATTGATACGACTCGTTCCGGCGACCATACAACGTTATCAAAAATACTTAAGGCCGGCAAAAGCCCTGACATTCCGAACAGATTTAACAAAACAGCTCTTATGTATGCCTGTTATGACGGTGATTTTGAGTCAGTTAAAATCTTAATTGAAAACGGAGCGGATATAAATAGACAAGATAACGAAGGATGGACCGCCCTATTTTACGCAGTATCAAAAAACAGGGAGGATATTGCGCAATACCTGATCGCAAAAGGAGCTAATAAACAGATAAAAGATATCAGCGGCAAACGTCCCTATGACTATGCTGTTGCTGATGGAAACACACAAATTGCGGATATGGTGAGGTAATACCAATGTTAAAAAAAATAATCATAAGTATAACTGCCGTTTTTGCCATATTTATATCTGGATGCGAAATTGTTGACGATATTTTAAGCGGCGAATCCGATGACAATTCTGGTAATCCCGGTGAGAGCGAAGAAAGTGAAGAGTGGTCAAGCGTCATTGATACCGATCTTGAGTCATCACTCTTACGTGACGACCTTATACTACTTGCACGAGAGCAGATAGGAACACCTTATCTGTACGGTGGAGCAACACCATCGGGCTTTGACTGTTCCGGATTGATTTATTATGTATATGGCGAATATGATTTTACAACACTTCCACGAACAAGCCGGGACATGTACAGCAACGGAACAAGCGTGGGTATGGATAGAGCAAAATTGGCCGATATAGTCGCCTTCTATTCACCTGTTTCTCATGTCGGCATGATAATAAGCAGTACCACATTTATTCACTCGCCAAGCACCGGTAAAACCGTAACTGAAGCCGAATTTGCAGGCTACTGGGAGCGACAGCTTGCAGGTGTAGTAACCTACATTGACGACAAGCGTTAGCACAAAACAAGCATCATGTTGCGAAAACATAGTCGGTTACTTAGGCAGTGTTTTCGCAACAGCAATACAATCTGATTACTGTTAGTAGCCTTCATTTTTTCTTTAATAACCCTTGACACATCATCAAAAATGTTTGAGAATAAGCCTAAATAGGTTTGCTGTTAACCCATCTTTATTTCACCGCTTTACAATCCCATTCTTAAATTTGCTTGTCTTCCATGTTGCAGTATAACCAAAATATTTTTACGGAGGACTCACATGAAAAAATTTTCAAAATCACTTCTCACCTTTTTAACAATCATATTGACTTCTTTCTTGCTTTTTATCATTACAGCTTGTGATGGAGATGATGATGACAAAGATAGCAATGATGTTGATCCAAAAGGAAAATGGATGGCTGTTCTTGACGATGAGATAGAGGCTCCTTCTCCTGATACAGTAATGGCAAAGGCCATTTTATTAGAAGTGACGGCTGAAAACTCAACTATGATTTTTTATGACAGCGCAACAGAACAGATTTCCGGAATGAAATCTACCTATACTGTTGATGAGAACACTTTTCAGCTGACTTCTACCCATATGTGGCTTGATAGAGATCCGGAGGAAGGCATTACTTTTACCGGTACAGGCTGGTACGAAATACCTGATGAAGTGGAAACACTCAACCCTGAATTTACCATTGATGACGATACAATGACGATTGACAAAGATGGCGTGAAGTTTTCCCTGATTAAAACAGAATTTTCTGCTTCTTCAAATTTAGTCGGAACTTGGGCAATGACAGGTAGCAGTGCAACTTTTAACAGTGACGGAACCTTTTCATATTCACATGAGAGCCAGACCGGTTCTGGAACATGGGAGGCGTCTGGAACAGAATCGGGATATATACGACAGATAATAACAGAGATGTCTGACGATCCTGACTGCTCATATTATGAATGTCTAACCCCATATGTACTTGTTGGCAATACACTTACTTTATATTACGACTTTGTTATGAGTACAGACTACGATTACACAAAAGAGTAGTCGGGTTATAAAGACTCCTGATAAAACCCAACTTGCAAAAGAACAGCTGTAATAATACCAGTTAAGGTTATTGATATCATCAGACCTGCTGCATGCAAACAGCATGTTATGTCTTTCAACACCACAGTCCCGTGATATACAATCACTGGACTGTGTATTTTTCATATACAGCAACCTGGATATTCGCATAAAGTTGTATAATATTTGAAAACCTCGTTTTAATTTTTATAAAATTAGACATCAAATTCATTTGAAACACTACCAAACAGTTAATATACTAACTTCTGACTTTGTACTCAATGTAATCCCACCAAGCCATTTTTCGACAGGCAAACGATACATATCGGAGATCAGGGATCGGTATGGATGATGCTCACGACTTTTTTTTTATTATTGCAATTTTTTCCTCTGTAATATTAGAATTACAAATTAAATATAATTGTCCCGCTTTAATGTAACCCGGACAATTGATCAAAAAATTATCAGCATCACAATTAAAGAAATAATATGATAAAAAGATTAACTGTTCTGATTATCCCAACAATACTGTTTTTTTTCATCACGGCTACTCACGGCGAAAAAAATAGTAATCATGGTAATAAGAAAAATAACCACTGCGTAATACTTCTTCATGGGCTTGCCCGTACCGAAAGCTCTATGACAAAAATGGAACAATCACTGATAACTGAAGGTTACCATGTTATAAACAAGGGCTACCCTTCGCGATCAAAAGAGATACAGCCGCTCTCGGAAGAGACGATAAGCATTGCAATTAGCGAATGCGCAAAATTTGAGCCGCAAAAAATTCATTTCGTAACACACTCCATGGGCGGCATTCTTGTGCGTTATTATCTTGATAAAAACAGAATTGAAAATCTTGGTCGTGTTGTAATGTTAAGCCCGCCCAATCGAGGCAGCGAAACCGTAGACAAATTGAAAGACTTTTTCGTATTCAAATGGCTGAACGGACCTGCCGGGCAGCAGTTGGGAACAGGCAGCAAAAGTATTCCCAACCAGGTTGGGGCTCCATATTATGAAGTAGGAATTATTACCGGTGATAGATCGATAAACCCCATTCTTTCACTGCTTATTCCAGGAGATGATGACGGGAAAGTTTCAATTGAAAGAGCAAAGCTTTCTGGTATGAAAGATTTCATCGTTGTTCACAACACACATACCTTTATTATGAGTGATAATGATGTAATAGAGCAGGTTATCCACTTTATCCAAAATGGTCATTTTGATAAATCGGCAAATTCGAAGTAGTAAAATGAATTACAGTTTTAGACCGTAGTAACCATGAGAGAACCTTTTACCGTCAATTTGAGCAACATCCGGCAGGTAACCCCATCTTTCGAAACCGTTTTTTTGCAATAACTTCTTACTACCTAAATTACTCTCAAAGATGATTGCGACAACAGTTTCATATTCAAGATTCTTAGCTTTCTCAAGAATTTTTTTTAACATTTTACTTCCAACATCACGTTGTTGAAAATCATTATCAACAAAATAGCTGACTTCTACAGTTTTCAACAGCCCTTCCCTGCCACCTCGATAAGGACTCAAACTTATCCAGCCAATAATCTGATTATCACTCTCGGCAACAAATAG
>ERZ795053.8000-NODE-8000-length-10051-cov-5.909464_pt1 | contig 10051 bp, 8 predicted proteins | sample MGYA00375137_ERZ795053 | MGnify/ENA primary metagenome ERZ795053 (study PRJEB30182, sample SAMN05720284) | activated sludge metagenome | isolation source: Anaerobic digester | place: Hong Kong | collected 2014-12-17 ... | reverse complement strand
ACTGAAAACTGGGGACCGATGACTGCTAACTTAATGACATTGAACTGCTACAGGTTAAACAGGAAGGTGCCGAGCAGAATCATACCGGCGAGGCCACCAACCACAGAGACAAGGACAACCACCGAAATCAAACAGCCCGACACCCACCGATGCAGGAATTGCAAACTCCCCGTCAGGGTGTCGAAGACGAATACGAGCAAACCCAGGAGTAGCGTTGGGATAATAGGCATTGATGTTTTCTCCCTCTCCACAAAAGTCCGACAGCGTCACGAAATACCGGGAACCACTGATCACATCCTGACCAACCGTTCAGGCCACGGCGAAATAGTAACAGGACATTGCCACACTGGCGCCAATCAGCGAGATGATCAGGGCCAGACAGCCATTGGTCATGTCTGTTCCCACCCGTCCCGCCAAGATGTGAAAGAGAATGGCAAAGACGGTTGTCGCAACAAAGAAGAATGAACCGAGTCCAAAGAGAATCCACGTAGCCATGGGAACCTCCTTCATCCAAGGCAAGCAGGTACGGATGTCCACATCTACAGAAGCGGTTCATGTGGGTGAGAGGGATCCAGCCACATGGTTGGCAGCATAGCATTGATTCCCAGTAATTTCCATGATATTTTCCAACCAAGTTCCTGACAGTAGGTGAAACAATATGACAACATGGTTTTGTCATCATTGTCATGGAGGGATCATGTTGGTGATATGGAAATTTGTAGAGGGCAATGATAAAGTGAGTATCTCCTCTTGTATTTGTTGGCGAGATGAGTGCCTTTGCGTGAAAACTCATCTTCAAAATAGAAATTCACAACAGAGCAAGTGGATGCGGGATTCCCAGGACAGATTTAAGCGTTCACACACTATGAGATCTGATACAAGTGTTTAGGAAAGCGGCAATGGCAACTCATACACCTCACGAACCAATCGAAGCCACAACTAGACAGTGCGATTTCATATCCACTACACCCAAGATTGGGGATGTCATTGAATTCCGCATTGTGAAGCTGCTTCCGTTTGGCATTGTTGGCACTTTGCCCGATGGGGCACGCGGTGTCATTCGAGAAAGAGAGATTAGCTGGCAAGAAGAGCGGCGTGGGTGGCAGACAAAATTTTCCCCTGGCTCTAGCTGCCAAGCTCGTATCATTGATCAGCGCCAAGAACAGTGGGAACTCAGCCTCCGTATGGCAGAATACGACCCATGGATACAATTAACAGGTGATAACTTATCTGGTCACGCTGTAAGAGGCACGGTCACTGGCTTCAGCTCCGATCTGGCTTATGTGGAGTTGGATAATGGACTCCGTGCCTTTCTTGCCGAAGAAGAGCTACCACCTTGGGTGAGTGAACCAATCCATGAGGCGCTATGGCTGGGAGATCGCATTCATGCCAAGGTAAAACGGATTGTTCCATGTCGTCGTGAAATCTATGTCAGTATGCAAGGATTATCGGACATTCGGTGGTCGACCAACTATGCCCGTACCAGCGATGAGGCATCCAAACCACAAAGTGTTAACGGCGAAAGTGAATGGACCGCGAACTCTTTTCTGGTTGCCAAGGATATTGATGACAAGAGCAGTATGAAAAATTATTTACAACGAAGGCTCTCCGTTCTCGTTATTGAAGATGACGCAGTGCAAAACAAAGCAATCGTCACGGGATTGAGTTACGCCGGTCATCAGGTCGAGGGGGTATTATCAAGCGATGATGGGCTGATGCAAATACGCAATGGGACATTTGATTTTGTCATTTGTGATGTCAACCTTGGCGAACAAGATGGCATTGCAATGGTACAAAAGATGAGCACGGAATTCCCCGAAGTGCGTTATCTTCTCATGACAGACTGGATGACGGCCAACTACCGTGAGGCAGATCTTTTGGCGCTCAGTGCACAGGGGGTTCCACTTCTCATCAAACCAGTCATTCCTGATGAATTCTTGCTGGCACTTGCTGAACCCGAGCACTATCTTGTTTCAACCCAAACACCCACGCGCAATACACGCCAGCAACTATTTACTATGCGCAAACAGACCGATGTGCGCCATTCCACACGACGAGAGCTTTTTGGCGCAGTGCGCCAGTTGCGGATACAGAGCAAGGCGAGTAAAGCTGTTCTCTTCCGTCTGGATGTGGCACAGCATGCAATCCACATTGTTGCCCAAGATGGGCGCAGAAAATTGAAGAGGGAGGCGCTTCCGCAGTTGATTTATAGTCCTGTGCGAGATGTGGCAGAGGATCGGCAACAAACCATTATTAATGACGTTGCCGATGTAGAAGCGTACGCCCGTTATTTAATTCCTCTGCTCGATTTTCGCTCATGTATCGGGATTCCCGTGCCGGCGGATGTTCGTGATCGATATGCCTTATTTCTATTTCACGAGGAGAGTAAATTTCCAACCAAGGCGATTTTGCGTGATGTACAAATAGCCGCAAAGCTAATCGGTATTTTACTGGAGCGCCAGCTTTTCCATGAACAGAACGCCGATCTGCAGCGCACGTTGTTGATGGGCCATCTCTCACGCGGGTTGATTCACGAAACGAATCACCAAATGAGCCCGATTCTCTTCGTGCTAAGCGATCTCGCGGATCAATGTCGCACCATTGAGTATGGACTCTCCTATCATCCTAGCCAGGCCAAAGCAAAGATCACTGAAATGAGTGAGTCCATCGCGCAACTCACTGAAAATATGCGGAAGCTGGTTAAAACGACACGCCTCTTTGCCCGCATTGCCGTGCAGGATTCGGAGGAGCCACTGCGAATGGACCAAGTAATTGAACAGAGCTTAGATTTGGTCCGTGATGCAGCCAACCGAGCTCACATCCATCTACACACTAGCTTTCCCAACCACCCCATGATCACGCAGTTGAAACAGACGCAAGTACAACAGGTTCTTGTCAATTTATTGCTCAATGCGATTCAACAGATCGAACGAATTCGCACAGACAAGGGGCACATTCAGGTCGTTCTTGAACTAGCACACGCCACCGACTCCACCGATGTGATCAAGGTCACCGTTGAGGATGATGGCCCTGGGATTCACCATCGTCAATGGGAGCAGATTTTTGAGTTGGGCATGACCACCCGTATGAATGATGGTGGTGGGATGGGGCTTTATATCTCACGACGGTTGATGGAAGACTGTGGCGGTCGGTTGTATGTCGGCAGCAGTTACTTGCATTGGGGCACCAGTATGGTCGCAGAGTTTCCGATCTATTTACCGGTAGATTAAGGGGAACGAAAATGATCCGCATGATAATCGTCGATGATGAAATCGATTCAGCAAAACTTCTACAGAAACGGCTGTTGCGGGATTTGCAAAGTGAGGACAAGCTCACTATTGAATTGGTACAGAGTGTAGAAGAGGCGGCACCGCGCATTCAAGTTGCATCGCCTCCCTTTGACATTGTGCTAGCGGATAACAGCTTGGGACCGGGCCGGGAAGGTTTGGATTGGCTTGAAGAGTTGCGCAAAGAACATCCAGATATCGACTGCATTCTTTTTACGGACCTCAATGAGTCGGTAGCGGAACGAGCTGCGGAGGCAGGTATTTATCGCTACCTCACGCAGCCAGTTGAACCGAAGGAACTAATCTGGTGCGTGCGCTCTTTAATCAAACAACGTGTGACAGATTTCGAACGACAATGGCTTGCCCTGGTTAACCAGATTGGCGCCAAATTGCAACCCAGGTATCCCTATGGATGATCCACTGCGCGGGTCGCTCTTCGCCCAACGGATTGTCAATCAACGGACCAAAGGTGGATTAGGCTTGCTCTTTGTTCGTCTGTTGGTAGAGCAGCTTGGCGGACGAATCCAATTGCTTGATTATACGGAGCAGCATGGAGCTTGTTTCTGTTTGTATCTACCCCATATCTTAGGTGAAGAAGAGGTTAACATCGTAGAAGCAGTGAGATGATGGTGAAACAGCGGGAGAATCATATGACAAAGTTGCCGTCGCATTCAAAGCCCTTGTCAACACCCGAAATACGCGTACTGGTTGTGGAGAACGATAAACGGACACGGCGCTCCCATGAAATTAATCTCAAACGGTGGGGGTATTGCCCGATCTTTGCGGAAGGGAACGGTGAAGCCTTACTGCTCGATGCAGAACGGAAGGTGAGCGACCAAGCCTGTCACTTGGCGCTGGTCGATATGCGGCTGATTAGCGATCATGACCGCAGTGATAAGAGTGGCCTGAGTTTGATCCCCAAATTACAGCCGGCCCTAGCAATCGTCGCTAGTGGTTCCGGCGATGACCGCGATACCACAAAGCTAGCATTTCACTACGGAGCATTTGATTTTGTGAACAAAGTCTCTGAGCTAGATGCACTGAAGCATGCGTTAGGAAAAGCAGCGAAGCAGATGCAATCCGGAGATCACGGTCCCACGGTACGCATTAAAAGGAAACTGGTCGACCAAATCATGAATGCTCTTGCGCCTGGAAAACCAGAGCAGGTCTGCGAATTGCTGAAGGCAATGTTTCCAGAAGCAAAATTGATTGTTGCAGAACAGATTAGCGGCGCAGCAAGGACACCTAGCGTAAATCTTGGGCGCGAATCCTTCGTGTTACGGTTACAAGTCGATGAGTTACAGCCATTTGTTGTGAAGCTAGCCCTGCTTGATAGAACCCGTACAGAAATTCGGAATTATAAACAGCATGTTCGTGACCGATTACCCGGGCGCTTTTACGGTCCTATTGAGCTTGAGCGGTGCTGCGAACGCTGGCATATCGGTGGTATCGTCTATCCATTTAATAGTTCCAAAGTATTCACAGTTTATTATCAAGAGGCAACAGCTCTTGAAATCTGTGATTCACTACGTCATCTATTCGAACAGGTCTGGATACCGCACTACCAAGAGCATCGACAGAAACATTGCGACTCACTCTATCACCGCTATCAAGTACGGTGGGGTGACCAAGAGTGGGTGAAAAGCCTTCGTTTGTATGTTGCGAACTTACGGAATGGCATTGCACTTTCGCCCAGACACGAATTGATTGACCATCATGAAAATATTGCGCGATGGATTCAAAAGCGGACAGGGGACTTCGGAAACGATCCTGATCAAGATGAGACAATTTTTTTGGGGCAGTACGACGATTTTTATGGGCATGGCGATTTACAAGCCGACAACTTTTTTGTTGATAGCAACGGCCAGTGCTGGTCAATCGATCATGAGCGGGCAGGCATTGGGCCAATTTTTCAGGATTTTGTATTGCTAGAGTTGGACATATGGGTACATGTGGCACAACTCGCTGGGATAGAAGATCTTATTCAGGCTTTTTCCTTGTCAATATCAGATCCAGTGGGGTATGGCAATGCGTCTCAGGTGCTGGGGCCCAAAAATTTAGAAAATGAGAAAGTGTGCCAAGTTGTTCGCTGCCTTCGCCAACTTGCCTTGAATGACAGAAATTCCCTTACATCCGACCCACGTGTTTACTATTGGGGCTTGTTGCTAAACGCGCTCTATCGCATCACATTGTTACAAAATAAGATTGAGTTATTAAATAGACAAACGAACCGGACTCAATCTGAAACAGTAGAACTTCATCGCCTATCTGTAGAGCAGGAGAAGACGCATCTGTTGGGAGCAATGGTAACACATCGCCTAGATCATTGGGACGACGGAGCCAACTGGCCACCGAAACACTGGAAGATCAACGAATGGCAAAACCAGGCTACCGCTGTCTTGGAAAGTACTCGTCAAGAATATAGCTTCTATTTTTCTGAACAACAGCGGGCAACCCTCAGCTATTTAATTACCGGTTTAAATAGTTCCTATCTGGATCAGATCCAAGAGGCGTGGTCAGTTGCGGAAAATGGCTCAGTCGCTCCGGGCGAAATAGAAGAAGTATTGGCGAAATTTGGTCAGTATTTGATTGAACTTCGCAAAAACAGCCAAGCTGTGGTATCAACACCTATTATGGAAACCTTAGACGCATCAATTGAGATCATCAACAATAATCGGTTCGACATCTTACATCGGCTCAAACTATCAGTTCCATTGATCCCTCTATTACTCACTTATGAGGTAGATCTAGAGTTACCCAACCGACTCAACTTTCGCAGTACCGGAAGCTGGTTTTACGATACTTTCTTAGGTCACATTGATGAGTAAGGCCATCACAAAGAAATAAATATCCCAGGATCGTCTTGCGGATAGCCGTGAATATCACAGCGCAGCGCAGTTACTGGATATTTATTTCTTCGCTCATATGGGCGGCGAACTGAAATTGCACGATTCACCAGAGAGAAAAAAACGCAATTTCAGCCGCATTCTATATGAGCCTACTTCTTTGAATAAACCTAACGTGGAATCGCTCGACGCTCCGCCACTTAAAAGCAGCTTTTATCAAGGGTATTGTTTGCGTGTTCAAGTAGAGCAGGGTTTTATCCAGCAAATCTGCTTATATGATTTCTAACGGTCAGCAAGGAGAGCTTGTTTATCCATGCCTGAAATCGGCCCAACCCACCCCATCACCTATCGCGCGGAACTCACTGCCCCCCTCTTCGCTCGCATTCACGCCGGCGAATCCTGCGCCGTGGTCGGCGCGGCGAGCATGGGAAAGTCGCGGCTGCTGCAGTTCCTGCTGCGCCCCGATGTCGCCACCCACTACCTAACTACGCTCAACGACGGCGAACCGAAACCCACCCTCCTCCTCTGGATCGACTGCAACCGCATGGCCGCCTTCACGGCGTGGGGGCTGCATGAGCTAATCCTGACCGCGCTGGTGGAAAGCTGCGGCGAACACCCCACAACCCGGGCCCTGCGCGACGATCTGACCGAATGGCGGCGCGAGGTGATTACAACGCGCAATGGCTTGCTCGCCCAGCGCTATGTGGAACTGGCGCTGCAACTTTTCTGCAAGGAACAAGAACTCAATCTCTGCTTGATCCTCGATGAGTTTGACGAGGCGTACGCCAGTTTACCGGCACAGGCGCTGGCCAATTTGCGGGCGCTGCGTGACCGCCACAAATATCAGCTCTCCTATCTGCTCTTCACCCGCGACCATCCGCGCTATCTACGCAACCCAGATGAATGCGAAGGTTTCTACGAGCTGATCTCCCGCTCGGTCCTTGGGCTGCAACCGTACACGGAGATGGACGCGCGGCGGGTCTTCGACCAGATCACCGCCCGCCGCAGTCATGAGTTGGGAACCTTTGACGACGACGCCCAAAACGCGCTGTTGCACCTGAGTGGCCACCATCCTGGGCTGTTGGTGGCGTTGATCGATGCGCTGATTGCCAAAGCGCCGGTCGGGAAGACGTGGGAAACGTGGGGGCGTGAACAACCCAAGGTCCTTGAAGAGTGTCGCAAGATCTGGCGCGGGTTGCGCCGCGAGGAGCGGGAAGCCTTGCGGCAGGTGGTTCGCCAGGATTCTGTCGATGTCGCGGCGCAGGAGTCGCTACGGCTAAAAGGGTTGGTGACGGCAAATCAGGCCAAGGGATCAACGCCGCAGCCTGCCAACTGCGCGCTCTTTTCTCCCCTCTTTGCCGACTATGTCCGGGAGCAGGGGACGGAGCAGGAGGAAGGGCTCTACGTGGACGAAGCGGGGACGGTCTGGGTTAACGGCCGGCGCACCGAGGATCTGACCGGCAAAGAACATGAGCTGATGCGCTATCTCTACGACCACCTCGGGGAAATTTGCGAAACCGAAGCCCTGATCAGCCACCTCTACCCCGGTGATGAAGGATACAACATGACCGACAACAATGTTGCGTCCATTGTCGGGCGGCTGCGCAAAAAGATTGAACCGGCCAATACACCCCAATATCTGCTCAACGTGCGCGGCCGTGGCTATAAGCTGGTTGCGGAGTCGGTGGAGGGGTAGGTCAGTCGTCAGAGGCCAGAGGTCAGTAGACAGTAAGACTGACCTCTGGCCTCTGACGACTGTCTCACTGACCCGCCAGTGCTTCCAACAACGCCAGTGTCAACCCCTTCGTCTCCAACTGCACTACATTCCCATTCCCCTCCAACACTGGCCCCACACACGCCGGGCAGCCATGCTCACACGGACAGGCCCGAATTAACGCCCCCGCCGCCCGCAACAATTCTCCGTGCAACTCATACAACCGTGCGCTAAAGCCCAACCCCGCCGCAATCCGCTCATAGAGATAAATTGTGGGTAATTGCGCGTTGCGAACGGCGGGTTGCGAATCAGCGGCAGCGGCTACGCCATCATCTTGTCTGCTTGCCATCTGGTCTTCTTGCCCCCCCAGCGCCTCCCCCCGCACCACGTGTACCCCCAGATCCTGTGGATCGCACATGAGGTGCAACGGGGCGATGTTCATCAGTGCATAGGCCAGTCCGTCTAGGCCACTGCGCACGCGCACGCCGGCTTCCAGCCGCTGGTGACAGGTGCGGCAGACGAGGACGAGGTTGTTGAGTTGATTCGCCTCCCGATAGTGCTCATTGACGCCAGCCACATAGCCAAAGGTGCGAAATGGCACCAAATGGTGAACGTCATGCTGGCGGCCGGGTGCTTCGGGGCGACCACATTGGGTGCAGCGGTAGCCATCCCGTGCCCGCACGTTCCGGCGTTGAGCCTGCCAGTTGGGACCGTAATCGTTGACCGAGTCAAACCACTGTCCCTGAACTGCCAACTGTCGTTGAAGCGCCGGCGTGAGTGTAAACCAGTAGCCACTCGTTTCCAGGAGTTGCGGTGGATAGTCGAGCGGAAAGACCCCCAAATTCTCGTGGGTAAAGTGCTTGACCCGCCGATAGCCCACCACTTGCGAACTGACCAGCAACTCGCCATGCGCCACCGTCACGCCATGTTCTTCCCGCTGTTCGTGTTCGGCCAGCACGTCAATCTCGGTCTCTGCTGTGACTTCGGTGTAATAATCAACTTCGGTCGGTGACACCGTCGCCTGCTGATTCTCCAGATCAAGCTGCCGCACATGGTAACTTCGCCCCTCATGCAAATAAATCGCCCCCTCATGCACTAATAGCGGCGCGCTGGCATGGTCGATCTCCCCGATAACACGCACCCGATATTGCAGAACCACCGGGTCAGCGTCAGCCGCGCTCTCGCCATAAAAATCAACCTCCGCCTGGCTTCCACGCTCTTCCGCTCCCCCTCGCCTTGTCTCCTCCACCTGGATCGCCACCGTATCGGCACCGGTGCTGCGGAGACCAACCTGGCGCGCCGGATAGCTTTCACCGCTCCAAAAGAAACGCGCGCCGTGGCGCTGCACATCCCCCTGCTCATGGAGCAGTTGCAGTGCATCGGCCGTGAAAGGACAGCAGCCAAAAGCTTCGTTGGCGTGAAACGGCAGTTCAAAGGCGGCACAACGCAGGTGATCAATCAACAGCAACAGATTATCGGCGTTGATCAACGCGTGTTCGGGGGACCGGTCAAAGAGATAGTCGGGGTGTTGGATGATATATTGGTCGAGCAGAGCGCCGGTGGCAACGAGAATGGCCAGTGCACCGGCATCGGTCCGACCGGCGCGCCCCATCTGCTGCCACGTCGCCGCAATGCTGCCCGGATAGCCACAGAGCACCGCCGCCTGCAACCCGCCAATGTCGATGCCCAGTTCCAGCGCATTGGTCGCCACCACCCCACGCACGGACCCATCACGCAACCCTGCCTCAATCGCCCGCCGCTCGGTGGGCAAGTAGCCACCGCGATACCCGCGAATTGCGTGCTGTGTGGTTAGACTTGGTGTATTCCTAGTCTCTTCCGACCAAGTCATCCTGTCATCTTGTCTTTCGGTCATCCGGTCCCGTAGGTAGGTCAACAACACCTCGGTCGTCAACCGGGAGCGACCAAAAACGATTGTCTGCAACTTGGCACGCAGGGCACGGGTGGCCAGTTCCTGCGCTTCGAGCACGGCGCTACGGCGCAGACCCCGTTCCGCATCGTACAGGGGCGGATTGTAGAGGATGATCTGTTTTTCACCCTGTGGCGCACCATTCTGATCAACCAAGGTCACCGGTCGCTCGATCAATCGCTCGGCCAGCGTCTGCGGATTGGCAATGGTTGCGCTGGTACAGATAAATTGGGGAGCACTGCCGTAGAGCCGGCAGATACGCTGCAACCGGCGCAAC
>ERZ795053.7999-NODE-7999-length-10052-cov-4.677103_pt1 | contig 10052 bp, 7 predicted proteins | sample MGYA00375137_ERZ795053 | MGnify/ENA primary metagenome ERZ795053 (study PRJEB30182, sample SAMN05720284) | activated sludge metagenome | isolation source: Anaerobic digester | place: Hong Kong | collected 2014-12-17 ... | reverse complement strand
GATGGCGTGAAACCGGCCAACATCGTCGGCGCGATCGCCAACGAGGCCGGACTCGAAAGCCGCTATATCGGGCATATCGAGATCTACGACGATTTCACGACGGTCGATCTGCCGGGCGGCATGCCGGCAGAGATACTGCGAGATCTGCAAAAGACCTGGGTATGCCAGCGACAGCTCGCGATCCAGCGCCTGAAGGACTTCGATCCGGACAGACCGCAGGCGATACGTCCGCGTGCGCCAGGCCGCCCCGCCGCAGGTGTCGGCAAGGCGGCCGGCAAACCGGCGTCGTCGAAAAAGCCTGCCGGCGCCAAGACGGCCCGCAAGAAACCGTCAAAACCGGCCGGTGACAAGCCGCTGCGCCGGCGTCTGCCGCCCAAGAAGTCTCGCTAGCCGCCATCCTGCCGCACACCGGTGCCACCGTGGCGACGGGGCACCGGCCCTTTCCAGGCTCACTGGCCGCGCAGTACCCGCAAGAGGTCATCCGGTTCGAGGCGCCGGGTGTAGTCGACGTCGACGAAGTGGTAGCGGATGACGCCGTCGCGGTCGATCACGTAGGTCGCCGGTACCGGCAGACTGAAGGTCCGGTCGCCATTGTAGGCGGGGATGTCGGTGCCGAGCTTGGCGTAGATCGGGCGCAGTTGTTCCGGCAGTTCGAACACCAGACCGAACGCCTCGCCGACCTGGTTGCCGATATCGCTCAATACGTCGAACGTCAGCGCGTGACGGGCCTCGGTGTCGGCCACCCTGTCCGGCAACTCGGGCGACACTGCGACCAGTTCGGCGCCGCTGGCACGAATCGCCGGCAACGCCTGTTGCAGCGCGTGCAGTTCCATATTGCAGTACGGGCACCAGCCGCCCCGATACCACGTGAGCACGATCGGATGGTCGCGCAGCGCGTCGCTGAGCCGCACGTGCCGGCCGCGGGCGTCGGGCAGGTCGAAGTCCGGCGCAGGCTCGCCGACCCGCTTGGCTTTCTCCATAACACCGGAGTGGGCCACGTCCTGAATGCCGCGTTCATAGAGCGCAACCCGCTCGGCTGGAGCGACGCGCATGAACTGCGCCTTGAGCGCATCCAGCCACTGCCGCTGAGCCACGGGCTGCTTGGGCAACGACTGCACCGCCGGGTCCGCCAGCACGCGCAGGACGTCCTCCGCGGAGGCGCGACCGCCGTGGCTGTGGCTGATCTCGGCGTAGCGCACCTTGCCCGCCGGATCGATCACGAACGTCGCGGGATACGCGTTTTCGCCGTCCGCCGCCCAGCGCAATCCCCAGAAGCCGGTGAACGCCATGTCCGGATCGGTGACGAACGTGAAACCGTCGGGCAGTTCGGTCGCCCGCATGAACTCCCGGGCGCGATCGCCGACCTGCTCCTTCGGCCCTGGGTAAACCAGCACAACGCGGGCGCCCGCCTTGCGAAACTCGGCGGCATGGGCGACGAGATCGCCGACCTGCCGGCTGCAGACCGGACACTGGTAGCCCACCCAGCCGCGCAGCTCGACGAGAACGACGGGCCCCTGTCGGATCAGCTCGGACAACCGGATGGTCGCGCCGTCCAGCGTCGTGAGCGCGAAATCGGGCGCAGCATCGCCGACGGCCGGCGCTCGGTCGGCTTCCGCCGACGATTTTCCCGCCCCGTCAGCCGCCCACGCCGGCGCGCCCGCCAGCAACGTCAACAGCAGTGCCCCCATCCCGCGCTTCGCGATCGATTCCACGATGTGCTCCTTGTCATGCCGCCCGGCGCCGCGTGCCCTCCGGCGGGCCCGCTCGGTAGTTTAGTCGAGTCCGGTGAGCGATCATTGCACGTTAAGCGATGCGCGGCAACAATCGCGTCGTCCGGGCCGTGACACCCTCGATACGTATGATGGAGCTGATGCGATGAGCGAATACCTGAACGAGATCCTGCTCAGCCAGTACGAGGCTGTCCTGGGCATGCTGCACGACAGCCTCACCGTGTGCCCGGACGCGCACTGGGACGAACCCGTCGGCAAGTACCCGTTCTGGCAGGTGGCGTATCACACACTCTGCTTCACCGATCTCTACCTGACGCCGGACGAGAAGCAGTTCGAGCCGGGAGAGCGCCACCCGGCTGGCTGGCAGGAGTTCGACGACGAATATCCCAGCCGGCGCTTCGACCGCGATGAGTTGGTCGCGTACGCGCTGGCCTGCCGCGACAAGGCGCGCACGAACCTCGCGGCGGAGACGCCGGCGACCCTGGCGGGCCCCTCCGGCCACGCCCGGCGCGACTTCTCCCGCGGCGAGCTGCACATCTACAACATTCGCCACATCCAGCATCACACCGGCCAACTGCAGGCGTTCATCCGCCGCATCGGCCCGGAGTTTCAGGAACTGGGAATGCTCAAGTGGGGACGCTCCGGCTGGCCGGAAAACGGACCCATCTAGCCGGGCGCCCAGACGCCGTGCGCCCCGATCTGACTCCCCGACTGCAGACGCCGCGTGCACACGAAACAAAAAAAGCGGCGCCGCCAGGACCAGCCTGACGACGCCGCGTGCTTGAATCATCACTCGGACTCAGCCGCTACTTCGCCTCCTTGGCCTTCTCCTTGCGCAGAGCAGTGAGGATTTCCTCCTGCACGTTGCCGGGCACCGGGCGGTAGGTCAGGAACTCCATGGTAAAGGTCGCCTGGCCTTGCGACATCGAGCGGATGTCCGTGGAATACCCGAACATGCTGCTGAGCGGCACCTCGGCGGAGATGACCGCAGCCGTGGCCTTCATCTCGCTGCCGGAGATCAGGCCGCGCCGGCTGGAAAGGTCGCCGGTGACCGCTCCCTGGAACTGCGACGGCGTCTCGATCTCGACCTTCATGATCGGCTCGAGCAGCACCGGCTTGGCCCGCTGCAGCGTCTCCTTGAAGGCGTCGCGGGCGCAGATCTGGAACGCGAGGTCGGACGAGTCCACCGCGTGGCTGCTGCCATCCTCGAGCACCATCTTGACCTTGACAACCTCGAAGCCGGCGAGCACGCCCTGCCCGCGGCCCATCTGGAAACCCTTGTCGCACGACGGGATGTACTCGGTGGGAATGCGCCCGCCGGTCACCTTGTTCTCGAAGATGTAGTCCTCGGTCTCCTCGTCGCCGAGCGGAATCATCCGGCCGACCACGTGCGCGAACTGGCCGCTGCCGCCCGTCTGCTTCTTGTGCTTGTAGTTGAACTCCGCCGGCTTGGTCGGCGCCTCGCGGTAGCTGACCTTCGGACGGTCGACCTCGAGGCTGCAGCCGTACTCGCGCTTCATGCGCTCGACGTAGACCTCCAGGTGCAGCTCGCCCATGCCGGAGATGATCGTGTCACCCGTCTCGTCGTCGTGGCGGGTGTGGAACGTCGGGTCCTCCTTCGTGAAGCGGTTGAGCGCCTTGGACAGCTTGTCGCGATCGGCACTCTTTGCCGGGCGAATGGCCAGCGAGATCACCGGCTCAGCCGCGTGGATGCTTTCGAGCGAGTAGTTGATCGTCGAGCCGCAGAACGTGTCGCCCGAGGCGCAGTCCATGCCCATCAGGGCCACGATGTCGCCGGTCTGGGCGAAGTCGAGATCCTCGCGATCGTTGGAGTGCATCCGCAGGATGCGACCGACGCGCTGGGCCTTGCCAGTCCGCGAATTCTTGTACTGCTTGCCCTTCTCGATCTTGCCCTGGTAGATGCGCGTGTACGTCACCTGGCCGAACTGCTCGTCGACGATCTTGAAGCCCATCGCGACGAGCGGGCCGTCCGGGTCGGCGGTGACCGCCACTTCGGCGCCGTCGTTCTGGTTGTCGCGGGCGTAGGCCACGCGGTCAAGCGGGCTCGGCAGGTAGCTCGACACCGCGTCGAGCAGCGGCTGAACACCCTTGTTGCGGTACGCCGACCCCATCAGCACGGGCACGACGTCGCGGTTGAGCGTCGTGCGGCGCAGGGCGGCGTGGATCAGTTCGGTGCTGGGCGTCTGCTCCTCGAGCATCAACTCCATGAGTTCGTCGTCGTAGAGGCTGAGCGCGTCGAGCAGACCGTGCCGGGCGCGATCCGCCTCGTCGGTGTACTGCTCGGGGATCGGTTTGCGTACGACCTGCTCGCCGTTGGCGCCCTCGAAGTAGAGCGCCTGCATGTCGATGAGATCGATCACGCCGGCGAACGCATCGCCCTCGCCCATCGGGATCTGCAGCGGCACAGCCACCAGACCGAGCTTGGACTCGAGTTCGCCGATGACGCGGGCCGGATCGGCGCCGGTGCGGTCCATCTTGTTGATGAACGCGATGCGCGGAACGCCGTAGCGCTTCATCTGGCGATCGACCGTGATCGACTGCGACTGCACGCCGCCCACCGAGCAGAGCACCAGCACGGCACCGTCGAGCACCCGCAGGCTGCGTTCCACCTCGATGGTGAAATCCACGTGGCCGGGCGTGTCGATCACGTTGATCTGCTTGCCGTCCCACTCCACGGTCGTGGCCGCCGAGGTGATGGTGATGCCGCGCTCCTTTTCGAGCTCCATGTGGTCCATGGTGGCGCCGCCATCCTTGCCCTTGATCTCGTGGATGCGGTGGATTTTTCCAGCATAAAAGAGGATACGCTCGGTCAGCGTCGTCTTGCCCGAATCGATGTGGGCGCTGATTCCGATGTTGCGAATGTTGCTCAGATAATCCATGACTGCTGCTCTTGTTCAACCGGCCTCGGCCCGGATCGGCGCCGAAACCTCGTCCCATCGCCCGCCAGCCGCTGGCAGGCCGAAATCTCACAGAGTGCGGCCCGTAGGTGCACCGCTCCCACGCAGTGCACGCGCTGATGCTCATCGACCGCTCGACCGAGCGGGCTTGCGGAAGTTCCGCACCGCTCCGTCGCGTCCGGTGGCATGCTCAGTAGTCTGCGGAGTTCCGTGACCGGTGGCCACCGGTCAGTCCGGAGGCGTGTTCCGCTCCCACAGCCCAGTTTTATAGCCGCAAAATGGGCAAATGACAAGGGGTGGCTGGTCGGCCGGACCTTGTTTCATAAGAACTTAGCGGATTATGGGCCGCTAACCGCCCCCGAGGCACACGCCGCCCGGAGAACACTTCAAGCCCCCTGCCCCCGCATTGTCAGCCCCGGCAAGCCGGAAAGAAAGCCGGGGCGACCCAGCACGGGCCGCCCCGACACGTTCTCTCGAAATCTCGAAAGGCCCTGGGCCCGCCAGAACCGGCGGCTGGGCCGTCAGCCTTTCACCGGTCGCATCTAGCTGGACGCCGACGTATCCAGGAACGCCGAAATGTCCGCGAAATCCTGCGCCGTCAGCGTGACCGTCAGCGACGAGTGGATCGCGGCGCTGTTGAAGCCGTCCTGGACCTCCTGGGCCGTGAAATCGCGAATGTCCGGCCCGATGCCGCCACTGCCGTCAGCCGCGTGACACGCCTGGCAGTTCGCCGAGAAAACCGCCTGTCCGGCGGCTGCATCGCCACCCGTCGACTCCGGCTCGCACACGCCGTTGTTGCAGGCCTCGCCGTTCGTGCACACGTCGTTGCCGCACGCGACGCCGACCACGCACATGTCGTTCACACACACCTCGTTGGCGTCGCACACGTCGTTGCCGCACAGGCTGCTGTTGTCGACGCACACGTCATTGACGCAGGTCTGGCCGGTCGTACAGACGTCATTGCCGCACAGGTCGCTGTCCGCCACACACGCGTCGTTGACGCACGTTTCGCCGGTGGTGCACACGTCCGAGCCGCACTCGGTGCCCGCGACGCACATGTCGTCGACGCACACCTGCCCGGCGCCGCAGACGGCGCCACCGCACGTCACCGGCTGCTGGCCGGGGCATCCCGCAACGCCCGCCAGTACCGCCATACCGGCCGCACCGCACGCCAGCACCGCCATCAGGTTCTTGATCTGCATGATTCTGCTCTCCTGTCTGTTTACCACGCCATGGATCCTCCAAGGCATTGCCCGAATCGATTGCGGACGGTGCACGTCGGTACGCCCGTCCGCACGCTTGGTCTGCGCGCAAGGAGACTCCCACTCATATCCGCCGTTGCGGACTTCAAATTGATGCTTCGGAACCTTCAACCGCGCTTGCGTCCACAACGCGCCGGTCGTTCCGGCCAGGTTCAGTGCCCGGCGTCTTCAGTTTCCGCGCCATACCGCCCAGCCGGTCACGAGGGACGTGCACGTCGGGCGCATTGCCGGGAAGCGAAGTAAGGGTCCACAGGCAGGAATCCTCCCTCCACCGGCAACGCGAGCATTCTAGTGTCAATTCAGGAGGCCGCCAACCGGACGCCGACAGCAACCCGCGGCCACCGAGGTACCCTTGCAGTTGGGTCGCGACCGCGGTGTTAAACTGACTGCGGGAACCGATGCAACGTGGATGTGCGTCCTGACCGCCCCGTCAGGTGTGAAAACGGCGATCAGCCCCGGACTCAACTCGCCAGACCGCCGCGCAGCGTGCGCACCTCATCAAGCCAGCGCTGGGCCAACTCCCGCCGCGACGTGCTGGTGGCCCGATCCACCGCTTCGCGAAAGAGCTTTTCAGCCGCCTCGAACTGCTGCAACTCCCGGGCGTTGATGATGCCCAGCAGCAGACGCACCTCGTTGGCGTCCGGATTCATACGATAGCAGTTGAGGTAGCGTTCGAAGGCGGCAGCCGCCTGGGGAAAGCGGCCGCTCGCGTAGTACTCCCGGCCTACGGCCATCTGCTGGTCCGCGGGCAGACACTGCTCGGGATCGCGGGCCACGAGCTGGTCGTAGGCCGCGGTCGCCTCCTTGGTGTCGCCGCGTTCGAGGTGACCGGCGATCGCGGCGCGGAGTTCGGTGCGTTCGTCGAGCTGCCGCTCCCACTCCACCTGGCGGCGCGGATCCGCCGGCGCGACGCGGGCCACGCGCCCGTACTGCGCCTGCGCCCGGGCCGCCGGGTTGTTCAGCGCCGCCGTGTATGCGCGACGCTGGTTCCAGCGCTTGAACAGGGCGAGCATGTCGAACTGGTCGCGCGGCAGCGCCCGGATCAGCAGCATGACCAGCGACACGATGAAGCCGAAGAGGTAGCCCGCGATGTGGGCCGCGTGGGCCACGTTGCTCCCGCCGCCGATCATCGGCGCGACCAGGTTGTCCCAGATCACGATCTTCGCCACGATCATGAGCGGGGCCGGCACGTTGATCACACCGATCAGGAAGAAGAAATACAGCACGGTGACGTGGCTGCGGGGAAACAGCACGAGGTACGCGGTCGTCACCGCCGCGATCGATCCGCTGGCGCCCAGCAGGCTGACGCCGGGTTCGACGGCGGTGAAGACCATCGCCGAGAAAATACCGCCGGCGAGGTAAAACAGCACGTAGGGGATATCGCCAAATTTGGCGTTGACCGCGTTGCCGAAGACCCACAGGAACAACATGTTGCCCAGCAGGTGCCAGGTGTCGGCGTGGGAGAACTGGTAGGTGATGTACTGGATGAGCTTGGGTGCCTCGCCGTCGAGGATGAAGTAGCGTTCCTTGAAGTCCGCCGCGGAGTGGCGCAGGCCGAAGTCCAGCACCAGGAACACGACGATGTTCAGCGTGATGAGCGCGACGTTGGCCGTCGGGGCGTGACGGACGGAGGTTTCAGTGCGGATGGGCAGCAGCATGGCCGGCGCGCCTTTTGAATCTCGGATCCGCTACAGACAAACAGAGCTTGCTCTAGGATTTTTGCGGACCCTGGCCGGCGGCGTGCTTGACCAGCGCGTCCATGAGATGCACGTACGACGAGCGCAGCTCGTGAAGCACGCCGGTGAGCATTTTCTTCTCGTCATCCTCGAGGTTGCCCGCCGTTTTCTTTTCGAGCAGGCCGAGCATGTCGATGTGGAAGCGGGCCAGCTCGGGGTCGGGCGGAATCGCCTCGCCGTTGGGACCGCGCATGCCGCCCAGCGCCACCGCCGCCTGCATCGCCAGCATGTTGATCAGGTGCACGAAGGTGACCTCGCCGAGCGCTTCTTGCTGCGGCTGCTGGGCCTCCTGCTCGGCGAGTCGTTCTTTCTCCCGCTCGGCTTCGGCCTTCCAGTCGGAGTCGATGTGGATCTTGGGTCCGTCGCCAGTGCTCATGTGCGTCTCCCGGGCCGGGCCGACGGCGCGCGTCGGATCGTGGTGCGGTCAGCGCCCCCCACCGGGGCGGCTAGGGTTCACACTATAGTGGCAGAGCGCAGTTGCGTCACCTGCGGGAGGTTTTCCAGGAGCAAGGCGAGGTCGGCGCGGCGGTGCATCGCGAAGAAGTACTCGCGGCTGCTCGCGACGGCGTGCGCCTGCAGCGTCCGCTGCTGCTCCCGCAGGGCGTCATCCGCAGCGGTCACCGCCTCGGGAAAACGCGCGGTCAGCGCGGCGTTCAGCGCCCGGATCTCCCGAAAGACCTCGCGGCGACGAAGGTGATTGGCGGGCTCGTCCCGGCGCAGGCGCTGCGCTTCAGCCACCGCGGCACGTTTGCGCTGCACGTCCGCCTCCACGACCTCTGCCGGAAGATGCCGTTCGGGGTTGAAGCGCATGTCGCGGGCTGCGTGCTGCGCAGCCCGGTACGCGCGTTTCAGCTCGTCGGCGCGGCGGCGCGCGCCGGGCAGCGGCAGGCGCAGCGTCGCCGACACGCACGCCATGTGCGGCGGCTCGACGCCGAAGTACCGGCGGATCAGCTCGTCGGTGATGCGGTCGTACTTCGCGCCCCCGATCCCGTGGATGAACAGGTCGCCAAGCGCGAGCCGCGCCCACAGCGTGAGCACCAGCGCCCGCGGGCGAACCACCCACCCGGCGAGTTCCGCAAGCCGCGGCGCGAGCGCCGCCCACGTCGCCGTGTCGCGCTCGGGCCACTCGGCCACGCGCTCGGCCCCCGCATACAGGCGGATGCGCCCCTGGGAATTCTCAACGAAGAGCCGGCGCCGCGGCGCACCGAGCCGGTAGATCCACAGCGCCGTCTCACACCGCGGTCCGGCGCTGTCCAGATCGGGCATCGGCCGTTGCGTCCCCGCGATGCCCTGCGCAACCCGATAGTCCGACAGCGCCGCGTTGTACGCCGCGGCGAATCGGCACGCATCACCCAGCAGCGTGCAGAGCAGCGGGCCCGACCAACTCGTGCTCACCCGGCGATCGGCAATCACCACGCCAAGCTGCTGCTCCACCGCGCGCCGCCCAGACACCGCCTGATCGACCCAATCCACCGGGTTGGGCGTTTCCCGATAGGCTTTCCAGAACGCGGGAAACTGCGACGGCGGGTACAGCGCGCCCAGCGCCTCCGCGACGGCGTCGCGCAGCCCGTCAGCCGCCGCGGGCGTCGTCGCCGGCAGGCCTTCCAGCGCCGCACCCGCCGGCCAGTCGGCGTAGCGCAGGGCGACGCCGCGCACGCGGCTGCCCTCCACGCGGGGCACGGTGAAAGCAAAAACGCGCGGAGCGTCGTGATCGACGACGAGGTTGACCGCCGAGCCCCCCACCGCCTCGGCGAGCCGCACCGCCACCACGTGCTTCGCCCAGACACCGGCGTGAATGAACTCCGGCTGATGACCGGTGACGACCAGCGGCCCTTCACCAAAACCCAGCGCGGCGCGCAGCCTCCGCCGGATTTCGCTCAGCGGCTCGCCCCCGAGGCGCACGTCCAGCGCAGCCAGAGCCCGCCGGTTCGTCTCCAGCATCTCCGCGAGCTGCGCCGCCGCCGGCTCGACGAGCACGTCACCGTGGTGGGGAGGTGTTTGCAGCCGGGAAAAATCCAGCGCGGTTATCAAAGGAAATCACTGACAGCAGCAGTTGGACCAGGAACAGGCGGGAACACCCCTGCCGACCCGCGGCGCGCCGGCTGCGTCCAGGGCACGCATGGCCGCATCGAAAACTTCAACGTAGTGCCGATACCGCACGGTCGGGTTGTCCAGCGCGCCGCCGAAGTAACGCTCGGTGTCCTTGTAGACCAGGCGAACCGGCAACTCCTCGATGGTCAGCCCGCGGCGCACGGACTGCGGCCAGAACTCCATCGGAAACGCGTACCCGCGCTCGCTCAGCGTCAGCCTCCGCAGGGCATCCACCCGATAGGCCTTGAAGCCGCAGAACGCGTCGGTCAGCGCCAGCCCCGTCCCGGCGCCCTCATCGGGGCCAAGGGGGAGCCG
>ERZ795053.7998-NODE-7998-length-10052-cov-4.750225_pt1 | contig 10052 bp, 9 predicted proteins | sample MGYA00375137_ERZ795053 | MGnify/ENA primary metagenome ERZ795053 (study PRJEB30182, sample SAMN05720284) | activated sludge metagenome | isolation source: Anaerobic digester | place: Hong Kong | collected 2014-12-17 ... | reverse complement strand
CCGCGCACGGCGTACAGCACCATCAATGCCCGCGCCGAGACCGTGGCCGAGAAGCCGACCTATCGCCAGGCGTTTCGGCAACGGCGCTGTCTGATTCCCGCCGATGGCTTCTATGAATGGCGTAACGTTGGCTCGCGCAAGCAACCCTATTGCATCGCCCCGGTCAATGGCCGGCCGCTGGCCTTCGCCGGCTTGTGGGATCGCTGGGAGCGGGACGGGCAGGTTGTGGAGTCCTGCACGATCCTGGTGACCCAGGCCAATGCCCTAATCGCCCGGATTCATGACCGGATGCCGGTGATTCTCGATCCCAAGGACGAAGCCGCCTGGCTCGATCCGACGATCACCGATCCCGCTGTCCTGAAGCCGCTGCTGGCTCCTTGTCCCGTGGAGTGGTTGCGGGTCTGGTCAGTGAGCACCGCAGTCAATACTACTCGCCATGATGGGCCGGAACTCATGGCGCCGTTGCAAGTCGGTTTGGACCTTTAAGCTATCCGGCCTCGCTGCCTCACGCGCGATCAAAACTGTCATGCCCTGTCTATTGCACCGGAAAATCGAAATATGTGTCCGGGAAGGGTTCCATGGCGAGGGTAAAATGCCACCATTCCTGGGCATAGGGTTGAAAGCCATGCTTCTCCATCAAGGTGCGCAACAACAGGCGGTGTGCTCGTTGTGATGGGGTTACGGCGGCGCTGTCTGGCCAGGATTCAGGGCCAAACCAGTCGAAAGGCGTGCCCATATCCAGTTCTGTTGCGTCGTCAAGGGCGTTCAGTGGCGCGAGAGTCAAGTCTACTGTGCTGCCTCGGCTATGACTGGACTTTTCAGCGATGTAGCCCTCCTTGAACAGATCAAGTTTTGCCACGTCGGGATAAAATGCTGCTTTCATCCGCGTGTCGTTAACATCGCGCGCCCATCGCACGAAATGTTCCACTGCCTGTTGTGGTCGGTAGGCGTCGAACAGTTTGAGGCCCAAACCGAACAGCGCTAACTCCTGCTGAACCCGCTCAAGGGCTTTGGCTGCGGGTTGGGTCAGGATCGCCCGAGGAGCTTGATAACCATTAATCCGTTCGCCAACGAAATTATGGGCGCTGAAGTAGCGTAGATCGATCTTGATCGTGGGAATGGCCTGCTGAACGTCGACAAAGCCGTCCGGTAGGCCATGAGCAATAGGTTCGGCTAAGACGATCGTGATCCAACAGACGGATAAGGCCCAGGCGCGGGTTAAAGAAGCAGGCATGGTGATGACCCTTTTCCAAGAAGCAGTATGAAATTGAAAAGGAGTGTAGCCTGGATAGAGTGCGGAATCCGGGAAGGCCCTGGATTTTGGCCTGACGGCTTGCATCCAGGCTACGGGGTTTTTGCACAGGCTCTCACGAACCCCCTGATCCGTGTTGTAAGCACAGGTACTGCCAGACCACGCTGGCGGCGGCAAGGGCCGTAATTTCGGCGACGTCGTAGGCCGGAGCGACCTCGACCAGGTCCATGCCTTTGAAATCAAGTCCGCCCAGGCGTTTTAGGATCGCCATCACCTGCCAGGTGAACAAGCCTCCAATCTCAGGCGTACCAGTTCCAGGCGCCTGTCCCGGATCAATGGCGTCAATGTCGAAGGAAAGGTAAGCCGGGCCTGCCCCCAGGGTCGCGAGCACTCGATCGGCGACTGCTGGCGGACCTATGGTATGGACTTCCTCGGCGCTGACGATGCATACGCCTTGGGCTAACGTCCACTCGTAAACTGCGCGCGTGACCGGCGACCGGATGCCGATCTGAATCATCCGCCGGGGATCGACCAGCCCCTCGGTGATCGCGTGGTAGAACACCGAGCCGTGCGCGAGCGGCTGACCGAAATTATCCGGCCAGGTATCGACATGGGCGTCGAAATGCACCATTCCCAGTGGCCCGCATCGCTGCGCCAGCGCCCGCAACAGCGCCAAGGTGATGGTGTGGTCACCACCGAGGGCGACGAGATGAGAGCATTCCGCCGCTTGTTGCTCAATCAAAGCGAGGGAGCGGGGAATATCGCCGAGCGCCAGCGTGAAATCCCCGACATCAGCTAACCCCAGCTTTGGCGGATCGCGCCAGTTCGCTGGATTATCGCCGTCGACCAGCATGCGGCTGGCGTGGCGCACTGCCAGCGGCCCGGCGCGCGCGCCAGCTCGGTTCGTAGTCCCGATATCAAACGGCACGCCGGCCACCCAAAACCGCGCCGCCAATGGTTCGAGGGTAGCGCCGAGAAAGGTCGGCGGAATGGCAAAGGTGGGCGTTAAAGTCATACCGTTCGCAGCTCCAGCACAAAAGGCAACATCATATCGGTCAGTGCGTTTCGCATATTATCAGCTTTGTATTCCGCCGTTCTTTCGTCATAAAAACGTCATCGTATAAGTCTCGACTTCATCCTGTCGCGCCCTTACCATCAAACGTCATTACTCACTTCATATCCCATTTGGTAAGAGGAGTCCCCTGTGTTTCCGACACCTACCCGCCTGTTTCTGACTCGGGGGATCGGCGTTCACCGCCACACCCTGACCGCTTTCGAGTTAGCGTTGCGTGATGCGGACATCGAACAGCAGAATCTGGTTTATGTCTCATCGATCCTGCCGCCGGGCTGCGAACTGGTGACCCGTGAGATCGGAGTAGCCGCCCTGAAACCGGGTGACATCACCTTCTGCGTGATGGCGCGAATCGAAACCAACGAACCTGGACGCCACATTCACGCCAGCATTGGCCTTGCCCGACCGGCGGATCCCGAGACCTACGGCTACATTTCCGAGCACCACGGTTTTGGCCAACTGGCTGAACAAAGCGGTGACCATGCGGAAGACCTTGCAGCCAGCATGCTGGCCAGCACCCTGGGCGTGGACCTCGACCCAGAAGTCGCCTGGAACGAACGCAAGCACATCTACGAACACAGCCATTTAATCATTAACAGTTCGTCACTGACCGCCGCCACTGAAGGCGATCCAGAGGGCCGTTGGACCTGTGCAGTCTGCGCAGCCGTGTTCCTGTTTTCTTGAGACGCGGGTACTGAAGACGCACCGAGGATGTTTTAAAATTTCGGCAGCGATGGTCCAAATTCAAAACCAAAGGTTGATGTTAAAAATGTCCGACTTTGACCAACGGGCGGCAACGTGGGACGCCGACCCCATCAAACACGAACGGGCGCAGGCCGTGGCCCGTGCGATCCGCCAACAAATTCCGCTCTCACCGACGTGGCGAGCGCTGGAGTACGGTTGCGGAACCGGCCTGCTCAGTTTTGCTCTGCACAATGATATGGGTGACATTACCCTGGCGGATGCTTCGCCGGGCATGTTGGCGGTGCTGGAGGCTAAGATCGCAGCAGCGGGTTGGACTCACCTGCATCCAGTGGCATTGGACTTGACGCGCGATCCCCTCCCGGTGGAACGCTATGACCTGATTTACACGCTGATGACCCTGCATCATGTCGCCGATACCGGCCGGTTGTTGCGGGATTTCCAGACCTTGTTGCATCCGGGGGGTGCACTGGCCATTGCTGATCTGGACGCGGAAGATGGCTCGTTTCATGGTCCCGGTTTCACCGGGCATTGTGGCTTTGAACGAGCCACTTTGGAAAAACAATTGCGGGCAACGGGTTTTGACGAAGTGACCTTCTCGACGTGCTACGTGATGTGCAAGGCGACGACGCAGGGGATGCGTGAGTATCCACTGTTTTTAGCGGTCGCCGCGCGGCCTGCTGCGTCGCATTAGCCATCGGCAAACAGAGGATCGGGCATAAGCGGCAAGGGCGGTGATGCCTAACGAACCCCCGCCACGGGACGCATCTGGGTATCGCATACGCCGCCGACTGTGACTTTTTGCAGCGAGCCTCGCGCCTGACACTGTTCCCCACGATCATGAATGCGGCAGGTTAACGCCAATGGCGTCCCGGCGTTCAGCCAGGATGGGGTTTTTCGATAACGGCCAATGGTTTTAAATCGGCATCCGCGCGGGATTCCATAAGGAGGGCAGCTTGAACTCCTGCCCAGCGACACTTTTCTTCCATCCACAATAAATCCCGGATAGCGATCGACTACGCGCACGACATCCCGGTCCGGTTGTTGTTGCACCACAAAATCCCGGAAAAAATACCCTTCCTGAGTACGTTGATCCACATGAATGCGCGTATTGGCGATCAACGCGAAATCTTGCCCTTTGCGGGCTACCGCGCCGGACAGGTATTCCACGCGATCATGCTGGGGAAAGCACTGGCCCATGGCCGGAGCATGGTAATAATGGCGCAACTTTTTGAGATTTCTTAGGGAAACACCGGGAAAAAGTGCCTCAAGATCGCGATCATCGCCGAACAGGATACGTTCAACGTCCGGCAGATTTTGTCGATACATCGCCTGGATCTTGTCGTAATAGGCGACATTGTGGCTCTGTCGGCTGCCCGTGGTTGATGCATCACTACTCAAATCATGACGCAGGAAACAGGAGGTCAGCCCGGAAATCTGAGTCAGATATTCGTCCCAGATGTTGTATTGGGAAACCCGCGATGATACGCCCTGAAAATCTCCGCGAAAGCGACAACCCTGGCCTTTTGCGCAAGACTCCCTGGCCCGATTGCGAATCGACAACGCGATAATATTTCGTTCGCAAGCACCATAGGCATTGCAACCCCGATCCAGGTGACCTTCGAAAATCGCCGTGCGCATCGCGTAATCCAGATGCTTGGCGCGTTGCAGGGCTTGGCGGGACCATGGATGCCGCTGAGCGTCTATGAATTGCTCCCAGGCGCGCTCCAGCGCATGACGACGCCCGATCAGGCGGCGATTAGCGGCCGCGCAATAGGCCGAGTTGTGAAACGCCTGGACGATCTGATCCAGCTCGCTGTGGTGTTTCCGTTGCGGAATAGCCCGATTGACCCCGGATGGGAAAGGCGGATCGAAGAAGGGCGCTTTGTCCAGCGCATATATCTTGCGAATACTAATCACATGCCGAACGGCATCATCGCAATGGTGGTTAGTAACCGTCATGTTGCGACGCTGCTGGAGCGCTGTTTTGAAGGCATTTGTCGCAGCGGGCGTCGCCGTGCGGGAATTGACGACGATTTCAAAACCGACATAGGGCGTACCCTGGCGATCCATCAATGGGCGACCGTTCCTCACCACCAGGCAGGGGATCAGAGATGTTCCTTGCGTCAGGCGTCCGGACGGCTGGGATGGACCAGATCGTGCGAAACTCTCAATGTCGTAATAGGGGACTTCAAGATCGCCATTGAACCGGTAAAGAGTCATCACAGGTGTGGCGGGAATGCTTGCCCACCCAGGCGAAAATACGAAAATCAACGGAAATAATAGTAAAAACTTTCTCATGTCGGACCTTGATCTTATAACGTTTCTTCATGAAAACTAAATTCTTGCTTACCAACGATTCAACAAGCGGACTCCTGCATACCGGGCATTGCATTATTACTCAACCGGCGCTTGCAAAAGTTGTTGGGCGTGAGCCATCTGTTTAGTGGTCAAACGACTCGCGATTTTATCGCGCATGATCCGAGCATCCTCGTCACCCTGATCCGCCGACCGGGAAAACCAGACATACGCTGTCGCTAGATCTTTCGGTATACCCTCCTGGCCTTCAAAATACATGACTCCGAGATTGAACTGAGCCGGCGCATAATCCTGTGCAGCAGCTTTTTGATACCACTTGAGCGCCTCAAGCAGATCTCGATGGACGCCTTGACCTTCCACATACATCACCGCCAGGTTGACCTGCGCCGGCGCGTAGTCCTGTTCAGCCGCCTTTCGATACCAGGCCACAGCCTCCTGTAGAGACAATGCATCATCATTCTGCTCGTACATCATTCCCAGGTTGAATTGCGCCAGCACATTACCTTGATCAGCCGCTTTTCGATAGCATTTAAGGGCTTCCTGAAGATCGCGCGGCATGCCTTGACCTTCAACATACATGACTCCCAGATTATAAAAAGCGACGGCGTCTCCTTGTTGAGCAGCCGCGCGATACCAGAACAGCGCTTCCCGGAAATTCTGAGGCGTTCCCCAGCCTTCGGCGTACATCGCCCCCAGATTGACCTGAGCTGAACGATTACCCTCCTCAGCGGCCTTCAGGTACCATTTCACCGCCTCTGGATAATCCCCCCTCTCGAAACAGTCCTCGCCTTTTTGGAAATCCTGCTGGGATTTCACAGTATCCTGGTTGCCACCGCCAAATGCTTTTTGAGCGCGGGCCTTGACGCCCTTCAGATCCTCAAGCCGCGTTTTGCGGTGACGGTAACGCCTTCTGGCTTGATAAATGACTCCTCCCAGGATCATGAGAATGAGTCCACAGACCTTTGCAATAATGATATCAATACTAATGATCGCGAATGCGCCGACCAGCATGTAGGCATAAGGCAAAACTTCGTAAATTGGCCCCGGAATCATGAATTCATCTCCTGGCGGTCTTCAATGAATTTTATCATTTTGTAATGAATTTGATAAATCTGAAACTTACCCCTGTTCGACGAATGCAGCAAGCTGAATTGCAGGAACCCTGGTCAAACGAAAATTCCGAACAAACGTGACGGCCTATCCTCCAAGGATGTCATGTACTTCTTACTCCAACCGCAAAAGTGACTCTATGTCCACCAAAGTTCCCACAACTACCTATCTAAAGGACTACGCTCCCTCCTGCTATCGCATTCCGGAAATTGCCTTGCGGTTTGAATTGGGCGAGGATTTCACGGTCGTGCGTTCCCGGCTACAGATTGTCCGCGCCGAATCCACGCTCGCAGGAACGCCACTGATGCTGAACGGACAACACCTGGAATTGATGGCACTGGAACTCAACGGATCGCCGCTTGATATCAACCGTTATCAACTCGATGCCGACCATTTGACGCTGCTGGATCCGCCTGCCGAGTTTGAGCTGACGGTCGTAACCCGCCTTCGTCCCCAGGATAATGCTGCGTTGGAGGGTCTCTACCAGTCCAGCGGCAACTTCTGCACCCAATGCGAAGCCGAAGGTTTTCGCCGCATCACCTATTTTCTTGACCGCCCGGATGTCATGGCGGTTTTCACCACCACAATCGTTGCGGATCAGAGTCGCTACCCGGTGCTGTTGTCCAACGGCAATCTTGTCGATCAGGGCAAGCTGGCCGATGGTCGCCACTGGGCAACCTGGCATGATCCCTTCCCTAAGCCCTCTTATTTATTCGCCCTAGTCGCCGGCCGCCTGCAAGCGGTCGAGGATCGGTTCACGGCCCACTCGGGACGCCAGGTTGCGCTGCGCATCTATGTCGAGCCGGAAAATATCGGCCAATGCGAACACGCTATGTATTCCCTTAAACAGGCGATGACTTGGGACGAGGAGCGCTTTGGTCTAGAATACGACCTGGATCTTTACATGATTGTGGCGGTAGGCGATTTCAATATGGGGGCCATGGAAAACAAGGGCCTCAATATTTTTAATACGAAATATGTTTTGGCCAAGCCGGAAACGGCGACCGACGCCGACTACCAGGGCATCCTAGGCGTGATCGGTCACGAATATTTCCATAACTGGACCGGCAACCGAATCACCTGTCGCGATTGGTTCCAACTTAGTCTCAAGGAAGGGCTAACCGTGTTTCGCGACCAGGAATTTTCCAGCGATCTCGGCTCGCGCGGGGTCAAGCGTATCGAAGATGTCCGCATCCTGCGCAGCAGTCAGTTTCCGCAGGACGCCGGGCCGATGGCGCATCCGGTACGGCCGGATTCCTACATCGAGATCAACAACTTTTATACTGTCACCGTTTACAACAAAGGGGCCGAAGTCATCCGCATGATGCAAACCCTGCTGGGTCAGGAGGGCTTCCGGCGCGGCATGGACCTCTATTTCCAACGCCATGATGGACAGGCGGTCACCTGTGACGATTTCGCCGCGGCGATAGCCGACGCCAATGGCGCGGATTTCACTCAGTTCAAGCGTTGGTACAATCAGGCCGGTACGCCAGAGCTAACGGTCAACGACGCCTACGATCCCGATACACGCTGCTATACGCTGATCATCCAGCAATCTTGTCCGCCCACCCCGGATCAATCGCATAAGGAACCGTTCCATATCCCGCTGGCGATCGGTCTGTTGGATACGGAGGGGCGCGACTTGCCCTTGCAACTTGCCGGGGAGCATGAACCCCAGGGAACGAGTCGGGTCCTGGAACTGCGTGAAACGGAGCACGTTTTCAATTTTATCAATGTTCACTCGCGACCAGTTCCCTCGCTGCTACGAGGCTTTTCCGCTCCAGTGAAGATCAACAGCGCCGAAAGCGACGATGACTTGCGCTTCCGACTGGCGCATGATAGCGATGATTTTAATCGCTGGGATGCAGGCCAGACGCTGGCGACTCGCCTCATCCTGACGCTGGTCGAGGATCGCCGGCAGGGGCAGGCCTGGATGCTGCCGGAGTCTTTCAGCGCCGCTTTTGGTCAGGCGTTGACTTCAGGAGCGGATCCGGCGTTGTTAGCCCAGGTTTTGAGCTTGCCCGGCGAAACCTGGCTGGCGGAGCAGATGACGGTGGTGGATGTCACCGGTATTCATGCAGCCCGGCGCTTTGTCCAGCGCACCCTGGCCGAACGCTTGCGCGCCTCTTTGTTGTCTGCCTATGAAACCCTATGCGCGTGCGGCTTTGGCGATTATCGTATCGATGCCGGCGCGATTGGCCAGCGGGCGCTCAAGAATGTCTGCCTGGATTATCTGATGCAACTGGATGAACCCGAACTACGAACCCGGTGCCTCGAACAATTCCATACTGCCGGCAACATGACCGATCAGCTTGGCGCATTAACGCCGTTGGTCAATAGTACTGGACTCGAACGGCATGAGGCGCTGACGGCGTTCTACAATCGTTGGCGCAATGAACCTCTGGTCGTCGACAAATGGCTGACTCTACAAGCGACCTCGCGCCAGCCCGGCGCTTTAGACGTGGTTCGGCGGCTCATGGCGCATGAAGCCTTTAATCTCCGCAATCCCAACAAGGTGCGGGCGCTGATTGGCGCTTTTTGTCAGGCGAATCCGATTCATTTTCACGCCGCCGATGGCAGCGGCTATACTTTTTTGGCCGACCAGGTGTTAGCCCTGAACGCTTTCAACCCACAAATCGCAGCGCGGCTGATGGGAGCGTTCACCCGCTGGCGTCACTACGACCCGGTGTGTCAAGGAGGGATGCGCCATGCCTTGGAGCGAGTACTGGCAACGCCGGAGCTGTCACCGGATGTTTATGAAATTGCAGCCAAAAGCCTGGGAGTAAAGTGATGAGGCGAAAAAATAATGCTGCACTGCAAAAAAAAGAGTTGACACTCACTTTGCAGTGTGCAAAATACGCTCATCGTGTTGCGCTGCACAATAAACAAACTTTTTAACTTGGTCATTCACTGAGAGGAGAAACCCTCATGTCTACCCCCAACCCCTTCAATCCGTTCGCCAACGTCGATTTCAGCAAGTTCGATATGAGCAAGTTCGACGTCACCAAGATGCTCGGCGACATGAAAATTCCTGGCTTCGATATGCAGGCCATCATGGATGCGCAGCGTAAGAACATTGAGGCGCTGACCGCCGCGAATCAGGCTGCTGTGCAGGGTATGCAAGCCGTTGCTCAGCGTCAGGCGGAAATTCTGAGCCAGGCCATGAATGAAGTGTCGGCCATTGCTCAGCAACTCTCCAGCGTGGGCAACCCGCAGGAAATGAGCACCAAACAGGCCGAACTGGCGCGCAAGGCTTTTGAGCAGGCGCTGGCCAACATGCGCGAACTGGCTGAAATGGTCAACAAGTCCAACACTGACGCATTCGCCATTATCAACAAGCGCGTGACCGAGAGCTTGCAGGAACTCAAGTCGCTGGTTACCGCCAAGTAAGGCGGCTCACGCTATATGCCAGAGCGGGCAGGCCCTCGCGGAATTTCCGTGGCGGCCTGTCCGATTGTTTTTTACGGTTTTTGGTTCGCGCGGCTGACGCCAGGGATGCAACATAAGCTAGAATAAAAGTGATTTAAGCGAACCACCATAACGATGAGGAACGATGCATGGCCGAGCAAAAAAGTCCCGAACTGAAAATGCCTGAAG